>Ga0179593_1548138_pt1 | contig 17152 bp, 23 predicted proteins | sample CZODoug2_1_08_16_FD_185931 | JGI IMG/M metagenome (GOLD analysis project Ga0179593, IMG submission 185931) | Vadose zone soil fungal communities from Angelo Coast Range Reserve, California, USA - CZODoug2_1_08_16fungal (PacBio error correction) | ecosystem: Environmental > Terrestrial > Soil >... | reverse complement strand
CTCTTTTCTGGTTCCCGACTTGTCCGGGTTCCCCCTCTCCGAGACCCCTGCTGATAGTCATCGGACGCCCTGGCGTTCTCCCGTCGTTTTGCTGATTGCCCGTTTTTGTTTCCCCCTGCGTTAGCGCCGCCATTTTTTCCTATTTCCTCTTTTTCCTACCTTCCGAATTGAAACAAACCTTTATACTTTCCTGATCCGGAACTCGTATTCATTGAATCCTTTACGATCCCCTCGTACACCCCCCCCTTCCCCCTAGGCACTGAGGAAGTCCCTGGTCCCCCCCATCGCATCCCTTTTTCTTTGCCAATCTGCCTCTGCATTGCAAATGTACCAATTCTTCTAGCTTCTCTTTTCCTTGGTTTTGGAGACAAAGGCCCCTTCCCCTGGGAGATTTGTTCTTTGCACCCCCGACATACCCCCTGAACAGGGCCCCGAGGCTCCAGAAGACTTCGGAGTTTTTTTCTGGCCTACGCCCTCGTGGTTTTCTCGTCCTGTTCTTCCTTCACCACGGTTGTAGTTAGTCCTGTAACTACACGCACGTCTTACCGTTGCCTGTTTTTTGGGCAGAGTGTCATTCTTTTCGGGCTGTTTGTGGGTTTATATTTCGTAGAAGACGTCCCGAGCGCTTTGTTATTGATTTTCTTTTTACTTCGAACCTCCCTTCCCCCCTCTTCGCCCCAGTAGTCCCGAGATTGAGGCTGGGGTCTTCGTTGAATTCTCTGTTTTTCTTTTCTTTTCCGATTTTTGCTCTACCGACCCCAAGTTCCGAATTCATCCTTTTAGCAAAGGCTCAGTCCCTTTAGTTTTTTGTTTCTCGTTTCTCCCGAGGTCCCTCTCCTGTTTTCGTCTCGTTTCCAATCAACCCCCTCTACTTTCCGTTTTTGCAGCCGAAACAATTTATGTCTGTCTTTTCATCTGCTACGTGCATACAAATGAGGTTCGCTTCCTTTTAACTTTTTCACCGTCTCCCTTTTCGACCGAAGCACGTTGCTTTAGAAATCTAAGGGTAACAAGCGACCCTTCGTACTTTGCCGCGTCTTGCCCACCTCAGACCCCGAGTTTGGCTTTTGATCAGCCATACCATTCTCCCAGGTCCCTACCCCATTCTCGCCATCTTCCTCCCCCGCATCCCCCCCGCTAAAGTTCTTCCCGGCCCACTCCTAGTTCTGCTCATTTAAGTACTCTTGTATTACAAACGCCCACCTTGTCTAATTTTTTGCAGTGTACCCTTCTGTCCGACCCCCTATGGTATCCTGTCCCTATTTTCTTTTTCTCTCCTATAGTTCCCCGCCTGTTTTACCACCCCCTCACGAGTTGCTGACTTAAGCCCCTTTTTTCTACCACACTTTGTTTTCCGGAAAGCCCCACCCTTTTTTGACCGCTGCGTCGATTCTGCTCTGATCCTCTGTCCTTTCCCGATATCGGGTTCTCCCCCCCCTTTCTTCCCTCTCTAAAGTGGTCATTGCTCCCTCGAATGCTCCGATTTTTTTTTCCCATTCAACCCCCCTTGTCTTTTAAAGCGCCTTTTGTCCTAGGATCTGAAGTGAGTCTTATCTTGTCTTTATTCCGCGTGGCGCACTTTTTTTTTATTTCCTCGTTTCCCCCCCCCTACACCCGCCGATAGCGTTCCTGCCCCTTCCTATCTTGACATACGCCTATTTTTTTTTTTTCGCCCTTCCCCGCTGCCCATCTCCAAGTTTCATCTTGTCCCCTTGTCCCCTCTAAATGGTAACCTGTAGCCCACCTTCCGTATTACACCCCCCCCCCCAATCCCCTCTCCAAGGTCGAAAAGACCATCCCGAATCCCTTTTCACTACTTCATCTACGCGTTTAACACGTTCCTGCCCTTCGCTCTCTCCGCCCTTTCTTTCAACCTTAGCTTACCCTATGTTTTGACCCTTCCCTACGGTTTCCCCCCCTTCCCTCGTTCCCCCACTTCCTTCTTTATTTTTCGTCATGGTTGAACACATAAGCGTCTTCTTTACTCTCCTTCTACTCTCGAAAATAGTATCATCCCTCACCCTTGGCATCTTCCTTTTCAGAGTCTCCTTTCGTTCCTCACCCGACATGATGGCATGCGCATGATTTCCCCCTAGCCCCCTGATTGTGCCACTGGGCAGGCTTAGTTCCATGCATTGCAACTTTTTTCTAATCACGCGCTGGGGCTTGGGCACCTCGTCCTTTTGTTCCTTCTTTGCTGTATCTCTCTCTCCTACATCCTCCTGTTGCTTTTCTCCTCCACCCTTCTTACATTGTATAACTTACGTTTTGCACGCCTTTCACCCCTACTTCCTTTTTTCTTCTCGCGTGTCTTTATCCATAGCGTGCCATTCGCAACGTGTTTCTCTCAGGTCCCTCCCTTGTCTCGAAAACTCTCTATGAACCCTTTTTTCCTTTTTCCACGCAACCCCTCCCACCACAGATCTGTACAACTCTTCTCACCGTTTGCTTTCTTGATCTTCCGTCGCGCACCGTACTTCCGATCATGCATCCCCCCTGATTTTATTGGAGATTTTCATGTATGTGTGTTCTCCTTCCTTTCACGTTTTCTTCTCTTATTTATTTTCTTCTTCCAACCGTCAGAATGGATCTTAAACGTGCGAAGCCTTCCGTTTTTCCCTTCTTCTCTCTTCTTGTTTTCTCATTCACCTATTTCACTTCTTTGTCTTTGATTACTTCCCCCCCTTTGTGTGTCCTTTTTTTTTATCTTTCTTAATTGCCTAACCTCCTTCTCCTCCCGTCCCTTTCATTCTATCCACCCATTTTCTTCAATTCCTCTATTCTCTTTTCCCCCCCCACTCCCCCCTCAATCCCTTCCCCCCGTGTTCGAATACATCCGTTTTCTTCTTTTCCTCTTTTCGCACCATTGCTCATTTGCGTATTTTCTATTTTTCCCTTGCCACTTTGATAACCTCTTCCTTCTCCCACCTCTTTTTTCTTCTGTTTCTTTGAGATCCTCTTCCCCCCCCCCACCCCCCCCATTTCTTCCACCCCCACCTCTGCCTCTCCCCCCTCCGCCACTTCGTAACTTCCCTTGCACTTTTTTTTCACTATTAATCCCTAGTTCTACTTCACCTATGTATAGTAAGGCACGATTTGCCTCTTTCTCCCCCCAATCGTACCCCCTGACAGTTCCACTTCTTCCCTCTCGACCCCCCCATCCCCGACTTATTATCTTCTGGTTCTCCTACACCATGAACGGGCGCTCCCTACTCCCCTTCCCTCTACTGCCTCCTTTACGATCCCCTGCCTCACTGCACTTTATTTGTCTAGTCCCCCTCCACCCTCCCCTTGTGGGGTCAACTATTTATACCGTGGCCCCATTCTCCCAGACAGTTCCCTCTAGGTTCCTGTGGTTCGACGTTCGGGGTGGCTGTTTTCATTAATGGTTTCTATTCGAACTCCCCAATATAATTTTCCTTCCTTCGATGACTTTCCCCCCCAACTCTATTTTAGCCTCTTTGCCCGCTGATCAGACTATTGATTTCCAGATTTTTTGGCCTCCACCATCTTTAGTATCCTTCCCCCCCCCACCCTACATTAACTCCTCCCCACCTTGAAATCTTCACACTTTCCTTCCCCAGTCCAGTTTAGCATTTCTTTTCCCAGCGCTTTCCATGTTTCCTTCTCCCATCTGCACAGTATCTCCCTCTCTTTCCATTTATGAAGCGACCCCCCTTTCCCCCCTGTTGCCATTTACCTCCTCTTCTCGTCCTCGGCCATCCCCCCCCCGCCACACGTGTCTTTTTTCCCCTTCTCTTGTCCTGTGTTTTCCACCCCTTGTAGATTGACCCCCACCTGTTGATGCTTTCAAGATTTTTTTAGTGCAGTGCAGTTCGACCTTACCCTTCCACTACTCGCTTTTGAATTGCGCCTCGGGCCTACTTTCTTTCATCTTCCTCCCCCCTTTTCCTTTGTTCGAGCCCTCTCCTCCCATTCCCCCCCCGTACGTATCTTTGTATCCCCTTGGTGCGGTAACAAATCCATTTTTTCCTTTGTTTCTTCCCTTACACGCGGTCCGCCCTATTTATTTTTTTACCCTGCCGCCATTTTGTGTCTGCACGCCCATCTTTTTTTTGTGGCTTTTCCAGCACTCTCTCGTAGACCTCCCCTTTTTCTTCGCTATCTTTTTCCACAAGACTTCATTATCCCCCTTCTCGAGGCAACTTCACGATTCAGGACGACTTCACTTTTTCTGATAAGTACTTACATCTTTACGCCCTTTTTATTCCTCACTGATTCTCTTTCTTGATTTTGCACGGCTGCCTTGAAAATTTTCCTTCTCCCCCACGATCCGAACCTGGCACCGTCTTCGTAGATTTCCTTTACGCTCCCAAACCAAGCCCCGCTAGAAACCAACCCCCCCCCCTTTATGTATTCATCCCCGATTACGCTATCGTCTGTTGAAGCTTTTCTACCCTCTCCCCCCTGTTGTGTTATGATTCTCCCCCTCTTCTTGATGACATCCCCCTTTTTTCTAGGGTTCTTTCCCCCCTTTGGCGTCGTCCCCTCACAGTCTTATTCCTCTGGCCTGTCTGTCCCCCTTCTCCCGGGTCTTGTGTGAAACTAGTTCAGGTCTGATTGCAACCCGAATTTCTGACTCCCCGCGATCCCTTGCCATTCACCCCCTTAGTTTCTTTTTTTCTTTAAGTCCCCCCTTTCTTTGTCATTGGGCCCTCTCCCTACTTTTCGATTTTCCTCACGGAAATCCGTTCTACCGCTTGTTGTTTTCAGCCCCCATGGGCACACTTATTATTGATTTATTTCGCTCCTTATCGATTCCTTTCAGTTCCCCCTCTTTTCCCGATCCTGAGTTCGACCCCCTTCTTATCCCCTCTAGGAAGCACTTACACACTAGCACCTTTATCTGATTAAGTGAACGCCCTGGTTTTTCTTGCGTTTCCCCTTTTACCATCTGCGCACATACCCAGTTCCTTTCTCCAGTCCTTATCTCTCTCGGCTGTGTGAGAGCTCGCTCCTTCCCGTATTGCACCATCTTTCTAGATACTTGCACGGCCATTCTTTAACAACCTTCCCTACTTACTGTTTCCTCTTTTTCTATTCTTTCCCGTCCTGAATACTCCTTTAGTAGGTTCATATGTCCTTCTAGGGCTTTAACCTGCCACGACTAGCCACTCCCTAAAGGACGCCTTCCCCTTTTTTTTTGTCTTCATTCTCACCCGCTTGTAGACATACAGGTTCGACCTTTTTTCCCATCCCCCATGCCATTTGTTCAGTTCCTTTCTTCTTGCAAATTATAAACCGGTTTCCCCTACTTCTTTTCCCCTCGCGCACCCCTTCTGAATCATGGCCCCCCCACTTTCCTGCCGCCAAGTAATCCTTTTTTTTCCCTGAGGAATTTCCCCCCCTCCCAAACCCCTCTCTCTTTTTACATTTTTTCCTTTTTTGTTTTTCACCCCATCGCCCCGCTTTTTATCGTATTCCCACATCCCTTACTTAGTGAGGCTATTTTTCGATCTTTCCTCCAAAGATTCCCCCCGTATCCTCTTTGTATTGTCGCACAGTCCCTAGTTCAAAAACCTCTGTGCTCCAGTTTTCCTATGTTGACCTCCCCCTGAACGCCCTTTTCCACACGCCGCCTTGCGTTTTTTGGGCCTTTCACTTCAGTACTATTTAGTGGTTTCTCGCCCCTTACCCCTCCCACCCACATTCCACTTTTTTTTCCTCCTTTTCCGTAGCATCACTAGTGACCCTTTTTTCTAGCCGATACCGTATCTGTTTGCGCCACATTTTCTGATCGTCGGCCTCTTCTTACCCCTTTCCTGATTTTTTGGCACCGGCCTTTTTTTTTTTCCACCCCTTTTTACTGCGACTCCTGTTTCACCGATCGTGTTGCGTTAGGCAGTCCACTCTTACTTGACTTTCCTCAGTACTTCCCTTCTTATTCACCAACCCGCTTTCTGACTTTAGCGTTAGCCCCTTTCGGCCTTTTCCAGTTAATTTAGTTTCGTCAGGATTTTTTTTCTTTCCTTGCAACTCCAAGTGACTTTTTTTTTGGTGTTTTAACTTTCTCTGTTTGCTCAGTTAGGTACCTTTGTTTCTCTCGGAGACCTGGAGACTTGGCTGCCCTGATTTTTTTTCCCGTCCCCGTGGACAAACACCCACCATCCTTCTGTCACCTTGGTGCTTTTTTCCTTTTAGTGAACATCCTAGTTGTTTTTACTAGCCCTTGTTTTTCCTTTATAACCATGTCTTGTTCATTTCCCCGAGTCAATTCCTCCTGTACTACTCCAGATTTTTCTTCGTCCTCCTTCTCCCTTTTTTCCCGCCCGTGACCGTCACTATTCTACCCCTTTCTGCGCCGCGCCCTCCTTTTTTTGTCCCAGTATTCACAACTTTAAGCATACCCTTTTTTTCCTCCACGTTGTGCTGGCTTCATCCCTTTCCCCAGATTTCACCCCCCATTTTGCGTTATGCTTTTTTATTGACTTCAATCCACTTTCCCCCTCCCCCTGTCACTCAGCCAAGGGAGCTCTCTTCACCCCAGTTTCTTTTTCTTCTAGTTCCCGTCAAGGATTTGTTTGATTCATTTTTCCCTGCGCTTTAGTGGGTTTCTCTATCTTTGTTTTTAATTTTCCTACTCCCCCCCCTTCCTTTTCCCCTTTTTCCCCCCCCCCCGATTCCCTTTATACCTGCGTTTTCTCAACCCGCGCCCGATTTGCATCTTTTATGATTCGTTTTCAACCTCTTCCTTACTATGCTTCCTCCTTTTTCCCCCTTTTCCCCCCCCTTCCCTCCCCCTTTCTTTTTTTTTCCTCAGTTATCTTTACCCCCATCTTTGATTCGCCCTCCCCCCCTTCGTCTACACCCCCCGTTGAACGTACCCCGGATTTTCGTTCCGATCCCTTTCTCACATTTCTTTTGGTTTTCACCCCTTTCAGTGGCTACAACTATACTTTTCATCTTACTTTGCCCGTTCCCAGGTCCCATTTGCCTACTGCAAGCTGCGGCCTTCTTCTGCGCCAACTTGCTTTTTCGCTTTTTGCTTATATTCCGTCCTTTTTGAGTCTCTTCCGCTTTTCTCCTCCCGGTGTAGAGGTCCTCCGCGTTTCCTTTTTCTTCCTTCTTTGTCCATTTATTTCCGCTTTTTGGGTGGTATGAGCCGAACTTAGATTTTTTTTCCCTATGTTTCCCCTTCCCCCAGAACCACATTTAACGGCATTAGCCCTTTCCCACCTTTATGGACCCCCAAATGGGGGGGTTTTGAACCTAGTCCCCTTGTACTCTCCCCAACGAATCGAAATGAGAAGTAATTTCCCCATTTATGTGAAACCCTGCCGTTTTTCCTTTACCCCCTTTTGTCCTGCCGTGACTCTCTCCCCCGTACCGTCCTTTCTTCCGACCCAACGTTGTAGAAGATGTTTTTCCCGGCGGCGTCCCCATCTTACTTTTGTAATCAGAGTCAGCTCCTAACTCTTTTTCCCCCTCCATCCCTCGGATATTGGCAGTTCGTAGCTCCGGATCTCTTATTTGCCCACTGCCCTTTTTTGTTCGATCCTTGTGTGATATCCTGATTTTCGAGTCCCTTCGACCTGCATGAAGGTACCGACACTTTATTCCATTGCCCTTCATCCCCATTGCGATGCCAGCCCCCCTAGAGCCGGTTCTCCTTTCGACTGGTTTTTGCCCGATTTTTGTTTCCTCCTTTAGTTCGTTCTCGATTCTGCTCTTTTCTCTTCCCTTCATACTTTCTGTCCCTTTCTTTTTTCTCTCCCGCCTCTTCTTACTAGAAACGCCCCCCTTTTCCCAGACCAAATGGCACTTTTCCATTTCGAAGTAGTTTCCATACCCCATCTCCCCAACGTCCTCTCCTTTCGTTGCATACTTTTTTTTTGATCGCTTCCCATCGGCCCTTTACTTCTTTTTTTCACCCCTCAGAAGCCGTTCGCTTTCCCTCCCTTCTCTTCTCCCCCCCTTTTCTTCTCCCCCCAAGTGACTTTTCTCTCCACCCGCATCGCTTGCTTGGCACCTCGACACAGTTCTAGCCTGCCTTACCGACCCGCCCCCTCTTCTGTATTTCCGATTCACTTCTCTTTTCCTTTTTCCCTTATATTACATATTAGACCTCCACATTAGTTCTTTTACCCGACCTCCTTGGCGGTGGCTGGGCGCCCCTTCGGTCCTCGCTCCCCCTTATGCGTACTCATCTGCACCTCTTTTTCTCCCCATCATTTATTATAACCCTTTTTCTTTCATTCATTAACCCCTTCCCCTATAATTCTTGTTTTCTGTTCGGACACCCTATTTCTTACCCTTTTTTACCCTGAAAATCTACCTCGTTCTCCCCCGTTTTCTTTTTTTTCTTTTTTTCTTTTTTGTGCCTTTTCTTCCTCCCCATAATACTCAGACGCACTTTTCGCGATTCGAACCCAATTTTGATTTTGTCCCCTATCGGACGAGGACCCTTCCAGCCCCCTAGTCAGCTATTATCTTTTTCTTCATCATCTGTCCCCCTCCGTGCCCTCTTGCACATTTCATCCTTCACCCCTTTTTAGCCTTTTAACCGCCCCCCCATTTTTTTGTTTTTTTTTTCACCCCTGAGCACCCGTAATCATACCCTCCTACCCCCATCCCTGTTTGCTCCCCCACCTGCTTCCACCTCCACACATTCACCGTTACACGTCAGCTTTCCCCCCTTGACCCCCTATTTTCTTTTTTCTCGCCCTTTCCCGAAACATTTTTTCGTATAGTTACGTCCGCACTATTTTCGTCCGTCTCTGGGATTTTTTTTTTCCATTATATTTCCCCTTTATCTTCTCCATTCCAGCTCGATCCTCCCTTCCACACACTAGCATCCTTCACTTTTTTTCCAACCCTACATTTTATCACTTTAGTAATCTTGTTAGTCCCCATTCAAGTCAGAGGTCTCAGTTCTACCCTCGCGCCTAACCCCCTTCACCCATTTTAATACATTTCTTCCCTCCCCTTTTCTCCCTCCCCTTTGTTCCTTCCTTTCGTGTCGCGTCCCCCCCCCTTCACAGACCCCTACTATCTTACACTCACTTTTTTTTTCCACCACCTTTGTCCCTGCCCTCCGCTTCCCCTCTCCTCATCTCATTCACCTCTCTCCCTTCTTTCTTCCCCCCCCCCCCCCTCTTTCACTATGCACCCTCCTCTTTTGACGATCCCCCTACCCCCCTCGTTTCCCTCCCCCTGCTTCCCGGTCCTTTTCTCCTTTCCTCACCCTCTTTTCTTTCTTCCTTTTCCGTCCTCATTTCCACCCTCACCCCCCTTCCCCCACCCAACTCTCTTCCTTTCTTTCCATCTTTTCTTATTTCTTCCCTAGCTCACTTTTCCCATCCTCCCTCTCCTCTGTCCCCCCTTCCCCACTCTTACCTCCGCCCCCCCATCCCCTTATTTCTTGCCTCCCCCTCTCCCCTTCCGACCCTTCCCTATTCTATTATATCTATGACCATCCTGTTGCCCTACCCCTCCTCCTCAACGTATTCCCTCTCTTCCTTCTTCCCCCCTCTAATCACCACCCCTCCTTTCTTTTTTTTCCTCCCTCCCCTTCCTTTTGACTTATATTTTGTCCCGTCAATCTTTCATTTTTTCTCCCCCATCAAGTCATATGCATACTCTCCTTCTTCTCCCCCCTTTTTCCCCTTTTCTTTAACGCTCCCCTTTCCCGTCCACTTACTTACCCCCCCACCATTCCCCCCCTATCATCCTCCGCTCTATTTTCCGTATTCCCTTTCTTTTTCCCATCCTCCCTACCTTCTTTTTATTTTTCCCTTCTCCTTCCTTTCCCTCACCTTCAGTTATCGTGCCCCCCACCTACCGCCTTCACTTCGCCTTCTTCTCTTTTCTTTTTCCTTCCGCCCCCTTTTTTTTTTCTTCCCTTTTTCTTCCAATTTACCCCATTTTTGTTTTTCTTTCTTTCTTTCCTTCCGGCTCTTTTTCACTTTTTTAGTCTCGTCCTATTCTTACTTGACTGTTGTTCTCTCCTTCTTTTTTCAATTTAGTTCCGTTCCCTTATCCCCCTTATTCCGATCCCTTTTTTTCTCTCTTCACCCTCTCCTATCCTTTCATTTCAGTCGTCCCGTCAAGACTTTTTTTTCGTTTCCCCACCCTCTCTCACTCCCTCTTATTGCTTCCTTCCTGGTTGTTACCCCCCTCTGCCTGTTCCCTCTTCTCCACGTATATTTCTCCGACCTCCCTACGTGCTTTCTCTTGTTTGGTATTGGTGACCCCCCCCCCCCATTTCTTTTGCGTTTGCTTCTCTTTTTTTCTTCTTCCCCATCCTTGTTTCTTTTGCCCCCTTTTTCCATCCGAGCATTTATCCTGTTCCCGCGTTTTTTTCTGACCTTTCGATCCTACTTTTTTCTCTCTTCCCTTTTTTTTGTGTATGTGGTGCTAATTTTTTCCCCCTCTTACCTTTCTTATGTTCCAATCTATTTTTTTCAGTCAGGCACCCCCCTTTCGTCCCTTCTTATGCCCCTTCTCTCGCACCCTTTTTTTGCGTGCACCTTCTCTTTTTTTTGCTCCCATTGTCTTCTTTCCATTTTTGTGCGTTTCCCTTTTAAGATGGTCGTTGCCCCATGCCTCTCCCCCCTGATTCGGCAGTGACCCACCCCCCCCACCCCACCCTCGACTTTTAGTATTCCTCTTTCTTCCCCTCCTGCCACAATTTTATCGGTCTTCGCCGATTTCTTTGTCTCCCACTCCCCTTGTCGAGTACGTTAGCTCTCTGCCTATGAAATATAAACGGCTCCTTTTTTTTTTTTTTTTTTTTTAGTCTGTACTACTTTTTTCTTAATTTTCCTGTTCTTTCCCCGGCTCCCCCCCCTTGTTTTCGTTACCTTCCCCTATCCTTGCCCCGAGAGTCCCAGATCCTATAGCAACTGTTTCTTCTGCCTACATGCCCCCTCGTCCTGCCGTCCCTCCCCCCCCCCCCCCAAGGCCGCTGTTTATTATCTCGACTCTTTTTTGCTTTTGTTTAAGACTTATGTTCGTATTTTTTGATTCCTCCCCGTTCTCAAGCTAGTTCTTACCCCTCCCAAGGTTTTGTTTCTTCGGAGATGATTGTCACCCCCCCCCCTACGTTACCCCACACTTTCTACTTTTTATCATTGGCCCGATGCCCTCATCGCCCACTTTTTTCTCTCTTGATAAAGTCCTTCTTTTGCTGACGTTTCTCCCAATTGTTTTTCACTTCCCCTTGATTCGAACTCGCGAAAACACTTGGTTCTGTTTTTCGGCGCTACCCTTTCCCGCCCCCTTACTGCTTTTTCTTCGAAGTCTTTTTTTTTCTTCTGGAATTCCGCAATCGTTGTTTCCTTTTTGCTGTCAAGTGATGTGCCCCACACCTTTGACTCTTCGGTCTCCTACTATTTCCCCCTAGCTCTTTTCACCCTCTATTTGGCATTCTTTCATCTTCGGGACTCTTGGCACAATTCTTCTTTTTCCTTCATTTGTCAATCCCCTCAGTGGGCCTAGGACTATCCCCCTTTTCATCCTTAAATCGATTCAGATCGTGCCCCCCATTCTTTCCCATCGGACCTCTCATAGTTTTTTTTGAAATTTAGCCCCTTTCCTCCTTGTAACATGCGACATTCCCCCTTATTCTCTCAGCGAGGTCCCCAGCATTTCTCCCCCCATCCATCCCTCTTTAGGAGACATCAAGGAGCATCTACAGATCTTCTGTTCATCGTCCGTTTTGCCTCAGTAACTTTGGTACTACTTCATTCCGATCTCACTTCCCAGCTTTCCTTTTTCCCCCTATACGCTTTGTTGTTGGTGCCCCTTCTTTTTTTTTAATAGCGTTTATTCCCCTGGCCCGACCTTAAACTCTTGGCTCAATGACCTCTTAGCCTTCTCCGGCCATTCTTTTTTTTTCTGAGTTTTTGCCCTAACACGTTTATACTCCACCTCTCTCTTGTCCTTTTCCCCCAGAATGCTCGTTTCTCAATTTTCTTTTTTCATTTCTCCCAAAAAAAATAATCGATTTTTCGTGGCTTCCGTAACAACTTTTTTTCCCCTTTCATCATGCCCTTTTTCTTTTAAGCATTTCTCCGACCCTTTATCCTCCCTTTCCCCCTTTGTCACCCCTGGGCATTTCAGTGACACCAGTGCCTGCGCGTTTCGACAATTACCTTTCCCCGTACAAACATATGTATTCTTTCTCTTCTCTCGTCGGATTGCTCCAATGGCATGAAAACTTTTCGTGCTTTTCCCCAATTCCCACGAATTTCTCTCAATTTAATACAAATCTCTCCCCAGCGTTACTATTTCATCGACGGCGGCCATGTTTTTGTCTTTCCCCCCACTTTTTATTTTTTTCTTCCTTTTTCGAGTAAAGACACTCACAACTTTTGATGTCCCCTATGACCTTTGCTCATTGCAGAGAGGAATTGTCGTTCTGTCATGAGTTTTTGACTTGGGTCGGGGGTAATCCAGTGTTTGATATCTCTCCTTTCCGTAGTCTTCTCCTCCAACATGTGGTTACCTGCCTCCCTCTTTCCCTTTTTTCCGGGGGGGGGGTGGGTGCACAAGAACCTTCAGCCTCCGCGCATAGCTTCTTTATTATAGTTGGTCTCTTTTCCCTTGTGCCCCTGTAAGATGCTGTTGTTTTTTTAAGTTTTTTAGAGTTGCTTGAATTATATAGGCAGTACGTTTATCTTCCCTGTTCCTCCCCCTTGCCTCCCTCCTTTTTACTCCACAAGGCTACCCCCTTCTTCGGTAGACCCCGCTTGAGGAGTTGTTTTCTTTTTTTCTTTTTTCCCCTTCCCCCCCTTCCAATCGAAGAATTTTCTTTTCTCTTTTCGTCCCCCTTTCTCTGGCCCCCCTTCCCACACCTCTGTATTTTTTTTCCCGAGACCCCCGCCGTTTCCTTTCCTCCTTTAGTTTGAATACCTCCCTAGTTTTCCTCTATTTTCCTGCATTCGTACCCCCCGTATTTTTTATTTTTTATTGTTTTTACGTTGCAGAATTTTTGTTTTCTCCAGTCTCTTTACGGCGACCCCGACTTTATCCTTTTTCTTTAGCCTCGGTTCTCTTCCCCCCACCGACCTATTACTGCCGCGCTTTTTTTTTCCCCAAGCCGCCCAACACCCCAGTTCTACCCTTCTTTAAGTTTCCTGTCCCCACTTCCCCTCTTCTTTCCCTACGAACCCCCCCTCGATAATGGGTTTCTGCATTTGTTGATATGCTCCTCTAGCCCCTTCGGATCGATGCCCCCCCCCATTGTATCTCATGGTTTATAAAGCCATTCCAGCTCCTCCTCCCAAATTCTGATTACTTTTTCAGTTTATCCCACCTTTTCTGTCACCCTCTCCTGTTCGAGGCGTCTCTGCCTTATCCCTTTGTAGAACTATTTGTCTTTAGTGTATCCTTTTTCCTTGCCCCCCGTGACGTTATTAGGGACTCACCCTGGCTTCTTGTCCATCGATCCTCGCCTTTCTTTTGCCCTTCCTAAACCTTAAGCAGCATGACCGTTTTCCTTCTACCTTTTTTACCAAACCCCTTGAGCTTTTCTGTCTCCCCACTACAGAAAATATTCTTTTTTCCCTCTTGCACACGATCCCACGATATCTTCACCCTTTTCCTTGGTCTTTCTTCCCCTCACCCTCATCCTTTTTTCCTTTTTTTGAAACTTGTCTATAAACCATAAGTTAATATTAGATACGTTTTGGCTACCTTTTTTTGCACCGAATCTGAATTTCTTGCTGTCTCCTCGATTGTTCCCTAACCCACCCTCCTTTATTGATTTTTGACCCTTCCTTTTCCCCATCGCGTCATTTTCTTTCTGCATATTGTGCTTCCCTTTGCTCTCCTCTTGCCTCTGTCCTTTTTCGCTTAGTTGCGTTTTCTCGATGTCTCACCGCCCATATGATTTCCTCCCCCTGCTGTTATTTCACCCTGGACACCCGTCCAGCCTTGGCTTTTTCATGTTTTAGCAGCTATGACCCTTTCGCTAACTTTTTTTCTCCCCGACTAACTTTCTTCTCCCCTTTTCCCCTAAAAGCGTACTTTTGTGTGCCGGTTCCTAAAACCCATCTTGCCCCCCCTCCCTATATGTATATTCATTTTTCCCCCTCCACTCTTGCACCCTCACTTCGATATGTTAATAATCTGTTTGTTTTCGTTTTCTTCCCCCCCGCTTACCACTTTTTCACTTTCTTTTCCTTTTTTGAGTTTCCCCTGACTTTGATCTCTTCTAACCCCACCATGCAAACTTTGCCCGGTTTTACCATCCTTCGTATGTCATTTTAATACCTTTTTCTCAACCCACCCACCCCCCTCACCCTGTCCGCTTGCCCCCTCCGGTAGGACTCTCCGCCTTTTCCACAAACATAGCCCCCGTGACAGCTCCCTTGTTCTCGCTGTTTCTCCTTTCTTCTCTCCATATGTATTTGTTTCTTCGTTAAGCTTCTTCCTTTTGCGTTTTCACATAGGGTTAGACATATTTTCGAGTTCCCTCACAAATCTCCTTGACGAGATGCTCTCCTTATCTTTGTTTTGGGTCCTTGGACACTTTGTCCGTTCCTCCACTAATCCTGAGGACTTTTCTATCCTCTTCCCCCCCTGTCAATTAGCATGGGGAGGGGAGTTCTGCTTTGTCCTCCCTCCTCCTGCTGTCTCTCTTATCTTGTCCGTTTTCCTTTCCCTTTCTTTTAGTTTTGGAGTAGTCCTAAGTAACCCTCTTTTAGCCCCCCCCCCTTAAAATCCCCCCTCCTCAAGTCCCTTCCGTGCCTCGATGAAATGAAATTTCAAGTGGCTTTTCGCTCCAGGCAATAACAATTTGTTTTTTGTTCCAAACCCATCCTTCTCCTTTATCTCTTTTTTTTTTCCACCAAGATTGTCTTTTTCCCCTTCCATATTCCTTTCCCCTTTACGTTGGACTTGTCTCTCGTGATTCTGATCCGATTTTCTGATACCTAGACATCTTGCGTTCCGCCAAGCCCGCTCTGCGTCATTTACCCCCACCTGGAAGCCTTAACCTTCTCCAGGGCCCCGGTATTTTGTCCCATCTGCCACGGTTTTCCCCCCCCCTCCTTTTCCTCCTTGCTTCTCGGGTTTTTGTTCAATCCATTCCCTTTCCCTGCCTAGCAAAATGTGGCCCACGTTTTTTTACTCCCATATTTGTTTGTTAATAGGAGACTTTCGTTTCTTAGTTTCGTCTGCTGTTTTGCTTCCATGGCCTCCTGGGGGGCCCGTCGTATTCCCCCTGTTCCCCACCGATATTCACCAGGGTCTGTTTCACTCCGGTTCTTCCCCCCCCCTTCCTATTTTGAATACCAGTACCCTGTGGCTGGAGATATTGAGTTCGTGCCTATTCTTTCCGAATCGAATATCCTATTTATGTACCTTGAAGCGAGCCGTTTAGCGTACTTTCCCCTTCGATCTCTTACCTTCGCATTTTACGCACCCCCCTATTTTTTATTCCTTTCCCTCTTGCTCTTGGAACCTTACTCGGTCGTCCCGCATTTCCTTCCTTTCCCCTCCTCTGAAACCACCGGTTTCTTTTTCCTTCCTATCACCTATTATGGTTCAGAGTCCTCATTCCCACTCCCTGTTTTCCCCCTTCGTTCTCCGCCTTATTCGTCCGACTCTTTCTCTCTTTTTTGCTTTTTTTTTCCTTGAAAGTTGCATGGGTTCACTACCCCACCTATCTTTTACTGGACTTCCATTTTTAAGTTGCCTTACTGCGCAGTTACCTCTTGGTATTCCCCTCGGTTCCACGCCCTGTTCCTATCTCTACTCCTCACCCCAATATTGCGCTTGAGGACCCCCATTCCGCTAGTTTTCCCCCCCCATGATTTCCTGATTCCTTGCTGAAGGCATCCTCCTCTATTTACCCTTCTCGGCATACTTTACCCTCGAGCACCCTCCCTTCTTTCACAACCACTAAAAGTATAATATCCGCCTAAGCCTGCGCCCACGGGGGGGCCCTCTTTCAAAGACCCGTGAAGATCCTCTACTGTTTTTTTTCTCGAATCTTTTCCCTCCGATCGGTCCTATTTTTTCCCCTTTTGCCCTTCTCACAGCTTTTTGCTTTGCGCGTTTAGTTTTCCCCCCGCCACGCATATTAGGCATCCCTTCTTTTCTTCATCCCTTTTGTCGTGAAATTTTACCCCTTCTTTTTATGTGGCACTATTTTTTCTTTATTTTTCCTCTCCCTCTCTGTTTCCGAACTTTTTTCCTCTTTCACGTGCGGGCTCCCTACTTCTTCGTCCCTCCGTCCGTACGTTAACTACATCGCTCCTTCCGTGCCATATGCCCTCTATTTCCTCCCCTTCTACTTTGTGACAACCTCGGCTCCTTTGGACCTCCCATTGCCTGTTTACCTTTGGGCTTCTCTTGTTATTTCTTTCACAACGCGACTCCACTGCGCTCTTCCTTTTTGATTCATTAAATATGACAGCCTTAGTTCTTTCCTTCCCGTTTATGCACTCAAATTGACACTAAACCCCCCCCCCCTTTCTGATTTTTCCCTCCCCGTATGCCCCTCATTGATTCACTTTCCCCCCAAGTCTCCTGCAATAGTACGAAAATTCTTAGCGTTCTTTTTTGCTTCCGCAGAAACGGCCTGCATCCCCCTTTTATTTTTTCTTTGTCGTCATCACAGAACTTTAGTTCCCCTATTATCTCTTTTTTCTGAAAAAGCCAGCTACCTCACCCCTTTATACCCTCGACCAATCCTTGACTCTCTTCCATCCAACTGTGCAGCCTTTTTTCTTGTTTTTTCTTCCTTGCCGCACGCGAAGATTCCTTCCTTTCTCCCCCTTCCTTACGCTCCATCTATCTTTCTGTACCCCCTTCTACCCCTGCTTTGTCCCTTTTACAGAACACCACAGACTGCTTTTTTTTTTTCCTTGGATCAGCCACACTACTAGCTGGCCCCTGCATCCTTCGTTTGGATGTTTTTGGTCCACACTCCTTTCCTTTCCTTTCCGCGCCTTGCCGCTCACAGCCGTTGTGGCTCCCCCTACTTTCTTTCTTGTCATCTTTCTTAGACTCAATATACTCTTTACAGTTCCTTGACCCGCGTCTGCCATTCATTTTTTTCCTTTCCCTTCTCTTCCCTTCATGGGGTTCTATTGGCGTTCAATATTCGCATCCTTTTATGATTGAAGATTCGTGATTCTTTTTTTTAGTTACAGCCGGCAGATGGAACCCCTTTGCTTTT
>Ga0179593_1404162_pt1 | contig 17152 bp, 20 predicted proteins | sample CZODoug2_1_08_16_FD_185931 | JGI IMG/M metagenome (GOLD analysis project Ga0179593, IMG submission 185931) | Vadose zone soil fungal communities from Angelo Coast Range Reserve, California, USA - CZODoug2_1_08_16fungal (PacBio error correction) | ecosystem: Environmental > Terrestrial > Soil >... | reverse complement strand
CGCCTATCTCCGATATACAACGTGCGCTTTTGTCTTGGTATTTTCGGCAACCTGGGCGATCTTATATTTGGATTCCCACGTACCCCGAATGGGGGTATCCCCTTTAATCGATCAGAGTTCTTCCCCGAATTTTTCCCCCAACACACAAGGTTCCTCCCTTATGAATTGTTTTTTAGCACCCCTTCGCTTCTCGCGCTATTCCCCCAATTCCAACTCGTTACTTTCTTCGTTTTTTTAACCCCCACATTTCACATTTAACCCCCTCTTTCCCCGTTTTGATCCCTTGCGAAATCAGGCGTTGGTCCCCTTCCACGCTCCCATTCCCCTTGCCGCTAGACAATCCTGACGTCCTACGGCACTAAGACCATTCGGTTCTTGTGCGTCTGTCTATTGACCTCCCTCATTAGCCCTGCCCCCAACTTCCCGTTATTTCCGTACCAACCCTCTCTTCTCCCCCAGCCGTCCCGTTCAGGTCAGCTTTGAGGTTTTTCTGAGTCCTAACCCCCCTACACCCCCCCAGGGCATTCCTCGTCCTCATGTCCTCCATTCTTTTCCTCCGTTTATCTCTGGGTGATTACTCAATTTTTTGCCAATTTTTTTTTTTCGCGACTCGAGGAATACTTCTTCGTCTTTTCGGAGCTTTCCGATTAATTTGAACCACGCCGCCGTCTTCCTGATCGCTTTGCGCATAGGCGATGCCCTTCTGCATTTCCTGATTAATTTTCTGCTGCAACCTTCTCTTTCACGTGCTCTGATCCGGTTTCGTTCCTGTTCCTCCGGGCCGTCCTTCCCGTACCCTGCCCACTCTAATTCCGTGCTGCTCTATACTGTCTTCTTTTTCCAATTACGCGATCAGTGATCCGCTTCTTTGGGGCTTATCGATCGTTCCGCCGTGTCGCTTTTGATGCGCCTTTTTTTTCCCCCCAACCCCCAGCTGTACGATCCTGAAAAACCCGTTTATATTTGTTACAACACCCCGCGGGTGCGGGGCTATTTTGAAACCGTTTTTTGCTTAATCTTTTTGACACTACTTTCGTGCCCATTCTCTTCCCCTTCTTGTCGCTCCGTTCGATTCTAGCTTGTCCCGGCGCTCCGTTCTTGCAGGTTCGAGATGAACCATGTTTGTTTTGGGTTTCCCGCGCATTTAGCTTTTGACACTTCCTCTCCCCGCTTTCTATTCCCCATTCCGAAGAATTCCCATCGATTTGGTTTTTCCCTTTCCCTGAGTTTTTTCCTTGAAAGTTCCGATGTTCAAGGGCTGGACTCACATTGTCCTCCCCTCCGCCCTCACACTGGAAACCACGCTTGTCGCCGTTTTTTGCCCCTTTTTTCAGGCCGCAATTATTTCGCGAAACCCTCCTTTGCGCCGTGCGCTTCTTTCGTTGCGGCGGGCCTTGGCCGCTTTTTCGAGGAACTTTTCCCTGAGCTTTTTTTTACCTCCTGTTTGGTGGCCCAGGTCTCCTCACCGGTATTGCTCGTCTGACTTCCCTTGCAGCTTTTTATCTGGGAAGCTTTTGCCTGTTTTTGTCGTTTCCTTTTTTTTCGCATATTTTGAGGCTCTTTTGCCATGTCGATGACTTTTGTTCAGACCGTTTTTCTCATTCGTGACCCGCTCACCCCTGCATCTCTCTCTCCTCGTTTGTGTGATTAGACTGATTTTTTTTTTTTTTGTAAGGTTCTTGACTCTTCTGTTCGATGACTTTTAAATTCCTTTCCCCCAGCTCCTTCTTCCTCCCAGAGAGCGTTCTTTAAAAATCGCCTACGCGCTCCTCCTCGACACTTCAAGCGTTCACAAGCATCGTTTGAAAGATTCCCCTAGACAGCTTTTTTCCTAGTCTCCTCCCCCCGTTTTTTCCAGACAAAGCTTTTCTTTTGAACTTTCCCCTGGTCACAGGATTAAGACAAGCGTAAGACCACGGTTTTCTGGTCCGGATAAAATGGAGTAACCCTTTGGTTCGGTCGCTTTTCTCTGGCGGCCCTTTTGCAAAAGTTGCCTTTCCTTTCCCGGTCGAGCCCTCTTTTCAATTCTCGGTTTCACTCCAGCCTGGACATCTTTCGATCATTCCCCGGACTCTCTTTACCCCTCCAACCTTCTTTTTTTGCGGTTTCATTAGTTCCCCCATGGGACTGAGTCAGTCCTTTTTCTTCTGGGATCCCGAATGCTCAATGGCTGCCCCCATGTTCGAACTTCCTTGTTCGTTTTCGCAGGGCACTTCTCTTACAGCGAAGGTGAGCAGTGGGCACCCTTTTTCCTGCGAAAAACTGAGTTTCCCACAAGACCCATCACGGGTTTCACCTTTAGCCGCTTTATTCTTTTTTGTTTATATTGTTTCCCTGATCCCCCTATTTTTTCACGAAGCGGCGTCCAAAATTCCACGCTCGGGCGTAAATGGTGAATCGATCGTTCCATCCTCTTTTATTTCACCCATTGTCTGCTTTTGTCAAGACGCGTGTCCTTCTGGTCCCTAGTTTTTCCCGTTTTTTGATTTTTCATGAGAGGTACTGCTTCCGGCCTTGGCTCGTCTAGTAGCCGGATCCCCCTCTTGTTCTCAATGGTTTTCGCGGCTCTAGTTTTCTTGGCCCGGTTTTTTTTCAGCTTGACGCTGATGCGCAATTCTCAGCGGGCGAAGGGTCTTTTCACGTATCGGCTCGGTCCCCATCTTAGCCGAACGAAGTTTTCTCCTTGCCGTTTAGCCCCATGGGCAATGATTTCCCCGGCCTCAATTCTTTCGGTCCTCGATTCCGGTTTAGAATGAGTCGTCTTGTGTCAGGTGGCCTTCAACGTGCGGCCCTGCCGTCCTTTCCCTCTGACCTGTTCCTCTTCGTTCAGCGAGTTTGTTTTTTCCCCGTTTTACGCTTTAGTTAGATAAGGATGTCTTCATTTTTTTTAGGTTTCTTTTTTATTTCACGCCGGCTTGGCGGCAGGTCGTTTTGGAATCTCTTTTTCTTTTCGGCCCTTTTTTGATCGTTCTTTCCGTTGCCCTCCCCCCCCCTTTTTTTTCTGTCTCTTTTTTCGGCCGGTGGTAACGCATTCGTACCCTGAATGTGAATGCGTGTTAAAGCTGAGCTTAATTTGTTGAATTTTTTATTCTTTTTTGAGCGCGAGAGCGTATGCATCCCCGGCCTTGGCTTTTCCGGTGGGCGGTGATCGATTTGACGTGAGCCCTTTGCCGATGCGTCGTCGCCTGCTCAACCAGTCTCCTCCCCGGTTCCCCACCGAAACCCTTTTTTGCCACGTTTTTTTTTTCTTCATCTCTCTTTTGTTTTGTGTTGAGTCCGTTCGACGAGCCTCAACGTGCGCGATTTTTTTTTTTTAGTTCCGGCACAACTTGCGCCCATGTCTTATTTGTCGTTTTTGTTTCGCCTTTGAACGAATCGAAAGGCGGGGGCTCACTTGCCTCAGCCTTTGCAAGCGCTTTCTTGCCCACTTTTCCAATGGACCCATTTTTATGAGCCCCCCCCAAAGTTTATTTTTCTCCGCTCCTTTTCACTAGTCAGTTGCGAACACTCTTCACTTCCTTAACACTTTTGATTCCCCTTGGCGCCATCTGCGAACATAAGGTTTAGTCCATTCTTGGAAACAATCCCATTTACGCCTTCCTCCCCCCGTTTGTACACGCCGCCCCCTCTGCGTTCGGTACGCTAAGCATTCCCTCTTATTGACCTCTCGCGCTATTAGTCGAATGGTCCGCTCGCGACTTTCCTTTTCAGGTTATGACGGCTGAACGTTGCTGAGCACGTTTAAACTCCACATGACCTTCCTGACCCCTGTTTTAAGTCCCCTTTTTTCCCTCTGGGAGTTTTAGCTTTCTTATGAAGTCACCTCTTTGCCATTTAATTTCTTTGTTTTACTTTTTCGCCACGTAGGGATAGCTCGTGGCGAAGTCTCCCAGTTTTACCAAGACCTAATTCTTTTTTCAATGGTTTTTCTGTGGTTGCTGCTCAGCTTGTGCCCTCTCGCCAAGCCGCTTCCGGCCCCACTGATTTATTGAGCTTGATGCAGGGCCCTCTCTTTCCATTCCTTGAACCCTTCCTACTTTCTCCGTTTTTTTCGCATTCCCGTCTGCCTATACTGTTTCCCCGTCTTACTGCCGCTCCCATTCTTGAGGTCTGTGGAACGGATCGCTTCTTGTCACTCTCGCAGAGTTTACGTTTATGCTTCGCGCTCCCATGTCCATTGAAAACCGCATTTCTTTTTATGGGCGCTTTTCTGACCGTTGCGCTAACTCCGGTTTCGCCTTTTTTTCCCCATGTTTAGCGCCTACTCGTGCTCGTTTTTTTCTGCGACTTCGCGATTTGATCTTGAAAACCTGCGCGGCCATTCTCTTTTTCCTCACCTCATCTCCATCCTGAAGACTTCCGCTCGGGTTTTTGTGCGAACTTGGCTGACTTCCCTTCTGGTCACTTTTCTCTTTTATGGCAGGTTATAACAAGTTCCCGAGCCGCGAACTTTACAGCTTCGCCGGAGAATTCCGATGCGTTGTCACCGGGTACTCTCTTTTTTGCTTTTTCGCCGATAACAATCTTTTTTCTTATCCGTTGCCGTCAAGTGGACGCGCTGCAGTCCAGTCCCTTTGCCCTTTCGTTGGAATTACGCCCCGCTTTGTCTGGCATCGTTTGGGACGTTACGTGCCTTTCTTGATTTCGGCTTCGAGGAGTTTTTTTCCGCCTGTTTTTTTTCGGGGGTTTTTTCAGCGATCGCGGTTCTCTCTGGCGATTTTTTGAAGCTCTGGCTTATAAACTCTTTTTTCTCCCGCGCCTCCGAAAACGCTGTCATAATTTCCCGCAATCTCTCCTTTGTGTTTTCTAGATGCGTCTCGGTTTTTTCGCGTGCTTTTCCTTTGACAGGCAAGTCCATCGCCAAGCGATCCGGCGGCTTGAAATCGCTTGGACCTCGAGACCCCCTTAATCACCTCCGGGAACAGTTCCCCTCCTCTCTTGCCTGTAACGCTCTTTGATATGCTGCACGCATTTTTTTTGAACACTACTGGCTCGGGCCTTCAAAGCGAAGCCACGTTCTCCTCCAACGGATAATGCCTTTTACCCCCCCCCCCCCAAGGTTGTATCCCCTTTTTTCAATTTTCCGTCGCCATTGCAAATTTTCCTTTCCCCGGGCGAGTTTTGTTTCCATTTTGTGGGAAGTCAGAGCCACTGGCATCGGAGGCGATCCGTGCGTCCCCGTGCTTTCCGCAGTTTACCCACCGCGACCTTTCGGTTGGAAATGTTTGGATGATGATGAGTTGAGGAGGATTTTTTGCGATGTTCGCCCTTCGGCAATTCTTTCGAACGTTCGTCTGTTCTCCTTAACGTCCATATCCCACGACGGGTGTCGCAGGAACCGATAAGCCTTTGCTTTCCAAAGGCACCTAAGACCCCTTTCACGGGTCAAACTATATTTGTTTTTTCCCGGACTTGCATCGGTTTTTTAAGGTAGATCCTCGATTTTCCAAGCCGTCCCCAAAACGCCCACGAGCATCTTCCTAAGAATCGATACAGATTTTTTGGCACTGTTCGTTGCGGCTGTCCCGAGTACCGCAGGTAAGAGAGCCGGATATTTTCGGGCCTTTAGGGATCACGCGTCTACTTCTTCGCCTTTTTGATCTCAATTTAGGTAGGCGTTTTGCTAGGAACGGTGCGCCTTTTTTCGCGTCGCTTGCGGCCGTTTTACGTTCTTCGTTTCTGACCCGCCCTTTGACGTTTTTCTCTTTTTTTTCTTTGCACCAACATGAGTTGAATCATCCCTTATATCGGCATTATTCATTACGGAAAGTTGTCTCATTCGCTCGGATTTCAGGTGGCGTTTTTACGTATTTCCATGATCAGATTTTCAAGCGTTGATTTAGCGGACACAGGACCGATATCGCCTTTCTTTCGATGATAAGTTATTCATTTTTTTGTTTTTTTTTTTTTGTCATGCGCGTCTTGTTTCTTTTCGTTTCCCTTTGCTACGGCATGGGAAGCGTCCGTTTTTATCCCACCATTTGGCTTCTTGTTTAACTTGTTACCTCATCCTGTAGTGTTCAAGCGACCAGCTTATCGTTCTTGCGTTGTGAGGCCTGAAGAGAGAAGCGTCTTTTGCTTTCATTTGCCTGTTCCGGGTTGTGGTTTTTTTACCTCTTCCAGTTTCGACCGTTTTTCCTTTGGTTTCCTCGCGTTTGCAACCTTGTATCCCCTGTGAGTTCTCTTCCTGAAAACCTCGACGTTTTTCTTTTCCATCTCTAGCTGTTCTCCTCCGTTGTTTTTGCCGATTCGCCACCTCTCTCCTATGTGTTCTTTGTCTGGGTAAGTTGCTCTTTCTTTCCCCGGAGCAGGACGTTTGCGGCTATAGCAAGGCCCGGGGGTCAACGTATATCGCCTTGGTCCTGCGCCGCCGGCAGGGCTCCGCAATTTTTTTATGAGTGTTATGACACCTCCTCTTCTCGCGTCATCTCTTTAAGTTTGTTCCCCCCTTTTCACTCCTAACTTCATAAACACCTCTGTTCCCAAAACGCCCCGCCCTCTGCGACCCCATCAGGAGTGTTACGTCCCTCCCTTAAACGTCCAGCCATTTATCGCAATCGCCGTCTACGGCATTTGCGGTTGTGCTTGCTCACAATGTTAACTCTCAATTATCATCCCGAAGCCCCCTCCGCGATATCGTCTCATGTTTTCCAATCTTCGAGCCCCAACGTCCTTTTCTGTTGCCTTCTCATTTCCACGGCAGAACCTTATGAGTTCCCTTTTTTTCCCCCAAAACGCTGACACTTTACTAGACAATACCTTGCTCCAGAAGCTTTCCTTCTGGAACTTTTAGATTATCTTTCTCTACCCCCCACCTAGTTGCTTCTTTTCAGGTCTCGTCCGTTTTGACGGTTTTTTTTTAGATGTGTCTCTTATTACTTTGATCAGACTGAGAAAGTGGAGCTCTCCTGCGAATCTTGTTAGCCTCCCTCCTCCCGCCGCCTGCCCACTGAGAGTTCAATTGCTTCCCCCGTTCGTCTCTCGTGTAGACTTTCTTTTCCAGCGTACCGGTAAGTCCCTTCTTTCGATATACCGCTCGTAACCGCTTTATTTACTCGCGTATCCGCATCTAGCTTTTTTTGTCGGATATTTTCCGTTCCGCTGGCTCGTTTTCTTTTGCAGCTTGCGGTCAAACTTCTTTTTGATCCCCCTTCAAAACCCCTCCATTTGACAATTGCGCTGGCCTTTTCCCCCCCCGTGGCGCTCTTTTTCTTTTTCGCTTTGCTGAGCGTGTCCCTAGATTTTTATGCCGAGCGGCTCTGCTCGACTACGTCCCGTTTTTGTGAACGCTTTGAGCGATTGCTTTCAATTCAGCTCCGCCTCCGCTCTCTCCTCCTCTTATTCCTTTTGGTTGCGAACCTGTCGGCGAACGTCTTTCTTTCCCGTCTAATGCCTTTTTTTCTTCCTCCAGTCCGATCCTGAACCATGCCAACTTCTTTGGAATTTTTACTGACATCGTTTGCAGAGTCCCCCTTATAACATGGATACGGTTTTTATTTCGCCGTGTTCTGCTTTCCTCGGTTTTTTCCTTTTGGTTTTTTTTTTTGGTGGCAGGCAGGTCGTTAATCAGCGCTTTTTTTTCCTTGTTCTTCGCGTTGTGGCAAATTTGCGCGTTTTTTTGTTTTCCCATGCCGATTTCGTCCGCGACTCGATGCGCTTGATTCCTTTCAATGCAACCTCGCGAGCTCTCGCCGCCATCGAAACTTTCCGAAGTCTCTTTCTTTTATCTTTTTTTCCTAGATCTAGTGTCTCGTTCGCTTTGGGTCGATCAGCGCGTTCATTTGATTCGAGCTTCCAGATTCCAGTTTTCATTACTTCTTCAGCGGCTTCCGAGAAAATCGCGTTCCACGCCTCGTGAAACCGGGAAAAGCCCCGCCCAGCGACGTTCCCTTAGCATGTAAAGATGAAAGTCCGGCTTTTTGCCATCTGCAGCGGCCCGCTCCCAACTCCAACTGTCGTCGGCAGGCAACGGCCTACGTCGTTTAACCCAAGGTTGATCGGCGTCCGCCTGTCCCCCTTCCAAGCATCGCGAATCTTTGTTTGCTAGCAGCTCAGGTCGCTTTTTCTTGAGTACCCAGGCCATCGGCTGAATCCACTTTTTTGAGCCTGCCGCGCCTCCCCCCAAGAGAATTTTTTTTTACTCTTCTGCTGGATTGAGCGATGAAGGAGCTGGCCTCCCTTTCGTAGTTTCTGTTGAGAACTGCCCCCGTGCGTAGCCTCGAGCCTTTTTCTCTTGCCTAGTCTCGATTTCTCTTTGACCGCGATCTTCCCTGAACCCATTCCCTATTTTTCCTTTTCCCCTTAAGCCGTCGTTACGAAGCCAGACGTTTTTCAAATATGTTTGGTTTTCTTCCCTTCCTCTGATTTTTACTAAGCCGTCGTCAACATTCTCTGCGCGGTCGCAAGGATTATTCCGTTCCCCTACGCATTGCGCCCGTTTCCATGTAAGCTTTTTTTGGGCGCCTTGCCCCCGGTAAAGAGCACGGAATTTCGTTCTTTTCCTTCTTCCCGGTACTTATCGATTTGCACAAGGTCCAGCGCAGCTGCTTCATGGGAGCGGCTCTTTGATGAGTTTCACCTTCGCCGCAGAATTGCGCTTTTGCGCGGATGGGGCTGTCCATTCTTAGTTCCTCAATCCCTCCGACGACGCGTGGCTCGCTCGCCTTGTTAATTGGGCACACGATTTATTGCCTTTCAGGCGAACAGCCGATTTTAGAATGGTCTTAGATAGCACTGTCAGTTCGGTGGCGTTTGTTATCGTGCCCGTGCGCTCACTGATCCTCTTGACTCACCTCCGTTCTCGCTCCCCAGTTAGCCGCTCTCCTTTTCTTGATGTTAATCCCATGTTTCCCTTGTTGTGCGGAAGGATTGGCTGCGTGTAACGTATGCGATTTGCGTTGGCCGGTTGTCTCTGATCGTCTTCATTTTGACGCAGCTTGCGCGATTTTCGGCGCCGTTTCCTTTCCCTCTGTTGTAATTTTGCCCGAGTGTATCAACATGCTTAATAGCGACTTGAGTTGCAGGCTCCGACGCTGAAGCGTTGCTCCCTCACTGACCCGTTGCCTTGCTTGCGATTTTGCTGATCTCTCGTGCGCCCCCTGCGATGGCTTCGCGGCCGCAGACCCCAGTCTCCCCGCTGTGTGCCGATTCTCTCCCTAACTTCTGCAAAGTTTTATACTTCGGCGATTCCTCCTCTTTTCTGGATAGCAATCTCAAGAGAATCAAAAAACGTTGAGTAGGATGGGCTGTCTGCCAGTTATTCTTTACGTTTTTCGAACCGCCAAGGCAGGGTTGCAAAAAGTTAGAGGATCCCCAATTTTACGAATACGACCCTTCCCCCCTTTTTCCTCGAAGTTCCCCATTTCCCGGAGGCCTTATCTAGATCTCCCTCCCGGATTTCCTGGCTTCCCATCACCTAATTTAAACCGCGTAACCACCCTCGCCTCCCCCGCGACCTCTTGTTTACTTCACTCCATTTCAGAAACTCCAAGACCGATCCGCCTACGGTACATGCCGGCGACGGTTGCGGTACGCCAACATGCCCCTCCTACATTCCCTCCTCAGTCATCCTAATATTCCCCCACAAGTTCGAAGAAGCTTTCCTTTCTGCTCCTTTCACGGACAGCCCGGGCTTCTCCCCGTTTCACAAACTCACCTGACCCTCCCTAATGAGGAATCTTTCCTGACTTCCTATGCCGGTGATTCTCCGGTCTCCCTTCCTCGTTTATTTGATTTCTCACGGAGCTCTTCTCGGAAGCAGCCGCAGGTCCGGGGTCCCTTTTTTGCGGCGTCTCTCTACACCTCCCCAGGAACCTTTCGTCGCGATCCTCCAGTCGATGTTTGCAGAGCCTCTACGAATGACCCGCACCGGATCTAAGCTGTGACTCCCGCGTCCTTAGCGTGCAATTCCGGGAATGAAAGCGCCTCCTTTTTAGCTCGAATGTTGCTCACTGATTCCTCCCACAACCAGCGTCTTTCTCGCCTTCGTTCTGGAACGCTAGAGTTTAGCGTGATTATGTTCCCGTGCACAAACCTCTGTCCACTGACACCCTCCTCTTTTTGAACAAACCGTCCGTTTGGCGATTACCGTGTTCTTCATCTTTTATGAAACCGTTTTTTTTCTTATTATGCTCACGATAAACAGCGCTTTTATATGAACTGGTCCCTTTCCTTCGAGCCTACACTTTCGTTTTTTCGAACCCATGCTATCATGAGCATTTTGACGTCCCCCATCGCCCCCTCCCGCTATTTCTCAAGATCTGGATGTTGGTTTTCGAAAAATGTTCGCCCCCTCCCTGTCACGATAGCCTCCGGTCAGGCCTCACCTGTCTCTTTCTTCAACATGAAAACCCGCCGGAGATTTCTGATGTTCCAACGGGTTAGATCTTCATCTCTGAACAACTTCTTTGTTCCGGCCGTCGATTACCCAGTTTCCTTCTTGTAAAGTGGTATTGAATTGACTGCATCCGAGGAGATTTTGGACCCTCCCCCTCTGGCCCTCTGTTTACTGCCTCGTTCTTCGGTTGCTTCTCGCGTACAGCTGCAGTTTTTCTCCTTCGGGCAGCGCTCTTTTCGTCCGCTTGTGCCGCCCTTTGTGCGATCCGGACCGCTTCTTTATTTCTTTAGCACCGTCAGCATGAGCCGTGACCGCGCACTCCATCCTTCTCTCTCCTCTCTGTGTGTGATCGAGACAGATTGAGTTTCCTTAGCGTTCTGGTTTCAGACTTGCTTCTTTAATTTGTGACCCCTTTTCCTCGCTTCCATCTCTCTCATCCTCTTCAAGTTCCTCAGCCCTCGTCCCCCCGAGAACTCATTAGTTTCCACCCCCGCCGCAGGAAATCCCGGGGAAATTTTCTCAAGCTCTGTCTTTTTCAATGTTTTTGCCCCCTGCCAGCACCCTGGCGTCGGAATTACAAATATCCTTCAACCGTCTTAATTTCCCGTCCCCGACTCACTACCCATCGGGCCAACGGATTAACCGGGAAAACTATGTTTTCCCCTTCGCCTGTAACTTTCCCTTCTTCGATTGCCAAGCATCTCCTACTCTTCTTCGACTTTTTTCAATTTTCGAGGATCTTTCGTCTCCGCACCTGGCATATCCCTGGACCAAGGACTGTTGCTCGCTCCCCTTTTTTCGAAACAACCCTCCTCTTTCCCCCCCTTTTGAAATCTTCGGAATTTACTCGATTCATTGCTTCTGTCTTCGGAAATTTACCCCCTCTCTCTTCTCGCACCTGGTCCCCTCCTGTTTTTTTTTCTCAAACCCCCTTTTCGTAAGTCGCCGAGGGGAGATACCTAGCCCTCTCTTGGATCAGTGACCCCCCCCGCTCCTGGTCTAAACTATTTTTTCCCTGAAAAGATTAGCCCTTTTTTTTTTTTTCCCAACCCATCTAGACCCCGACCCTTACCGTTTTAAATAGGTTTCAAGGACTAGCAGCTTTTTTCCCCCCCTCCCCCCTTCAGACCTCCTAACGTGCAGCTCTTAACTTATCGTTCCCCTTCCCCCGCATCCTCTCCCCTTTCCTCGCTTCTTGTACTGAAGAACCAATTCGCATCCCCTTCCCCCCCCGAGCATTCTGGTATCCTTCTTTCAATTGAGGAACTCCTTCTCCCTGACATATTTCCTCTTTTTTTCTCAATTTTTTCTCTCTTTGGGCTTTCTTCTTGAAAATTCGGTCGCGCAAGTCCTACTGTTAGATTCTCCGGGCTGTTAATATCTTCTCCACTTTCTAAACGCCCCCTGTCTGCCGTCTCCTGTGAGCAATAAGATCCCCCCCCCTTGGGTCCCTGCGAAATCTCCCCTGGCCTTCCCTCTCTCTGGAATGAGGTCTCAAGCTAGTTCGGCTCAACCGGCTTGCCCCTACTTCAGGTGAACTCCCCCTTCTTTTAGCGAGATTGACCCCTTTTCCTAAGTTTTCGCTTTTTCTTCCGGTCTTCTTTCCCTGAAGTTTCTCCCCCCTCCCCCCACGAAGGTGTCCTTTTGAATTCGTCTTTTTCGCGAGAGGCTTTAAGTCTGTCCTTTTCTTTCTTTTTTTCCGTAAAGATCTTGTCGCAGCTTTTCTCCCCTGGTTTACGCTTTTTTTAAGACCTGTAACCTTCCTTATCGGCTTGTGACTTGAGACGTTGCTTTTTCCCCCTTTTCTCCAAATGCCTTCTTCGCCCCGCATTTTCCCTCGATAGACAAGTTGATCCCCTGGCAACCTTTATCGCCGCGGCCACCCAGTATCATACTGCTACCTGCGGTCTTTTTTTTCCTTTCCCCCCTACCCGAGCCGTTTGTCTTCTCTTTCTGTTCCTTCCTTTTGTTGTTTCATCCACCTTCCCCTTTCCCCTCCTTTTTTTTTCTTTCCTTTTTTTTTTTTCTTGGTAGATCCTCCCCCCTCCCTAGAGCATCACGTTGATTTTTCGAAAAGGAACTGTAGGATAGGCTCCTTTCTCTGTTTCCCTTCAAGGCTTTTCCCTTTTTTCCCCCCTCTCCTCTTTAAATCTTCCGCCCTCTCCATCCGGTCCACTTCACTTACTTCTTCCAACGAGATTCTTTTCGACCCCTCTTTCCTTTCCCCACACTTCAGCCTCTTTTCTTCCTTTACCCTCATTAAATCATGTAAACACTTTTCCAACGCCTCGACCCCCCCCCCCCCCCTTGTGTAATTCCCCTCCCCTCCCCTATCCTTTCCCAATGACTATCTCCCCCAACCTCCCTTACATCCCTGTTTGCTTTACCTCTTCAAACTGCCTTGATTCCTTTCTCCTTTTCCCGAAGAAATCTATATTCTTCCTCAAGTACTCTTCCCTCTTCTCCCACTAATGGCTTAACTTCCCTTTCCATGAGGACAACTTTCATTCTAACTTTCCCAAACACTCCCCCTGACCTTGATACCCTCCCCTCCCTTATCAGAACTCTTCTTTCCTGCCTTTTCCACGTTTTCTACCCGGGTTCTTAATACTATTTTCCCATTTTACGTGCGCTCTCGCCGCCAGACCGTGTTCTCGTTATGTTTCTCCTCCAGTAATGCCCCATCTTTCTCCCGTCCTTAGAATGATCTCCCGTTAACTTGCGGCCCCCTGATGTTTTAAGCTCTCTGAAGCGAACCTTATCGCCCCATGATATTGACCGTCCCTGTATCCCTTTCCGGGGAAACGTACTCTCGAATATCCTTATTACCCCCTGTTAACAACTCCTTCTTTTGAATACGCCCCGATCAGAGAGCGCTTGTGTGGGAACGTATCTCATCCTGACGGAAGAGTTCTCCGTTCTTTTCAGAATTACCATCTGAGTTTTTCCCCGCCCTATTTCCAAGTTGGCTCTGCTATCTTTTGTGAAAGTGCTGCTTACTCTTTTCTTTTACTCCTTTGTCAATTTTTGGAACCCTTTTCCGCCAGGTCCTAATTAGATTCTATTCCTCCTTTAAATTGCCTTCCGGCGGTTTCCCCCTCAAAGCTTGCCGACCGAGCCTCTCCGCCCAGTAATCATTCATTCCCCCCCCCTTCCATCTCTCCCTTCCACCGCTCTCCGGTGGGTTGAACCTGTCTTCTCGCAACTTCTCGTTTTTCTCGCCTCCTCTGGCAGTCTCCCCTTTTCCGCTCCTGCGAAATTTTAGTCCCCTTGGAAAGGAGCTTTCCTCAAAAGTTCCTCCGTTGGCAAGTAAACGGACCATCCGACCCCCAAAGTGTTCATCCGTGCGCTTCTCCTTTTTCCTTTGGAAACTTTCCTTCTCTTTTTTTCCCTGAACTTAGCCTATTTTTTTAATTACTTCTTTCATTTTGGTAAGATAACGTTACCCCTTATCGCTTATTGTCTGAAGTTCCTTTTTCCGGAGCGTTTTTGAACCCCGAATTCTTTTTTTTCTCTGCTTTCATGTCCTCTTGGAAGAGGATAGAAGATTGGAGTCTTCATTTAGTCAAAATTCCGGATTTTCCTGCAAGCATTCGAACGCTTTGCCTCCAGTATCTATCATAATGAATCCTTTCTGTTGTGTTTTGAGAGATTCTTCTGTTCCTCTTTTCCCCGTTATAACTCCTTTTGCATCTCCATGACTCTCTCTCCCTCAATTTGTGACGAATAGAATTACGCGGTTCACGCATGCTTACCCACATTTCTGTCCCCTCTTCAACACGCCCTATAAATTAAGTCGTCCATTTCCCCCTCCCGAGGAGCCATGCCCTTCCACTCTTCTTCCGGACTCTTCGGTCCCGTGAAGAGGAAAGACCAACTGAGAAAGACCAAGTCCAGAACACTGGATCATCGCACGAGTACCCCCCCATGATGTTCTTTTCGGAGATTTCTTGAAGGTCCCTAGAAATTGGAGAAAGTAATCTCGGCGAGCCAATTCATTTAGTAAGGACTGTGTTAAGAAATTCAAATGGCTAGACATCACTTTAGACGTTGTCGCCCTCCCCTTTTCAACCTTCCGTCTCTTCATAGTGATAAGTCTCTGTTCCGGAGGAGGCACCCTCCCCCCCAGATAATGGGTCTTATTGCTTTTTTCCCGACAAGTCACGTTCGTCTGCGAAATTGTCACCGCTGGCCTTCTCATCGACTGGTTCTCCCCCCGACGCTTTCCCGCCGTTCCTGAAAATCGCCCGTCCGAGAGATCCGTAAACGACTCCCCCCAGCCTTTCACCGGTTTTACCTCTTTTTTTTTACTTATCGGGAACTCGATATTTTCCACTAAGCGGCCCAATTTAAAAGTCAACAAGATTTCTATACCGTTCCCCAGAAGACATTTTGAGAATGTGGTAATTCCTTTTGTTGCCCAAGATCTAGCCGAAGAGAAAATTCTTCGGCCCTTCCTTTCACTCCCCTCAGGATTTGATCAATATACTTGCTGATCTCAATTGGTGATGCTCCGTCGGCTGGCTTCTGACTCAGCTCATGGAATTTCTCGCCCTTCCGGAATTGTATAAGAATCGTCCCCCGCGTGCAAATATACAGAGAATCCGCCGCGGCTTCTTCCTCGGGCCGCGCTCCTGTGAAACAGTGCATGCCTGGTCGTCACATTCTTTCTTCAGGACGGTCACAGTGTTTAAGGGGTGCAAGGGTTTTTTTCTCCCTTATTTCGGGAGTTTTCCAACGTGCTCCTTCCCCAGTTCCCAAAGCTGTTTCCCTTCCCCTTCGTTACGAGATGACCTTTTTCTCGCATTCGTCTTCCGTATGATTAATTTTCAGTTGGTAACGCATCGATGCGCAGTGTACGTCATTTATTATTTGCGATAGCCTTTTTTGCCAGGTTCTTTTCTTGATGACCCCCTTTTTTGGAGGAGGGTCAGTCGGTTGGTCAGCGGTGACAGAATGGACCTGTAGTGTTAAAGACGCCAAGCTTCACCCTCGCGTGTTAGGCCGATCTCCGTCATCTCTTTGCTCCCTAAGGTGCTTAAACCCTTGTGCGGATCGCGTGGCTTTTTCATATTGATAAAGTTCCTTCTTTTATCATTGGAGTCGCCGCGCCAAACGTATTCCTATGCGGGCCTCTCCTTCCCCCCCCCCAGCAACCCGACCCGCGCTCCTCCCTCCCTTGTTTTTTGTTTTGAGCGCCCTCGTGTTTTGAGAATCCAACTGTCTTTGTTCAGGTAAGACTTGCCAAAATGGCGCCGAGGGACGTTTGTGGATCCAGACCTTTTTTAGCCCCTGGCATCCCCCACCCGTTCGATCAACGCGTCCTCCATCCCTGCCCCAGAATGCACCACCCCTTTGTCCTCAATTAAATGATAGCCCAGACCGCTTCCCCTCCTCTGCCCCACCCATTCACTCGCACGTTTTAATTTTTCGGCTTCACAACCATTGACCCCACCGCGTTACCCACCCCCCCGAAGCAGTCTGTTTTAAACCCATTCCTGTCCCTTCACCTCACGATCTACCCAAATTACGATAGACTCCGCCCAGAATCACCACTTGTCCAGTTTTTTTGTTGTGTCCTCTCCCTGCATGCCACGGATCGTTTCGTCCCTACCTTTTCCGATTACGGTCGATACAATCGTAACGAAGCTTTCATCTGACTCTGCGCAGACGGGTGTACTTTTTCCCAACGCCCATCCTGTTTTGCCCCATTTGACCCCCGCTCCCCGAAGCTTCTGGAATGCGGGAGTCCCGGGATGGACTGTCACTAGTTTTGCCCCATTTTTAGGAGCAAGCGCCCCCCTGTTTGCTAGAGATGGTTTTTTAGTTTGCCCCGTTGACCCACCCTTCCGCCCCCCGCCCTTTCTGAGCGCTTCAAAGGCGTTCCGGGTACGATTCCGCGCCTTCACCATGAGATCGGCAACTTGAGATTGATCCTTTTTGGCTTCTATCGCGTGAGCCCTTTTTTTTCCCTTAACGTCTTAAGCTTTTACCGGTTTCATTCTGGCTTCGCTTCCCAACCCGCTCCTCTTTACGCGATCCCCCTCTCAGTTTGGACTGACTGGATTCGTTACGCCTCTCGTGGACGTTTATGTTGACGCTTTTTGAAAAAATCGAGTCCCCATTGGAAAAACAGCATATTTTGTAAACCGTCCGGGGCTTTGCTTGAGAAACCCCGTGAGATTACTTATGTTTTCAAACTTTTCGCTTTTCGAATGATGTTTCCTGCTATTTCTATGCCGACTGCTCGGACCTTCGCCCTACGAACGTGCCTTTTAGTTTTGCTTGCGACTTCTATCGCGATTTGCCCAGTCTTTTGCCATCGCCTCTTCCTCTATTCAGTGGTTCCCCCTCCTCTCCCTTGTGTTTGAAAATGGCGGCGTTTAATCCCGTTCCTTGTATCCTGCCCCCTTTTTTTTTCCCGTTTTTCGAGGCTTTCGCCTAACAAGTACCCCTGGTCCCAACAACTCCCCTCCTGAGGAGATTTGACTTTTGCAAGGGCGTTCGTCAGCGGGGCCGTGCATAACACAAAACTTCTTTTCTTTTCCCGCAGTTTGTATCCTGTTGAGGGCTCCCGTCGGTCTTTGCTTCAAGATATCTGACGTTAGCTGTTACTTCTCTTTTCCTTTGTCTCCAGGTGGCCCATGCCCTCGCAGCCTGCTTCGTTATGATTCCGGTTCTTTGCTCGACGGGGAAGCCTTGTGGGCGATTTCCTCTCTTTCCATCTGCCTCTGTCTCGCTCTGGCTCCGTCATGGCAACTTTCGTTTGACCGCGACGCGTCCCTCGACTCAGCTTGACCGTCACCCGAAGAACGC
>Ga0179593_1370024_pt1 | contig 17152 bp, 33 predicted proteins | sample CZODoug2_1_08_16_FD_185931 | JGI IMG/M metagenome (GOLD analysis project Ga0179593, IMG submission 185931) | Vadose zone soil fungal communities from Angelo Coast Range Reserve, California, USA - CZODoug2_1_08_16fungal (PacBio error correction) | ecosystem: Environmental > Terrestrial > Soil >... | reverse complement strand
TTTTCTATCGCCCGTTCCAGGTCTGTCTCTTTTTTGTACCGCGGATTTTTATTCGTCTTTTTTTTTCGATACGTTGCAATTACTTTTTGTTCTGTTCCTCGCGTACGAAACGAGGCCACGGACACCATCGCCCTTTGGGGAAGTTATCCCCCAAAGTGTGAATTTGGATTTTACAGTTTAGTGGTTGTCCCTCTTTTTTTTTCCCTCTTTTCCCTTCTCGCGTGTGCTTTCTGCCCCCTTTGTCCAGCTCACTCAGCTTAAACGCCCACGCCCCAACCCCACAAACGGGTTTTATTTCTTTCTGATCATTGTCAGTTGCACGTTTCTCTTTTTTTACACTGTTAGCCACTTTTTCCACAGGCGGCCCTTCCTTTTCCGTAGCCCTCTTTTTTTTTTTTCGCGGGTTGCGTACAACCCCCTCTCCCCCCATTCTGTTTACGGCGACCCTCCCCTTCCCGATTTGTTGCGAGTCCCGTTCCCCCCCTTATTGCACGTAACAATTGTTCTTGCTTTTTTTTTTTTTTTTTGACTGTTTTTTTACCACTTCCCCCCCCACAGGCACGCCGTTTTTACTTCCTTTCCCCGATTAAGTTTTTCCTCTTTTCCCTCCTTCCCCCTGATTTTTCCCACCTCAGAGTTTCCCGTTTGATCTGGTCTTGCACACAAAAGATTTTTTGGTTTTTTCCTTTTTCCTTAATTACCCCGGTCGGTTTTTTTCCCCTCCGCGCCCACCAGATCATTTCGTATAATCAATTTTGTAATGGCACACAGAAGCGTCCTTTGTGTTTTTGCCCCAATTTTGCCCTTACCCCAAACAAATGCCGCCTCCCCCCGTGCATAGCTTGACGTTTTTTGGTCACTTTATGGACTTGCCTTCATTCGGAACGACGTCACCTTCTCCTCCTTATTCACTGTATTCGGCACGGAGTTGCCTCCCTCTCTTCAGTGCTGCCCCTCATCCTGAAGCCAAACAACCGTTTTTTTAGATTTTGTTCCCAACTGGACCCGCGTTTCTTTTCCTTCTCTTTTTCTTCCCGAGGCAACACGAGGCATCTTCTTTTGTTTTGAGGGTCGATCGTTTCTTTCACCGGTAAAAACACATTCAACCCTTTTTTTTTGTTTTCCGCCATTGTTTTTTTTTTTTTGGGTTTTATCCTTTTTTCTCAGTGGCGTTCCAGAAAGTCACTCCTTTCATTCGTTTGGCCCCCTTATTTTCCCCCCCCATCGTCTGTTTTAGAATTCGTTGTGCAGGAGTATGAATTTCCTTTCGTTCCCTTGTGAAACATTTGAAATCCTTTTTTCCCCCCCCCTTTTGCCTGTTTACTGACAAACAGGTCCCATGTCCGGCTGCTCGTGTTTGAAGCACTTCCCATTTCTGTACAGTAATTTCGGATTTTTTTCAAGTGGACTTCTATCGTTTTAGCCAGTTTTGCCCTTCACTCACCTTCTCTGCCCCTTTTTTTCACCAAACACACCGGCAGCCCTTTGTGTCGGTATTTGTTAACGTGTTTTTGCTCCATGCTGCTCACCCCCAACCCAAAACACCCCAACAAAAAAACACAAACCCCCCCCCACCACAAACACCCAAGACTCGTTCAACACACATCTTTTCCCCCCGTTTAGCAGCCAAAAAAGATTGCCGCGGTTAATACAAAAACTTTTTTACAGCCTTGTTTCCCCCCCCCGTTTAATGTCGGCGTCCCAACCATTTCCATAGTTTACGACCCCTTTTTTTCTTTTTTCTCCTCACTTTTTTATAACCGAAAAAACGAGTCTCCCGGTAAACCTTTTTAACAGATCCTATGTCGTTTCCCTCCTCCTACTTCCTCTCCTTTCAGTTTTAATGGCCATGATCACCCTTGCGCGGATATTTTTTTCCCCCCCACCGCCCCCTAGCATCCTGCCTTTCTTTTTTTTTTCCTGTCGGCAGTCCACACTCCCCCTTTCTTCGAGCCCTGTGAAAAACTTTGACGGCACCTTCCCCTTTCCGTTTCCGGATTTCCCCTTCTTCCGTCTTCCCAGCGTCAGTCTTTTTTTTGCCTATTCTCAGATAAAGGTTCATCGAGTTTTTTTCCCATTCATCTTTCTACGGCTCGTACTTCTTGCGTCCTCTTTTATACTCGGCATGCTACAATTTTCCCTGCGCTCCACACGTCAACCGTCGGCACAATCGACCCCCTGCTTCGTTGCCGCTTGTCGCCCTGTATCCCCGCCCCCCCTTCTTGTGCCCCAACCGCTTTTTCATGGGTGAGGCTCTTCCTGACTTTCCTCTTCACCCACGTTTTCCGCATATGGCAAGGACCCAACAACAAACCCCATCACCCCCCTTTTGTTCTTATACCGGCACCCTTTTTCTTTTTTCCTTTTTCCGAGTGAACAATACCCGCGTGATGCGTGGCGTAGGCTTCCTTTTTTTCTTGCCCTTCTTTTTCTTTTTTCCTTCTTTTTTTTTAATGTCCTCTTTGATGGGAACACCATGAAAAGCGCCTCTTGAAGATTTTTTTTTAATTTTGACAACCGTCGGGCCCCAGTTTTTTTTCCCTTTTTTTTTTCCATGGTGAATGTGGACTCACTCCCATTGTTCCGCTTTTTTCCCCTTTTTTAAATTCCGCCAACCAGCACCAGAACACTCTTGTACCCCCCCACCCCCCCCCATTGCGATATTTTTTTCTTTTTGATTCTCCTTTTCCTCCTCCCCTTTTGCGGCAATTTCTTTGTCGCCGGACCCCCTTCCTCCTTTTCTCTGGGGCAAAGCTTCTTCTTCATTCCATTGCCTTAACAATCACCCCCAGGAGTTTCCTCTCCTGTTTGCACACTCGCGGCGTTTTCTTTCTTTTCTTTGTGTTTTGAGAGGAAGAAGTTTGGCGAGTGTTTTGCTTATTTTTTTTGATTTTCCCGCCGTTTTTGATTGTACGTTGCCCTATGCTTTTTTCCAACAGACTTTATGAGCTGGCACTCGCCCCCACCGACCCCTTTTGTTTCTTCCCACCTCCCCTGAGTTTGGTTTTTTTTGCCCGTGTCCCCTTCCCTGTCCCTTACTTCTCTTTCAAGAACGATTTTTGTTTATCGCCAATTGGGGTGGGACAAGTCCCCCCCTGTGTTTCCCGAGGGGGTCTGTGTTTTCAAATGACGGATTTTTTTTTGGCTTTCTTGTTTTATGTCCACCTTTTCCCCCGGTCGCGGACACAAGTGGAACCCTTTTTCCCCATCGCTTTTTTTTTTTTTTTTTTTTTTGTCAAGGAAATCAACCGTCTTTTTTCTGCTCTTGCTTTTTCTGGCCTTCCAGAAGTTTCAATTAAGTTATTGTTTCCGGGGCCCCGTTTAAATCCCCTACGCCCTTTTCTTTCTTTTTTACAAAAGCGCACAGGTCTGCGTCTTTTTCTTTTCCCCTTTTTTTGTTTGGTTTTGATATTGTTTTCAATTCGTTTTTTTTCTGGCGTGTTGTTGCCCTTTTTTGTTCCCTCCTCCCTTTTTCCCTCTTGGGTTGCTACAGGAGTTAGAAGGGGGCTGTCCCCCAGTCCCACCGGCGACGCAGTTGGGTAAAAAACGAACCCCAGTTTTTTAGGCTTTGTTAGCTCTTTTGTTGTCTGACTTTATTTAGGCTCCTGACTCTTTTTGCCTTGCTGACAATGAAGAGTTTTGAGAGTTCTTGCCCATTTTTTTTTTTCCGTACCTCTTCTTTTTTTTGACGCACGTAATGTCCTTTCATGGATGGTTTTCAAGGAGATGGAACCGGTGATCGATAGGCCTTCCTTTACGTTGGACCCACACTGGAGCGCCTTTTCCAATTCCGTCCCCCCAGGCAATTCTTGGAAAGCAGGGATGTTTTCGTTCTTCTTTTGTTCCTTTGCAGTTTTTTTTCCTTTTTTCCCCCCCCCGGCAAGGGACGTAGTATCAGATGCTCCCTTTTTGACTTTTTGGTTGAACTGTTGTTTTTTTTCGGTTTTTTGATGTCAGTGTCTTCCTCTCCTTCCTTCCCTGTTGCAGTCACTGGGTTCCGGAGGAACCTTCCCTTAGGATTTTTTTTTCCTGTTGTCATTGCCTTTTCTTGTTTTTATTCTGTATTGCTGCCGTTCTCATTTCGTGAAAACTTAGCTGCGCTCCTTTCTCCGCTGTGTAGAGTTTTACCTTTTTGCGTCCCCCCCCAAACTTTTTTATTGGGCCTGTGTTCCCAGTTATTTTTTGTATTTTGTTTGCGCTTTTTTCGTGTCCTTTTTTTGGCCGCGTACAATTGACTCGACCCCTTGCTGCCCGTTTTTTTGCCCTTGTGCGCTAACTGACACACCTTTTTTTTTTCACCTTTTTTTCTTCCGTCTGCAAGATTGCTTGCCCCTTCCCCTCCAAGATCTTCGAAAAGGCAGGTCTTCATGCGCTCGTTGTTGTTTCTGGTTTTTTTCAGGTTTGCACCCCCTATCTTCCACGGATTCCAAATTTCCCCCCCCGTGTCCCCAGTTAAGATTTTGGTGTCTTCAGAGACATCATTCCCTTTCACCTGACCCAGCCCTGGGGCCCTGCTCTTCCTTGCCCTTTTTTGTTTCCCGGGCCACTCCCCGAGACTTTCTTCTACTCTTTCGCAACACATGTTACTTACCCCCCCCCACCCCCCCCCAAACCCCCCCTTCCCTCCCGTTAGGTTTTGTGCCCGGGGACAAGCGTCTGCTCACCCCGCGTTCAATCATCTGATAGTGTGGCTAGAAGTTGTTTTTTCGTCGGCCCCTTTTCGGTTGATTTCCATTTTTCGTTCCCTTTTTTTGCCCCATCGGGAAGCGGAATGTTGCGGGCTGATTTCGGGCCCCATCACTTCTTGTTAGTCGTTTCAAACTCCCTTTGTTTTTGTTGTTCCTACTTGGTCATCCGTCGTTTTTTTTTTTTGGGAAAACAAACCCACTTCTTTCCCCCGTTTTGCCGCCCAAAAACCAACAAACCTTTTTTCGTTTTGGGCGCTTTTCCACTTTCCTTTGTCACAAGGTATATGATTTTTTTTTTCGATGTGTGTCCTTCCCTTGTTCGACCCCGTTTTCTTGTTGTTGTTTGCAACATTGTTCCCCCGGATTTTTTTTGCTTTTCTTTTGTGTTTCTCTTGGCTTGGGCGGTACGTTTTTTGCTACAGGCAGTTGTCTGGATCAACTTTTTTGTCCTCTTATACCCACTTTCATTTCCTCCTTTCTTTCGCTTTTTCCCCCGTTTCGCAGGCGGTCGGTGTCTCGGTTGTTTGCTTAGGGCAGTATTGCCCCAGTCTTTTATTCCCCCCCCATCCGGAAAACTTTTTTCACCGCCTTCCCCTTTTACGTCCCAATTATGTGTGTGCCTCGTTGCTCTTCTTTTTTTCAAATCCCTTTGCCTTTCTCAGTAACCCCTTTCCTCTTTTTTTTTCCCCCGAACAGCCTTTTCCAAAAAAACTGAGGAGTTTCGGTTGAACCTCTTCCATCACTTCCCCACAACCCCGTGATCCCCTTTTTTTCACACCCACCGTTTGTTTCCCCTTTTCTCAAAGTTTAGATTCACTTTTTGTTTTTGATGTTCATTTTTCTTTTACATTTTATTTTTGTTGATCTCTCCATGCTTCCCTCACGATGTCAAGGTCTGTCCATCACTTCTCCAACCTACTGCTTAGTCTTTTGAGATTGTTTGCGGTTGTGTTTTTTCTTTTTTTACACCCATGCCCCCTTTTTTGTCTCCTGCTTCTGATTACGCGAAAACTGGCGACACCCCCCCCCGCTGGCTCCTCTTTTTCGATATCCTTCTCATCTTAGTCTTCCTTTTTTTGTTTTTATCTTCCCTCCTAAGTCGGCGGAGCTGTTTTTTGTTTCCTGCTTGATTTTTATAGCCGAGTTTTTCTGTCTTTTTTGATCTTTTTTTTTTTTTAGTAAGGGGTTCATGGAAGCCGGCCTTCTGACAAACGGCGCAACCCGACCCCCCCATTCCCCCCCCCCACTAATTTTTATCCCGCTTGTTGGCGAAGTGATGTTCCCCCCTTGACGCGTCGAGAGTGAATGCGATCAGCTTTCCACTCTTCAGGTGTTGTTCACCTTGACCTTCCCCCTTAGGTCTCGAACTGTCATTTTTTCGGGAAGTCCCGGTTTTTTTTGCCCACCTTTTAGCCCTTTTGTGAAAGTGCGATTTTCCTTCGACCCCCAATTTTTTTCCTGCTTTTTGTTTCCCCAACCGCGAGAAATCTTGGTCCTTTCTTTCCACCAGAAAGCCTTGGGACATCTTTTCGTCCCTTTTGTGTTTCAAGGCCTGGGGTCCTCCCCCCCCCAATGGCTTGACGAGCGTGTTTCGTTTAGCTTTTTTATAACCCTCCCTGGCACCAGCCGGCATAATCACACTTCCTCCGCCGTTTTCTGCCCCTCATCCTCTTCATCCAGATTGCCCACTCCCGCCTTTTTTTGCACGGTTTTTCGTCCCCCCGGACACAACCCATGAAGAGTTTTTATCTTCCTCCCCTCAGCCGCCTCTTCTTTCCCCCCCCCCCGATAATCGTGCATCCCCCTTTGGCCATGGACCCAGAGCCTTAAAGTTTTTAACAGGGTTTTTCCCCTCCCCCCCAAATTTTTTCTCCCCCACCGTTTCCCTCGCTGCGTCCCTCTGTTATGGACCGTTGCAACAAGTAATGTATTTTTTTCCATCCCTTCCCTTTTTTTTCTTTCCCCCCCAAGTATTTAGTCACCGTTCGTTTCCTAACTCTACCGAATTGCCCCACCCCCACGAAAACCTTGCTTTCTTTACTCCCCCCCACCCCCCCCTCTGAACCGCCCTGCTCGACGTCGCTTTTTCTTGAGCCACACCCAGTGAGAGATTCTCGTCTTCTGTTTCTGGCAAACTTACACTTCTTGCCCCCCTTTTTTGTGTGTCAGCATGTTTTTTTCCTCTTGGCTCGAACAAGTCTTCCTTTTTTTTTTTTTCCCGCCTTCACTCTAAGGCGTTCTTCCCCCTCCGATGGTTGTTCTAATTTCTTTTGCTCTTGAGTTTTCTCTCCTCAATCTCCCACTGATTGACCAACTTTGTTCGAATCGTGTCCCACTTTGTTTCCTTGCCCCAATCAACATCGAGAGACCTGAATGCCCCTCCTCGAAGATCTTTGCTTGCCCAATGTGTCTGCCTATTTTTTGCACGCATTTTTTTGCCCTTCCCTCTTTTTCTCTGCCCTTCACACAAAACCGGCAGCATGTTTTTTTTGCGTTTTCTTGTAACCTCGCATTCTGCGGCACACAACAAGCCCCCTTTTCCCCCACCACCCCCCCCCTTTGTCCCCCCCTGCGGCTCAAAAGATTTTTTTTTTCCGTCCCTGTTTTAGTTAAATAACAACATTGGTCCGCTTTCCCCCACTCCGCGCGCAACTTGTCTTTTTTTTTTTTCCCGAAAATCTGAGGCCTCTCCTCCATTTCGACATCAACCCCCCTCTTTATTCCCCCTTTTTCCAAGATCCTAGTCGTTTACTACCCCGGTCCCCCCCAAGTGTGACCCATTACCGTCTCTGGAAGTCTTTTTAACCTTCGCGCAATGTCCTTTGTAAAAAAAAGACGAGCATTTATTTCCCCCCCGGTCCTTTTTGCTGTTACGGCACTTTTTTCAAAGAATTGTCTGTTGTTGCACCCGCGACCAATTGACCCTTTTTCCCTTTGCTCCGTCCTCCCTTTTTTTTTTTTTTTTTTTTCAAGGCTCAGCTTAAAATCGTCGTCGGAGGAATATTCTTTTTCTTAAATTTCCTTGGACGAAGATGAAAAACCCCATCCTCGGCTACCTTTCAAGCATCCGGAGTTTGCTTTCTCTTCATCTTAAACTTTCCGTAGCCTTCCCCTTCCACCCGTCAGTTTCACCCTACCACCGGCTTCTTTTTCCTCCTTTTGCCTCCCCTTTTTTTCCTTCCCCACTTCTGTAGCCCACACGCTGCAGGTGTTCTTTTTTCTTTTCGTTACGGCAAACACGCGGAATCTCGCCCAGCTTTCATCACCCATTGCCTTTCACCTTTTTCCTTTTTCTTTTTCCCCGAGTTTTCCCCAAAAATGGTGTTTTTTTTTAACCGCCTTTGATTTCGTTTTTTTGTCATTAATCTTGTCAGTCTGCGCCTCTTCCTGGTAATTTCATTTCCGTTTGTCCCCCCAGTCCCCCTTTTTGGGTGCGTATTTCAGCTTTTTTCCTTTTTCCCTCCCCCTCTGTTTGGACCGGTGTCACGATGCCGCGGCCATGGAATTTTTTCTTTTTTCCCAAGAACAAGCGTGGCCCCTTTTCAGTATTTGTGAACTTTCCTCACTTCGCCCCCTGGTTGTTCCCCCTTGGCTTCAACCCCCCCCCCCCCCCCTTCGTTCCCTGACCTCCTCTTTTCTTTTTTGGAAAGAGCTTAAGATTCTATGTACTCCCGCCTCCCTTTACTTGTAGTTTCGTGGCAATTTGGGTGTCTTTTCCCAGTTTTCTTTCTCAAGTCACATTAAACACTTCGACTGCTCCGTGCCCCCTCCCCCACCAAATTTTGGACGATATCGCTATATTTTTCATCCCCCCTGTTTGTTTTTCTTTTGGATCTTCTTATCTTCCGCTCTTTTGCTTACCGGGACGTTTTTTCCCCCCGGCGAGGTGGTTTTATGATGTTCCTTCCCCCAAATTGCATGAGAAGAACCTATTCTCTCAACTTTTGCACCTTTTTTTTTTTTTTCGTCGACCCCCCCTTGTGAAATGTGGCTAGGTTTTACGTGCAAGCGATCTATACTTGATCGCTTTCGAATTCTTTTTTTTTTTTTTATCGGCACTTGGACCCCCCAGATTGTTCCAATCGGGGGATGTTGATTTTCTTCACCTGTTTTTTCCCCCTTGACGAGTGGGGGAAAGGTCTGGTTCGTGAAGTCCCCCCCTCATTTTTTTTTGAACCCCTTGTTCCCCCCTTTTTCCCTCTGTTCCCCAAGGGTCACATCACTTTCCCCTTTTTTTTGTTTTTTTTCCTCTCTCGTGCCCCTTTCAACGAAGGCCATTACCCTTGCTGTTAAGTTTTTACAATCCTTTTCTTCCTCCTGTTTTCTCCTCTTTGTGAAAAGCAGCCAGAGGTGATTGCCTTATTCTCATTTTGGTGATGACATTCCCTAGATTAGATTGTGCCCCTCAGCCCATCGACTCACGCGTGTTTCTCCTTTTTCTCTTTTGTTCCTTACGGGATGCCGAAGAAGTAGGCCCTCCCCCCGCAGTTGTTCGCTGTTGAAGGACATTTTTCCCGTTGGACTTTGATTTTTGCCTTTTTTCTGACATGGCCGGTAGCGCAAGCTCCCCCTCGCAGTACCTTGATTTGTGGCGACGTAGCCGATTCTGTGGGTTTTTGCCCCGGTTTATTCCCCTTTTTTTCTTTTTTTTTCGAGAGACTATGTCCCCCTTCTCTCTGAAAGCTGGGACAATGCTTTCCTCCCTCCCCGGCCATTTCACACCCTTTGATGACTCGAGGATTGCGGTCCCTTCTTTCCGGCGGTTTTTTTCTCGATCAGTCGGTTTTTGTCCCCTCCCGGGACCGACCCCCAGCCCTCGGCCTTCCTAGAGATGGATCTTTTGCGTTTTTTTTTGTTTTACACCTTAATGGTCCTTTTTTTTTTGGGTTCTCCCTTTTCTTTTCTCCCCCTGCGGTAGGGAAGGTCACCTGTGCCCCCCTTTTTGACCACCCTTCACATTGCGTGGATCGTTCAATGTGCAAGTTTCTTTCGGTTTCCGTTCTCTTTTTTTTTCTTTTTCGCAGTTTTTCTTTCGTTTGAAAAATTCTCAGCGTTGGCCGTGCCTTTTTTTTTCTCTTTTGGCGTTTTACCCGGCAAATCTTTACCGGCGTTTCCCCGGGTCTCTCTTTTTTCCCTCCCTCGGTTCTTTTTTTTTGTTGCAAGCCCTTTGGTTCCTTAACAAAAATCTTAACGCCAAACTCTTTTCGGTTTTTCCCTTCTTTGTTGGTGTATTAGTCCTTCCTTCGTGTTTCCTGGCGTCTTCAGCCCGATTCTTCTTCCACTTTTTTTCCCCACTCCCAGATTTCGCAAAAAGTGGTGTCCTGTTGCTTCCAGGGCCGCTGTTGTTCCTTTTTTGCTTTTTCCAGGCCTTCCCCTCTTGTTCTTCCCCCCTGGAATTTTCCAGCATCGTCTTCTCTCCCCATATACCTCGGCCGCAACGAAATTTTGTTGTTTGGTTTACCCTTTCTTGCCTTCTGCTTATTGTTTTTTTCTTTCCCGTCCCTTTGACTTTTCAATGATTATTAACCCGCGTGCACCAAAACATTTTTTTTTTTTCCCCCCCACCCCCACCACAATGTTACCGAGGTTGCGGTGGGCCCCCGTTGGTTTTCTTGCTCTCTCTTTTCCTCCCAGATTTCCCTTTTTGGGTTTTTTTTCTTCCCCGCGCGTCGGATCCTGCGTTAATCTGGTGTAGTTCACGGAAAAAATCCGTTCCCGCGTTTTTCGGTTTTTTTTCCCAACTTTTTTTTTTTTTCCTTTTGGAGACTTTTCGTCCAAACCCCGGGCCGAATACTTGGACCCCGGCCCGAGCACCAAAAAATTTGACCGTCTTGCCGCCTAAGGCCTTGGGGCTTCCCATTATTCCTTCTTATGATTTTTCTCTTTGGGTCCTTCCCGTTTTGTCCCCGTGTTTTTCGGGTGTTTTTTCCATTTGGCCAAACGTCCCCTTCTATCTTTTTTTCCGTTGCAGGCGGTACGTTTTTTTTTTCAAGGATGGGAGTGGACCGTTTTTTGTTCTCTCTACCCCGTTTACTCTCGTTCCCCCTTTTTGGCTCAAGCTGCTGGGTACGGCAGTTCCTTCTTGTTTGAGATCGGTGATTGATGACTTCGGTGCCTGCGTTTTTTTTTTTTTTTTTTTTTTCTCCCCTTTTGCCCCTATCGCGGACCTTGTTACCTGCACTATTTTTTTTCGTTGATGAGTCCCCCCGGTTGCTTCTCGGCCCCCTCTTTTCTAGGCTTTGTTTTGGTACGCCACGCTCCTCCCCCAAAAACAAAAAAAAACAACACCCCACCCACCCAAAAAACACCCCAAAAAGCGGGGAGGCTGTATTGCCTTTTTTTGCTCGTTTGCCTTTTTCCCCCCTTGCCCCTTTGCCCCTTGTTCCAATGATCAAGTTACGAGCAATAAGTGTTTTCCCCCCGTTTTTTTTTTTCCCCGCTTTATTTCGGAGCGCTATTGACTTCGCGGCATTTCCGTAAAAGCTCCTCATGGCACTCCTTCTCCCCTCTTGTGGGATCGTCGTGGCCTGGGTGTTTCGCGTTTCGGGCGTCGATTTGACCATGTACACCTTATTTCTGATCCTTGCTATTTTCCCTAAAGTGACCCCCACATGCTTTTTTATCTGAGGTCTCTTTTGACTCTCCTAAGTTGTTTGTTCTCCTGAGCTTTATCGTGTTTCCCTCTTCCCTCTTGTTTTTTGTCCCTTTTTTCTTGACGATCTGTCTCATGGAGATTTCAAGTCCAATACAACTTTTCCGTTGTCATAGCCGGGCCTGAAAAGCGCCCATTCCCCCCCACCATCTTCCCCTCCTTCCTTTTTTTTTTTTTTCTGCAGTATTGACCCCCCGCCAGTTTTTGTTTTCCGCGTTTTATGGCTGCCGTTTGACACGCCCCCCGAGCATTTCCTCCGTCCTTTTGTTTTTTTTCCCCCAACCCCGACACCCCGGAGGTGGCTTAAACCTTTGATCCTTCGACGGTGGTCCCTTTTTTTTTTTCCCCGGTTAGCCATTTTTGAATTTTCCTAGTTTTTTTACTTAAGCATCCGCTTTTTTCAGCGGGACCCCCTTTTTGCGACCCCCCCCCCTGCGATACATTATTTTCCCTTCCCTTCCCCTTTTTTTTGGGGGGGGGGGGTCCGATTTGGCGCGTCTTTTTCCCGGGAGACCAACTTTTCTTTTTTTCCCACCCCACCAGGGTTTTCCTCCTCTGTTTAGTTGGTGATTAAAAATGCCAGCACCCTGCCTTCTCCCTTTTAAGTTTCCCGACACTGTACTGCGTTCCCCCCTCTCTTTTTCTCCATACTTTCCCTTTTCCCTTTTTTTTTCACCCCCTTTGTTTTTTCGGCGGAAAAAAAAGACAGGCGTTTCTCACCTTCCCTTTCTCACCAAAGTAACGAATCCCGTACCCCCCCCCCACCTATCGCCTTCCTTTTCCGCCCCCATGGAACGAGCGTTACACTTTAGTCCAATTTTCATGACCCCCCTCTCCCCCTCCACGCATATTGCTGGCTCCCCCTTGTTTTTGGTCCGCGCCCACGTCCTTATTCCCCCCCCGTCTTCCAATTTTGATCTGACACGGAATGTTTCCCGTTTCCCCCTTCGTTGCCTTTTCCCTTTTGACCTTTTTTTCTCCCCACTTTTATCGTCCTTGATGGCCCAAACTATGCCTTGCAAACAGTTCGCTTTCCTGGGATCCGTAAATTACCAAGATATGAAACCCTCCGGTGTTCCCCTTCCTGTCTTCAGCTCTTTTTTTTTCCCAACTTTTTCTCTTATGCGCGAGGGTCGCTCCGTTTTGCCACCTTCCACCCACTTGCCCCCCCCGTTCAACCAATCCTGGTTTTGTATTTTGTTTTGCCTTTTTTTTTGCGGTTTTTTAGAATTCCCCATTTTTCTTTTGTCGTTTCCCCATTGCCAGTCAAGCTCCTTTTGCGCTTGTCCCCCGCGATTGTTAGACTTCCCTTTCTTTGGTGGTTCGCCCCTTGTTTTCCCTTTTTCTCGAACCCTTCTGGAATCCGTTGCAAGCGGTGTGTTTTTTTCCCCCCCCTCCTGTGGTCCCCTGACCACCAAATGCCCCAATCTTTGATTTGGCTCTTTTTCACCTTCCCTTTGACTTTTTTCCTTTCTTTTGCTTTGCCAAGTTGGATTTCATCCCATTTTGGTTCCCCCCCCTGGTTTTGCCGTGAAGTATTCTCAGGGCCCGGGCCCCCCCCAAACAGTTTCACTCCCTTTTTGTTTTTACCCCGGGATCTTGTCTTTTCCCTTTTTTTTCCCAACCCCCCAAAGGACACCCCCAAAGACTTTCCTCCCTCCACAACACACCATCCTTTTGTTCCCCCCTTTCTCTTATTTTTTCCTTTTATAGATCAACCAGATTTGGCCGCTTGTACTCGTCCCTTTTTTTCAAAAAAAGAACGCTTGCAACTTTGCCCCCCCTGAAGTTTCCCGAAATTTCCGTTTTTCCTCCGTCTTCCCCCCCCCCCAACAACAGATCCCTTTTTGCCCCCCCCACTTTTTCCCCCCTCTTCCTAGTAGTTTAAGCACGGCAACAACTTGGACATCCCCCCTTCGAGGATAAGCACTGATAACGTCCCCGCCTGCATTGCTTTTTTCCCCCCTTTTTTTTTTCTGCTTCGATACGAACGTCGGAACCGTCGCCGGTTTCCCCCCTTTCCCAAAGAATGCGAGCACCGAGGGACAACCTTTTGACGTGCACTCCCACGTTCATCCTTTTTTTTCCCTTTTACTGTTTCAAGGGAGCGCTTCCAGCGTCGTTTTTTCATTTTCCCTCTGAGCCCCAGTTTGCCATAGCCCTGCCCCCCACCCCCCCGCATTTTTACCTTCCTTGCTGATTTTCCGTTTTTGTTCTTTTTGTCCTCTGAATAGGAATAGCTCAATTCCTGCGGCCTCCCCCCACGTCACCGGAGTCAACATCCCTTTCCCCCCCTTTTTTTTTTTCTTTTTTTTTTCTTTCCTCTTTTCTCCCCTTTCTTTTTCAGACCAGACATCTACCAATTCTGGTAGGTCCCCCCCCCCTTGATTAACGGGTGAGTGATCTTCCTGGTGAGTTTTTCATTTTGCACACCCGTCCCTCCCTCTTGTTCCTCCTTTTTCCCCCTTTTTTTTGCCTTTAAGGACAATCTCCTCTGGGCGTTTTCTCTTCGGAAATCCACTGGCGTGATGAGTGGGATAGGCTTACATTGCCTTTCTCCTCCCTTACCCATTGGTTCCTTTCCTTCACATTTTCTCACTTTGCCCTCCGGACGGTGATTTGAAGTGCACACGATTGGGCCAGTTTTTTCCCCTTTTTTTGCCCCCTCCCTCCCCCTGAATGTGGACAATTCACGTCACCCCTTTTCTTCCGCTTTTTCCTTCCTGACATCTCCCCCACTTTTTCCCTTCATTTTTTTTTTCCCCCGTTGATTCCACACACCCATTCTTATCCGGTTTTGAAAGCCTTTCGGTGGATTCGCTTTGACTTCCCCCACCCCTTTTCTTCTTTTTCGTTTTCCCTGCTTTTTTTTAGTATTTTCTTTTTCTCCCTTCCGGTACATAACCACTCGGGACATTCCCCGCCCCCTTAGCCACCTATCTCCCTCTCTTATCCCCTCCTTTTTTTTTTTCCTCTCAGTTTTTTTGCTTTTTCAGAGAGAGCTCTTTCGGCGTCTTGTTTGAGCCAGGAGCCCGCTAGTGTTCTTTCTTTCAAGGGATTTCCTATGGATTTTGCCCTTTTCCCCCTTTTCCCCCTTTTTCCCCTCGGAACCAATAACAAAGTTTTTGTTTGTTTCCCCTTGTCACGTCCCCCTATCCTTTTTTGTCAAGCTGCTTACAAGAAACCTTACTCTATTTTTTCCCCTTACAGGCGTTTTCCTTTTTGTTTCTTTTTTGCTTGAGGATTACCTTTCTTTAACCTTTTGTTGCCCCCTTGGGGGTCCCGTTTTGAACCCCCCCCCTGGGTTTCCACCCGTGGAAACCCCTTTTCCCCTCCTTGTCCAAAGGTCAATCACCCCCCCCCCTTCTGTGCTCGCCGCTGGCGGGCCATTCCCCCCGTTTGCCAGGCCCCCATTCTAGGTCTTTTTCCCCTTTCCCTGACTCCCCCGACCGTCTCCCCCCTAATTCACCGCTTTTTTATTCCTCTCGGGCCCCCAAGACGCCCGCAGGCGATTTTTTTATGTTTTTCCCCACCTCTTTGTGGGTGTGTCTTTCCTTTTTTCCCTATTCTTTTTGTGCCCGTTAATAAACTCACGGTTGGCAATGAGGGGTTGTCCCCCCTTTTTCAGGATGTTTTCGTGGCTACCGAGTTTTCTTTTGGGTTATCATCCCAGCTTCTCGTTTGGCCCTGGCTGGGTCCCACCCTCCACTTGCCGGTTGGTTTATCTTTTCCCTCCAGGTGAGCTTTGGATTTGGGAAGGAATTTTACTTGTTTATTCCCCCTTTTTTTTCCTTTCTTCTTTTCTCCCGCCGAAAGGCTGTCGGGGCCTTCATGTTGTGGTGGGGCACGGAGATTCCCCCATTTTAGTCTTGGGTGCCCTCGCTTTCCCCCCGTTCTCCGATGGTGATAGGACTCGCCTTTCCCAACTTTGACCCCCCTTTTCCAGCAATGATTGACGGATCGGGGATTTGCTGTCCCCTTTCGTTTTGACTAGTCGTCCCCTTTCATTGCCAGGCGACCGCCGTAACAGGTCCGTTAGAGATGTTTCGCTTTTTTTTTGTCCCATTTTTTTTCCCTGTCGGGGCAGTTGTTGCTTTGCATCCTTTTTTCTTTCCCCCTCTTGTTTCATGTCCCTTTCCCGGTTTTACCCTAACGAGTGATCGTTCCTTTTTTCTGTTCCCTTTTTTTTTGGTACGATTGCTGATGGCCCTTTCATTTCTTCGGTTTTCCCACCTTTTTTTCCTCCCCTGTTGCCTTTTTTTTTACACGGCTTGCTCCCTAGTTTGGTGCAAAAAAAATTCTTTTACGGGCGTCTGGTTACCCTTCTTGGTTTTTGTTTTGGCTCTTCTTTTCCCCGGCCTGGGCTGAGTACCATTATCCCGCCATGCTGCGTTTTTTTTTTTTTGCACTTGTTCCGAGGAATTTTGACTCCCCTGCCAACCCCTTTTTCTTTCTGTCCCCAACGTTATGATTCTCCCCCCTTTTTCCATTCCCCCCCTCTTCCTTCTGAAAAGGAAGGTGTTCCTTCTCCCCGATTTTTTGATTTGTCAGGAGCAGTGCACCCGCCCTTTACCTTCCTCTCCCCAACATCAGGTTAAGGATTCTCAATTACCCTTGCCTCCCCACGAAATTCTTACACATCGTTGTTGACTTCCTATTTATTCTATTCGGCTTTTGTTTTTTTTTTCCCGCCCTTGCGTTCTTTTGCCCTTTGATTCACACCCGTGTGTGCCCCCCTCACCTTTTTATATGCCCCACAAACCCCCACCTTTTCTGTTAACTTTCTTTGGAACAGTTTCCCGGGTGTCGCGACCTTGCAGCGCATAAAATATGTCGTGTTCTCTCATTCTTGTTTCCCCGTTCAGCGGAGAGCTTTTTTTTTTTTTATTTCAAGGTGATCCGGGGAAGCGTGAATGTTGCGGTGCAAGAGTTTTTTGTCCCCTTCCCCTTCTTTCCTCCCTTTTTTTTTTGGCCCAAATCCTGGCCGCACCCTCAAGAAGTTTTTGCTAGCCCACCCACTTTAGTCCGTCTGTTTTTTTCCCAATTTCCTTTTCTGGTTTTTCCTCCGGCTTCCGGGCAGATATTTTGAGGATGGAGGCCCTTGGGTAACCTCCTGTTCGCCCGGACGCTTCGGTTCCCCTTCTGCCAATTGCTGATCTCTTTCTTTTTTTTTTTTTTTTTTTTTCGGCTGGACTTGTGATTAAGGTAAGGGCGGACCCTTCACCGTCTTGTGTTGTCACCTCCCCCCCCTCTCCCCTAATTTCTTTTCATATGGGAGAAATATTCTGTTCGTCGCAGGCTTCCTTTTGTCGCAGTTGACGCGTGGTTGCCGGTTTCTTTCTTCTCCCCCTCTTTGTGTGGGTTTCTTTTTTTTTACTTCTCCCCCTCAAGAAATTGTTACTCCCCCCCGTGTGCTTGATAGAGCTCCCAATTATGCTTTCGCCTGACTCCTTGTCCTTTGTTTGTTCACGCCATTCTTTCAACCAACGAGTCTTTTTTTTCTTCTTCTTCTTTTTTTCTCCCTTGGCTCAACGTGTAAACACCTTTGCCCGAAAACCCCTCACCTGACCGTTTGTCGAACTCCGGGTTTGCTTTTTTTTTTTGTTCCCTGGTTATTTCTCTCTTCCTCTTTTTTTTTGCAAATTCGACGCTGTTTCCCCTTGCTGGAATCCACTGCGCACAAATTTATTGTTCTCCTTCTTTGATTTTTTTTCTTTGTTTCCCGTCCCCCCTTCCTACTCCCCCATTTTCCCCGTCGTTGCCCTGATACTCTAAGTTGCGAACCAACCGCTAAAAAAGAAGTGATCTTGAG
>Ga0179593_1352445_pt1 | contig 17152 bp, 10 predicted proteins | sample CZODoug2_1_08_16_FD_185931 | JGI IMG/M metagenome (GOLD analysis project Ga0179593, IMG submission 185931) | Vadose zone soil fungal communities from Angelo Coast Range Reserve, California, USA - CZODoug2_1_08_16fungal (PacBio error correction) | ecosystem: Environmental > Terrestrial > Soil >... | reverse complement strand
TTACCGCTGGTTGTCCCCAGCTCAGTTTTTTTTCCCCACGACGATGCTCCCCGTAGGCTCCTTCCAGTTACATGGGGACAAATGTAACAATCAGCCAACGTACTGGTGGAGCCCGGCAGAAGCACATATCCGTTCCGTTCTCGTTTTCCAGCAGTCCTTTCAGGTGGCTTTCCCCCTTTTTTTTTTGCCTGATGTGTTGGCCTGTGACCGTAGCTGCCTACGAATTCCACTTTCTTCCCAGAACAGCACCCTTTCTGCACGGCACTTTTCCTCTTTCTTGACCGGGATCACTACCTTAATTCGTTTACGTACTGAAAGATTACTTTTATCTCCCTTCAGATCATTCGCGTCGAGGAGATCCAGGCTTCATATATTTTTTCATTTGTTGATCTAGAGATGGAACTGAATGTTTCAGGACGACTTTCCATTTCCCGTAACTGACCCTTTCTAGCGATCACCTCGCTCCCGCGGCCCCCTTTTACTGTCTTTGGAACAGAGGACCTTTTTTCTTCGTTCCAGTCCCATCACTTTTCTTTTCGTTTTGAGCAATCTGTTTAGTTTTATTTGATGCATGCATCGTCGATTTGACTTGGACGCTCCAGGGGTAGTCCAGTTTTCTCACATGCTCTCTCCATTTCGTGCCGAGGTGTCGTCGAGAAAGAGCTTTTTTCAGCCTCAAGCCTGCCTTTTCTTTTTTGCCTTCTCTGCGTCGACGCGCACGGGAATTCGCTGCATTTTTGAAGAGAAACGCAGTGATCTTTTCACAGTCTCGATTTTTGGTAGGTCCCATCCTGATTGTATTTGTCTGGTCCTGAGCAGTCTCTCTTTGTTTTTTGTTCGTTGATTTCTTTGTCATTTCGTTCGGAGTCCGGTCGATCTACTAATTATAGACCCTAGCCCTGGCTGTTGGGGGTGAAGGCGTCAGTTCGTCTGCACTTCCTTCGGCCCCTCCGTCTCACATTGTGTTGTATGTCGAGATAATTGATCTTCAGAGAACTCATTCTCGATCGTCAGGATGCCCAACCGTCCATGAGTATGCTGTCCTGCTGCCTGCTTGCGTTGCGTAGACCCGCCGCGTCTTCCTGTTCCTTACCTCCCACTCCTTCGTTCTAGTTTTTTTCTGGCTCCCTGCCCGCTTCCTCTTCTGAGTCTTGGTACCTAGTGGGGGGCGACTTTTTTTCGCGTCGTCCCGCGAGCTCGAGATTTTTTTTGGTGGTCACTTAAGCGGATGTATGTCTTTACTCGGTCCTAGTCCCTCCACCGGTATGAACCCGAGCCGCCGCGCCCTCACCGAACAGAGGCGTGGCCAGGTCTAGGACCTTCTCCCTCTCTGGAACGAATTCTGAAGGCGTATTTTCTCGCAGATCGCCGACGTCTTGGCGTCCGTCCCCCTGCGACCTCCCAGGCGCCAAGAGCTACTCCCTGAGGGGTGCGTCTCTCATTCTGCCGCCGTCCCAGCGGCCGCCTGCCTTATTTTTCCGATTCGTCATTGTTGATGCCTCCCCCTAGATTCTGACATAACTGACCTGATACTTTATGTCGCGACAGGTCTTTCCCCCGTCACGAGTCTTTTGCTTATTTTCCCTGCGAGTACCAGAGAAGTCGGATTTTTAGCCGGGTTTTTCTTCCCCCCTGTGTGCCCGCAATCAGTCTCTCTCTCCAGTTCATCTTTTCAGTCAAGACTTTTCTTTTGTACCCCCTTTCCTTTTTTTCGGCCATCTAGATCCGTTGGCCCTCTTTTTAGGGTCACGGCGCGGCGGGACGGCGCCCGGTCCTGTGATTTTTGAGGCACGCCCTTTCCTTGCAATTCTTCGTAATCGGGCAAACTCCCAAAACCCACCCCTTTTTTCTCCTGCGGCACGCAGCCCGATTGCGGTCGGCTGATTTTGAGTCGATCACAGTTGCTTTTCGTTGCCTTAGGAAGCTGTCCCTCTCTGAGAACACGTGATCGAGCTCCCCATTCCTTTCATTCTTTTGCGAAGAACTTTTTTCCCCTTGCGTTCGGCCAACGTTCTTGGGTCTCCCGCACTCTGGGTTCCTCAGCTGTGCTGGGTCGTTCTTTTTGGACAGTTCTTCTTTTCAATGTCGGTGGACCATGTGTGACAAGATTATTTTTTTTGCGCAGTCCTGCAAGCCACCCTTTTTCGCCTCTCCTGTCGAGTCGGCATGGACGGTAATGCCCCACCTCTCCCCTTCTGCAAGGCCTCTTTGTGATCCGCTCCTTCTCGACAATGCTAGCTCGGAGACATTTCCCGGGATTGCATATTCCGTGTTGCCAGCAATGATCTTCTTTTCCCCTCCCCTGGTGGGTTTTTTTTTTTCCCTATCTTCCCCTTCCTCAGATCCCCAAGAAGCGCCCCTGAGTCACGCTTTCCCATTTTTCGCAGCGGTCGGTTTCTCTTACTTGTAGAACGGCCCTATTTACTCCCGGTTTTTTACCCGCCGAGCTTTCTCTTCTCCACGTAGTGAAGATTTCTTCCATTTTTGCGTTCGGTGGTCGATTTCCGTCTCCCACTATTGAATTCCGTTCATAAGGAGACCATGCTCACATGCGACACGTTTCCAATTCGTGTTCTTAATCATACATATCTCCCATGTTTATTATATGTCTACGCGCCGTGGCTTTTCTGAGCCCCTTTTGCATTTCTGTCGATCGATCATTTTTCTGCTCTCCGAGTCGGACAGATTTCTTCATCAAAGCCCCCCCTTCCCTTCCCGATTCTCTTTCTCCGCCGTACCCTTCACCGTCATCTTGGTTCGTAGATTTACGCAATTTTTTTTCATTGATTACGAGGGGCTTCTTTTTTTTAGCCCCCATCGGCGGCCCTCTCCGCGCCTTTTTCGGTCCCCTTCAGCTTCGATTCCGACGTCTCGTGCCAAGTCTAGTGTTTCTGACAGATGAGCCCTTTTTTTCCCCTTGGGTACCTTTTTTACGGAGCTATATTTCTCGAACTGGAGGGCCCTTTTTCTTTTTCGATCCGTTTCGAGTTGACCCCCCCGTCGATTGGTGTCTCCAGAGTCGTCGGGACGGCAATCTCCTTATCCAGCTTGGGGGGTTTGGAGCGCGGTCCGCGGTGACCTTCTCACGTTTTTCGCAGGAAGCGCTTCTTCCAGTATGGCCGACAGATTCTCGCTTCTTCACCACTTGCTTTCGTGGCTGTAAGTTGCCCACCTTCCCTTCCCCGCTGCTTTTCCGGCGTCGTTTCTCTACCTCAAAGGCATCAAGTCTTTTCGAGTTAGTTTTCCTTTTTTTCTTTTTGGTGTCTCTCTTTCAGGAGAATCCTGGTTTCTGATCTTTGCGACTGAGTTTCCGGTCTGAGTTAGGAACCAGACCATATGCATCTCGCTTGTGGATTCTCTTTTTTTTTTGTGGCCCCTTTTAGATCGGTGGGAGGATTTTTCCCTCGTCCCCCCTCCTGGTTTCAGTGGCCCACCTTTTCTTCACTCAGTTTCTCGGATCGCGTTCTTACTCCACCACCCCTTGCCGTTACATTATGGCCCCAACGGCATCATCACGAAGCCGTCAGATCTCTTTTTTCTACCCGTGGCTCTTTTTCCCTACCTCCGGGACGCGGTTTTCTCAAGACCCGACGAAGTTACTTGATCACGAACGTGGAAGGTCCCCTCCCCTCTCCCCTCTCGCAGTTCCCTTTTTGTGCTTCCTAAGCAAGTATTCTCCGTTTCCCCGTGGTGCGTCATCGTTTTCGAGGCTGTCTGTTCTCCTCTTCTTCGCCATCCCCCCTACTACCCGCCCGGTCTATTCTATCCGTCGTGAGATTCCGGACTGACGCCTTTTTTTTTTTTTCCATTCAGAAAGTTTCCCCCTGCTGCCCGCCTTTGTCCCCGTCCCCCCATCCCCCTCCTGGAAGGTGCTTCGACCCTTACCCAGATCGCTCCGGCTAAAGCCCGCTAGGTTCGGCCTTCCTTTCTGCCCATCTCAAGTCGTGCGCTTTTACTGTTAAGTCTTCAAGATGCTTAGTCGTACTATGGTTGCAAACTTTTTTCCTTCTCGACGAGCTCAAACCGCGTGCACCTTTTTTGGCGCCTTCAATCCGCACCGCTTACACCCTGTTCTCCCCGGCCCTGCCTTCAACGCTAAAGTACGATTCCTTTCTCAGCACGGCGCAAGCACTTGATCTTTCCCCCCTGCAATTATTTCCCTTTCCCTCGCCCCTCCCTTCCTTTTTACACTCCCTACTACGCGGCGGGAGGAGTTGATCTTCTAAGCACGTCCGTTACGTTTTATTCAATGTATTCTGTGCGTCGGGTTTCTTTCTTCTTCTCATGGTTTGTTGTGAGAGCCTATTTGAACTTCGGTCTCAGCAGAATTCCTTTAGTCCCCTTAACTTACACTTCTCTAGCGATATTTCCCTACAGTGATGTCTGTTCCCCTTCCCCGGTCTTCTCTTTCTTTCCCCGTAATCATGAAAGGGTTGAGCAATCCCGGCTGATCTGTGCTGCAATGCGAGTCTGCACTCGCGTTTTTTTCCTCAATACCCATGTAGCGGTTTTCAATTCTGCGCGCCGTCCTCGTGCAAGCTGTTCTATATTTTCTTCCTTTCAACTCCGCTGTCGTTACCCCCCTGCAGGTCGCCCTGATCTTGCCGTCTAAGAGAATCCTTTTCTGTCTGAAGGCCCCAATGGTCGCCCCCCCCTTTTCGTGTTCTTGTTCGACTTCTCGATCTTGGGTCTTTTTTCAATCTGCGTGATTTTTTTTTTTTCTTTTGACTGCGCGGCAGCGTGGTGTGGTTTCCCTAGCTCGGCCTTCCTTGCGGTTCATGCCGAGGTCGGCAGCGCATCTTCTTATAGAATCTCCCCTGAGCGCGTTTTTTTTAAGGCGAGCAGCTTCTTTCGACGGACCTGATCGTCCCCTTTTGCTCACCACTTTTGCTTTCTTTATCGCCGCTGAAAATGTTCTTACCCCTCCCTCTTCCCCGTCGCCGGCGACCCGGCCACGTTCTGCGCCTTCTCTTCATTTTCCCTCTGGCGTTGTAGTCTCCATTTCGGGATCAACGCCGCGATGAGTTTTTTGGTGGGGTGGTTTGGGGGTTTTTTGGTGGGGGGGTGGTGTTTGGGTTTTTGTTTTTTTTTTTTGGTTGGGGGGTGGTTGGGTTTTGGGGGGGGTTTTTTTTTTGTGTTGGGGTTGTTTTTTTGGTTTTTTTTTTTTTTTTTGTGATGACCCCCTGGTATCGTTGCGCAGAGCCGGCCGATTTCTTCTATTTGATTCCCTTTTTTGTTTTCTTTCCCCCAAGGTGGAGGTCTCCACCTCCCTCTTATCCCTCGCACGAGTTCTTCCTTTGTGAAAAATGTAGAAGGTTTTCCATTTCGGCCCGTTTTTCGTTCCCCGTTCATCGTACCCCCAATGCCACCCGAGGCCTCTTCTTTCCAACTTCTGTATTGCTTTTGTGAATAGGTCGCGGGATTCAGATCCTGGACCGAACTCCTTTTTCTGCCCCGATCGCCGCAGTCCTTTGGAGCCTTTTTACACGCGCGTCGATAACATATCCTTATTTCCGAGCCTTTACGCAAGACAGCGGCATCGTGTTGCCGTTCCGTGTGACGACGCCACGCGTCCCTCCCTTGTGAATGCTCAATTCGTTTGTGAATTAGGGCTTTCGCTCTCCGTCGACTACCTCGTTTCTCCTTGTCAAAGCTTAGAGAGTTTCTGAGTTTTTCTTTAGAGTACAGTCTTCCATTTTCTCTTATCTCGCACCAGAGCGTGGATCCTCGAACCTGTATGCCGACATCTCGGATTCAGCGACTCCCGGTCATATTAGTTACAGAAAGATCGCTCCGCATCCCCGTTGCCTTTTAGGGCTCGATTGTCGGCCTCCATAATCACTTTCCGCCCCGTTCTTTTCCCTTGCCAGGCCGCATCTTTTCCCTGTAGCCCTGCGCTTTGCTTGTCCTCTGCTTATGATAGATAAGACCTTCCCCCACCTGTCGTACTCCGGGCACCTAGCCAAGTGGTTGAAAAACATTTTGCAGTCCTTGTGCGGGTATATAAAATCTTTCTTTGCGCGGGCATTGTCGCCTATCCGACAGGTCATCCCCCGCGCTTCAAGCACGCCGTGATTTCGCTCCTACCCATTGATAGTGTTCCGGATTTTTCACTCAGTATAGTGCCATCTGCTTATCGCTTGAGGAAGGCGCGCGCTTTTTCGGTGTACACCGTGTGCTTTGCCGTGTTGGGACGGTCTTCTCCCGCAACCTTGTTTACCCCATCACCCTTCACGATAGTTCGTTTGTGGTACCTGGACGCCTGAATCTCCCTCGTCCGTTCGTGGTCTTGAACGGCGGTGTTGCTCATTTTCCTATGAAAGTATTACGGTAGTACTCTCCTTTCCCCCCCTCTCTTGCCCTCGGACCATGTCGCTTTCTTTGGCATGGACATCGTTGCTGTGATTTCTGCCATGGCGACTCTACGAATCTCTACTCTCCCTTTTGTTTTTGGTGTCAGCGAGATCATGTGCTCTCGCACCCTTTACTACAAACCCCGCTTGTTTCCTGCCCTATATTTTTACTTTTTTCTCGAGCCTCGCTTCTTGATCAGTCCCATCGTAGACCCTTGTCCCTGTAATATGTATTCCATGAACGCAGTCCCTTTCGTCCCCTCCCTCTGAGAGGCGTAACAAGTTCGTGCATTCTTTCTGCGTCCAAGTGGGTTCGTTGACGAGGTCCCCCCACGACACGTCCCTTACACCGTCCACCTCCCCAAGGCGAAAACGCCAATGCTGCACATTTCCTGAATACTCTCTATAGACACCTCCGTGGCTTTCCTCGCCCTGGCCGCGTTTTTTACCTCGATAAGATTCATGACTCTACAGGATCGGCGTTTGTCCGCGCGGGGGTCTGCCCGACTTCGTCATAAATTGCAATCGCTCCTTTTTCAACTCCTTATATATGCCCGCTGACTACCTCCAGTGTTTCTCTTTCCTTGCCCCTTTCCGTCCTTTGACAAGATTTTTCGAGTTCGGAAGCTTTTTTTTTTCGACCTGTGCCGGCTCCCCCGGCCGATCGTTGATAGTGTCCCATCCGTCTCGTGCCAAGTTTTTTTGATCGTTTATGTTGAGAACAGTAGACTGATACCTTTTAGGTGGTACAGGTTTCTTTCCCCAATCTTTCCACTTACGATCTGATGCCTTGACGCGGTTCCCCTCCTCCCCTTTCTTAGTACACATCCCGCGCTGGTTTTTTCCATACCCTGTGCTGCTTTCCCTTGGTACGCCCGAGTATCAGGAGCTCCTCGTCCTCTTTTTGCCCCCCTTTTTTGCTACCTCTTTGTCCCCTCGTCCTCGAGAGAGAAGAGAGTTTCGCTCATGCTTCAAGCTGCTCCCCCTTCCACTGACGGGCCGACTTTGCTCACGGGTGCCTACGGTAGTGAAGGCTGCTCTTTCTCTCCCTTTCCCCCGGCCCACAGTAGCTCCGTTTTCGTCCTGGTCCTTTTAAGGCTGGAGAAGTATGAGAAATCATGTTCTGATCAGGCTCCCCTGGCAATGAAGTAGCTGCGTGCACCCCCGACTCCCCCCCTCCTCGATGTGGATTCCGTTTTCCCCGGTACGGCTTATTTTTTTCATTGGGGCTCCGTTGGTTCTTTCACTCTTTGCCCCCTCTCCTTACCCCCCAACCCGGGTCACCTCCTATGCCGGTTCTGCTCTCGGGTTTGACTCCCTCAAACGGCACTCCCCCACCCGACAGTACTATTGAACCACACATTATACATCGCATCCATACTCTGCCGCTCTCGTGTTCACTCCCCCGTGGTTTCCGTGGGCTTATGAATTGCGCGGCCCGGTTCTCGCCAAATTTGATTTCCATTTTTCACCCCAGCCTGGACTTTTCAACTGTCTCAGTGCGCACAGGTTCGGTCCGCCGATTCCCCGGCAAGACCTCATTTTTGCGGAATCAAAGTTGATGGGTTCCACAAACTTTGTGTTTTGCCTTCTCGTTTTTCTAGTCATCGACTCCCCATTGCTCGTCCTCCCGCTTGAGAGATTTTATTACCTGAGCGATGCTGCTGCCTTGATTCCGCCCCTCAAAGAGTGCGAGGAAGGGAACCGACCAAAAACTTTCTCCTCCCTGTCAGGGTCCCGGACTCCCCCCCTGGTGCTTTGATCCCGAGGAACCAGACTTCCCTGAGTCGCCAACGCCTCACGCTTTTTCCTCGCTTGCTGAAGCTCATCCCTCTTTTCTTGCCTCCGCCTCAAGATAAGAGCATCTTTACCGATTACCGCGGGAATTGGCTCGGACTGAGCACCGTTTCACGAGGGACTTGGGCGATCTCCATTTCAATTCGCACGTTACCAATGTCAGTAGGGCGGCAGGTGAAGCCTCCTTCCGTTGCAGCTCGCTTCAAGCCCCCGCAGCCTATTCCTCATGATTTTTCCCGGGCCCCTTATTCCTTGGAGTACCAGGATCGTTAAGGCGAACCCCACCTACTTTTTTTCCCTCCTTCTTTCTCCGACCGGTGATCGTCGGTAGTACCTCTTCTTAGGTGACTGGAACCGTATGATTAGGCTCGGAAGGGGGGAACTGAATAGGAAGGTTAATGGTTTACTCGTTCCCTCCCCCCCCCCTCCCCGAAGACGCAATGACTAGGTGATGAATCTGGTCTTTTAATGGGCGAGAACTAACCTCGTCCTCCCCGGATATATTCAACACGTTAGATACATCGCGACCTTCGCGATCTCCTACCACTGGGTCTGCCTCCCTAGATGATGTAACCGGTTACGATTGTCCCTTACCACTTGTTGTGAGATCTAGTGACTCCATTTCTGAGCATCCTGTTTTCATGCAACTTCTTTTTTTCCTTTCCGCTTCCTCCCTCTGTCGCTCCTGGAATCGCCTCACTTCGCCCCCTTCTTGAACCCCTTCACAATGCCCCGCGAAAAGTACAGGCATATTTATTAGTAATGAGTGGTCAATTGACCCCCCATTCTCATCCCCATTTTGCTTGTAGCCTAACTGGATCGTCTTTTCAGCCTTTTCATGGCCACGAGTATGAACACCTCGTCGTCTGTTCTTAGCCGCCCGGGTGTTACTTGTGGTGCTGATTGCATTCTCTGCATGTCTTCTCTATTCGAGCCTAGTGATTGAGCCTCTATCTTGAGAGGAATTTGTTAAGTCTTCGCCGTCCAAGTGGATTCATACATAGTCTGCCATCAAGCCCTTGTGACCGACACTTCAGATTTTCGCACATTGTCCTCACGCTCACGCCCCTCGCGTGTGTTCGTCCTGGTCCGTGTGTTTGCGGCTCTGCCTGCAGAGTACATGTTATGTATTGATGAGGTTTCTTGTACTTGTGGCGTGCATGATTGTATCCTACTCTTTCGTGGTCCTCAGGTCCTGCACGCTCCGTATCCTGTTAATCTTATTTACGTCCCTTGCCGCGCGATTTCTGCCTGCCGCCCCGCCGCTTAGTGGTGCCTCCTTCAAATCTTAGCATACCCTATGGCTTGCTCACCCCGTGGTTACGCTTCTTTTACAGGTTCTCGGTGCCTTATTGCATGTGGCAGTCCCACGAGGATGCATTGTATTCCCCTCAGTTGGTCGGTAGGGGGCATACCTTCTCATCTCCTGTTCTTGATACAATCAGTAGCTCACTTCCGTGATTTGATAATTTGTAACTTTCGCGTTGATGCTGTGACCTCTTTCTTTGCGCTATCGTTGGGTTACCGAGACATTTGCTTTTTATTTCCTTTTCTACCTCCCCAGAGCACGCGCCTATACACTATCCACGGTCAGAATGTTACTATTGCTTTGTAGCGTAGTATTAGGCTTCGACCTAAAGCTACGCGTTTGGTGCCATAGGATCGTTCTCACGATAGTGTCACTGTGAGTCCACCTCGCTGGGATGTAGCATATATGATGTCTTCGCATGTCTCCCCTTTTGTGGATGATGATGTTGCCGTCCAGTCGCTGGCCGCACCATACTACGGATTAGTCTCTTTGCCCTTCTTTCCCCCTCTTATATATGCACACTATTGCCAGCCGTACATTGTTCGTCGCTCCCACGATATCCACAAGTCATAGAGGATTTTTTACATCGTTCCGCGTGGTATGTACCTTGCTAGCCCAGTGTCTTTCGCTCACCATTTTCCCTGCCACCGCGGTATGCTCCTCTTCTGAGGAACTGGCGCCTGTTTTCCCCTGTCCGCGCCCCACACGCGCCCCTGTGCGCCCCCCCGTGTAAGTTCAATGAAGTGCACCCTTTAATTTCCCTGGTTGAGGCTACTGGTCCGGCGGGAACAGTGATGCTTTGAGTTGTCTCTGTACACTTTTACACTCGTGCATCGCTGATTTGCCGATCGCAGATCGAGGTTTCCCCGCTTGTCGGGTGTGGATATCGATCGCCGTTGTAATTTGCTCGGCTGCATCATAACCACCAATTCAGTGCAATGCCTTTTCGCATATCAGCTACGTGAATGCTTTCCGCGACATTTTGGCTTCCTCCCTGCACGCCTGAGCAGTCTAAGAATTGACCGGAACGGTCGAGAAAGAGTACTCCAGTAGTAGCTTCCTTTTATTTGGTCCGTTTGGCCCCATGACGCGGGATTTGGTATTGAATGGAGCTTGAACAAGTGAATGATACAGGACTATTCGTTGGCACTATCCACGCTCTCATGATTGATCCAGCAACGGTACAACTACTTTGATCGTTTCATGCATTGGCGCCATTTCTTACGTCTCCAGTTGGGATTAAGTAGGGTCCCTGGCCTAGTTTCTTCTCCCTGCGCGTGGATCTTTCTCCCTCCTTTCCCCCCTTTCGATCCGACCCCTTCTTAGTATTTGCACGTGCCTTGGAGCCCATCGACGACCCCCAGCTGCGGTCGGATTGCGGTGAGGATTGTTTTGGGATCGGGCATTTCTACTGACTCGGATTATGCAGAAATCCGTTTATCTAGCTAATCCCCTTCTTCCCTTTGAAGACCATCGAAGGTATGTTGATGCTGGAGGATGCGCACTCCTGGCGTTAAAGTGTACAGACAATTTTTATCGTCGATTAGGCGTTGACGTTATCGGCTAGAATGCGCCACCGCCACTCCCTCTTTTTCTGCGGTCCCACCCCTTCATTACTTTTGCCCTAGACCCTTCTGGTGAGTTAATGGAGGATACCGAACTTCTTCAAGTAACTCCTTCTTTCCTCTCTGACTCCTACCCTGTCTTATTCTCATTTGCCCTCTTAGCTTTTCTTGGCGAGTGATGTACCCTTCCGGTGTTGTTGTAGAGAGCCAATTTTTCATGCATAAGAATCCCGCGATGGATGAGCAGATAGACTCTCCTTCTCGGATTTCAGCCAGTCCCTGCCTCTTTTCACTCTGCTGAGATAGTAAGTTAAGAACTTAACTCTTGCAGAGATTGACTGATCCCCGATGCGTCTCCCCTATACCCTGAGAAACTTGCTCTACGTTCCCCGTTCTACGTTCCTCCCCACGTCCATTCTTTAACAAGTTCGTGCCTGCGTTTCCACTCGCACTTATGGCCCTGACTCGCCTTTTAGGCCCTCAAATTGGCTGCCCTTGATTTCTCTGATAAAGGAGTTATGTATCTCCCCTTCTTAATATTCCTTTTTCAATTCCGCTCAACGTCGGTGATCTTCGAACGTGACGACCGCTTATTGTTGTCGCTTGACCGAGGTGCCCGATTACGACGCGTGGCCTTAGTTTTTTTTCTTGAGCCACATCCTTCTCCCCCTGAAGTTGCCGCCCAGGCCCGATAGCCGATAGTTTGCAACTTTTTTGAGTCGCCAGAGTCGATCCCAAAAGTTGGTAAGGTTTTAGGAGAAATCTTGCAAGAATATGTACCTTGTATATTTTGTTTTTTCTGCGGCTTTTCCTTCCCCTTTTCCCCTTCGAGTTTCCTTCCCTCTTGTTCGAATCTCTGGGATGTACTCTTGTACCCCGCCTCCTCTCTGAACTTTTACCTTCGTACCTATTTTCGAGCGGCGAGCTAAAGCCTCTCACGGTGATGGACCTTCTTCGAGCTTCTTTTCATTCCCCTTATCCCTTGGATTGGGGACTGTTCAGTAACCCGGACATTCTATGCCGCTGTCTTCGGAGTCTTTCTTTTCTCATCACCGGCCATAATGGGTGAGCTCGAGAAGTGTTCGCTTTTTTTCCTTAGAGACTCTTTCGGAGAGATCTAGTTGCCTTCTGTTCCAGTATTTTCCGAATCAAGGGTCACTCCTGCCCGCATAGATGGATGAGTGGACGGTCGTCTTTCTTCATTTTTTGACTGGGATTCCTGGGTGAGTGATGCGGCAAACATCATCCTTCCTCACTTTTCCCCCACATTCCGAGAAAAGAAGGTTCTGGGGTTTCATACCTCACACTGTCGCCCCTGCCTCTTTTCCCAACCCTGCCTACTCCGACGAGATTGCTGCCTGTCCAATACCAAGTGGGTCGATCTAATCTCTTGGACTTTTTTGACCATTCCTTCCTCTTCTGTCTCTAACCCCCCCTTCTTCCAGAATATAAGACTGTTTCCGTTGTCGCCCGCTCTGATTTTTTGACTTTAGGTGATTCCTATCCTGAGCGCCTGACCAATGTTACAGTGGCCCGAGTCCTTCCAGTCTCCTCCCCCTTTTCTCTTCAACGCAAATAGAAATTGCGTGACTTCCTTTCTCCTTCCTCTTCCGTGACCCTCCGACGCAAAGGCTTTGCCGTCGATGGACCCCAAACCACTGCTGGCGCTCGATTCTTCAGGCCCCGGCTCCCCCTCTTCCCCTTTCATTTTTTATCCCTGAACTAGAGAAGCCACTCGACCGGTCGGCGCGGAATTTCGGTCTCTCGAATTCGTCTCTTCTCCCCCTCAAGTCGATGCTGGCGCCTCATTTTCCCCCGAGAGAACTGGCTCGAACGAGCTCCAAGCGTTGCACTAGTGCCTGGCTTTTCGAACTTTTTCCTTTTCTACCAATCTGAAGTCCTTACGCTCTTTGTATTCCTCCCTTCCTCAGCAACTCCTATATATTGAGCTCAAACAGTTTTGGAGATGACTCCTACCGAGCTATTGTTCCGTTCCGAAAAATCACCTACCTGTTCCCCCCTCTTGGTCTAGTTGAGACTTAGTCCGGTCTTCTGAAATTGATTCGTTCGTTGTGCAGGGTTCGGCTTCCCGTTCAGAGTTAATCTATATTTTCCCTCATTCTTTGTTGTTGTTGCTGATCTCTACTTTCTCTTTTTTTCTCTCTTTTAACCTTTCAAGAACTCAATCTATCACCTCTTTTCCAGCCTCTTGTCCCATTTGGCACGAAGTCGTAGCCGGGATTAGGCCAATCATCTTTGTTTGACAATCTGGAGGATCGTTGTGCTGTTGTAATTCGTTTCACCTCGGTCTTTCTTTTCCTTCCCCCCGCCTTTTCCATTTTTTCCCTTATTCCGAGAGAGAACTTTTCATAGTAATGAGAGATCCTTTCCTAGCTGAGTTAAGTTTTACCATCTGTCCTCTACTCATTGTATGCCGTAGAAGAGCACCTCTTGAGTGAGCCGGCCACCCGTGCCTCACCCGCGTTAGTTTGACAGTTCTCGATCTGGTTATTGTTCCCCTTTTCCCCCCACCGTCATTTCCCTGGTTCGGTTCACTACTTTTTTATGTTTGATTGTTCCTGACGGCTCCCCCGTAGCTGCAGCGTGGTGTTGTTACAGTTGAGTCGAATGCCTTCTTCCCCCTGCCTTTCCGGTTTCCTATTCGCATCGAATATGACGCTGTCTTCTTCGGGTTTCCAGTCGTGCAATTCTTACTGCCGTCCCCCCGACCTGAGAACCAGGGATGGTAGGCTCAGCCTCTATCCTCTTCCCCGACATGATAGATAGGGATCCCCCATCCACCTTCTTGTCTCATTTTCCGTTCCTCTTTAATTTGTCTTTTTTTAGACCCCGCTTTCTTCAGTCTGACCTTGGAACCAAGGGTAGTTTTGGGCGCGATCTGTCCTCGTCTTCTATTCTTATTTGTCCTGAGCAATGTTTCTCGCTACGATCCACCTTCGTGTGGCTCGCTTCTGTGGCCACCCCCTTTTCTGCAGTATTTTTGCCGACGGTCCCAGTCTGTCCACCCGATTGTCCCACAATGAAACCCTCTCTCCCCCTTCCACCCTATCCCCCTATCTATTCCTTTCCTAGGTTCTGAAGTAGAAGTTATCCGCGTAGTATGTATTCGCCTCCATTTATTTTTTGACTTCTCCCACCCCTCTCCCCGCGCCACGGCGCTCCCCTTTTTATCAGACGCCTCGTTCAGCTGATGAATGGTTCCTCTTTCCCCTGCTCCCCCCTCCCTCGGGTTTTGGAATGCGGTAGAAGCAGGCCCATTTTCCATGAATGAGCTCGTCCCCTCTCGCCGGCTTCCAACGTGCACCGTAGAGCTGCGCTTTTGACGTACCCTTCTGAAGTCCCGCATTTTTCTGCTCCCCCCCACTCTTTTATTCCTCTCCCAGGTTGCCGCCCCCTTCCTATGATGTTCATCCCTCTATTCTTTTACCAGCAATATCTTTCCTTTCCCCACCAACATGTTACCCCTTAGTGGATCATGCTCTTTCTGGCAAAATTACCTTCCGTTTGGCACGATCCTTCTGTTTCACTCCTTCCGATTTTTCAGGAGAAAGGAGTTTTTTACTCTCACTCCGTCACTTCGTAGAACCACCCATCTCCTTTGAGCCTCTGAAGGACCACTCTCTGTCTGCTTGGCGGGAAGTCTTACCTTCTTTGTAGGGAAGCGGGCATTTATTTGACCGTTCATCCTGGGCCGGGAGATGCTAAGCCTGACTCTTTCAGACATCAATTCTTCGTGTGCGGCGGCTGCCTCCGGGATTAAGTCATGGTCGATATGTATGTGCACGCCCCTGCGTTTTTAACGTTTTTCCAGCCGTTTTAGCCGTCTTGCCGGTGGCCCTTCTCGAGGCAATGCGTTCCATCGCAAACGCACACCATCGCTCCTTCCCACGTTTGACTCCTCGCCCTGGTGTTCTTTCCGGGCGGCTGATAATAAAATCTTTCCCCTTCGTGCACTTCCCGATGCTGCCCTTGAGGATGTTTCTTGTTCTTTCATGACATTCGTTGATTCTTCCCTTGGCTATGCAGACAATGACTCTCTGATTACTAAGGTGTTTTGTTTTTTTAGATGATAATGCTCCCTACCTCCCTCATACTTGTCACGATCCCCTCCATGGCTCCAGGGATGATAATTGACCTCCCTCGGTCCCTTTATTTTTTTCTTCACTGACATCGTCCCGGGCCACTACTGGGAGAGCTCACCAGGTCTTGCAGGAGCTGCGCTTTTTTCCCCCCCTTCGTGCCCCCTTTTGGCGATCGAGACAATTGCCTTCATCCCCCTTTTTCCCAAGAATAAGCGCCCAACGAAATGTTACCCTTCCTCCCCCGGGTTGAGAATTCCCCCATTCAGTTATGCGACTTTCCGGCTTTGGAGTCCTCCACGGCCGCATTGATGTCATCCGTGCTGCGCGGTCTTTCCCCTGGCCCCCTCCTTTCCTTCATAAAGATCCCCTCTGCTTTATATCCTTGAAACGCCTCCCGGTGAATTTTTGTTCGTCGGATGGCCGCCGGCTCACTTTTGTGCAAGATTACGATTATTCGTGCGCGAGGTCCCCAGACGGCGGCGAAGACGTTTCCTCGGCCCGCTGCCCTTCTGCGGACTCATTTTTTAGTGCCCCCAATCCTTTCTGCTTTGGCCGCCCCACCTTTTTATCTCCCTACCCTTTGGGTCCACGTTTTCGTGATCCCCCACAGCTATGCTAACGAATCGACTGGAGCGTTTTTAATGTCAAGAAGGCCATCCTGTCCGATTACACCTCCGCTCTGGTTTCCAGCGACGACGGGAATTCTCTAGTACCGGCCTCAAAGCGCAGCTCTACGCATGGTTCAAAGGAGTACCTTTTTCTCTCCGGGGCGAGGCGTAAGAAGCTACTAGGTCCCTATTCCTCCTTCACTACGGCCGCGTGGGCCTTCCTTCAACGGGCAACTACCAGGCGATCCTGCTTATTTCGTGCTCCCCCCTCACCGGCCTTCCCGGTGCGAAGTTTTCCTGGTAGTTCTCTCCCTTCTACATCCGCGGCTGACGTTCGCTCCTTCATTCGTTAGGAGCTGAGACCCTGACTCCCCCCCAAGACTCTCTTTTGTGGATTCGTGGCTTCCCTTCTCTTTTTCGTTTCTATCCTTTGGGCGGGCGGCATTCCATCCTAAGGCTCAAGTGGCCACCCTGTTCAGCCCCGCAGTGCCTCCTCTCTGGGTGGAGACACCCCTGGCCAACGCCTATGGACAAAAACTTCTCACCTTCCTCCCCCTCTCTTGTTTCTCGCGCCGGCCATTTGGTCGTCCTTATTCCGACCTTGACGCTTTCCAACCCCTCACTAGGAAGACTCATTGTATTTTCAAAGAAAGTTTCCTTTTTCCCCTGCCTCTTTTTTTTTCCGTGAGGGCATTCCTCAAGTCTAGGCGCAGCCGACCCCTCCTTTGTGTCTCTCTTTTTCCTCGCAGGCGAAGCAGCATCCCGCAGCCCTTCTCTCTTTTTCTCTCTTTCTCCTGCCCTTATGAAAAGACGCAACCTTTTCTTACTTCTTGAGCTCACATGGAAACCCCCCCACTCCTGCTCTCGCAGGTTTCAGGCCTGCCCCCTGAAGTTGCATTCTTCCCCGAAATTACCTCTTCGATTGACGGTCGCCGCAAAGGTTCGGTAGGAATTGCAGTTTCCCTTTCGTTAGGACCGCCCTCTTAGATGCTTCGGCGTACTTCTGTGCGTACCAGCTCTCACGCTCCTCGAGCTCAGACCCTAAAGAGTTAACTTTGGCGCCCTCTTTTCCTCAATCTCCCCTCTACCCCCTGCAGGCGCAATCTAGATCCTCTTTCGCTATTCCCCTGCCCTCGGTTCTTGCTCAATTTTTCTCTTGCCTGTTGACTCTTCACTTAATTCGTTCCTAAAAGCCTACCTTTTCCCTCGGCTTGTCGATTGATCGCTTGGAGCACGTCCGGTTACTTTGACCTTGACGATTTACCGTGTTGGGTGGGGGGGTGGCCTTTCTTAGTGACGTAAGTGAGGATCCGGTACCACTCCTTGGGCGTCTCATACTATTTAGCCTGCCGGAAGGTAGTGTACGGGTTATTTTTCCCGGGTTCTTTTTTTTTCGCGAGTACGCGCTCCAGATTTC
>Ga0179593_1478934_pt1 | contig 17154 bp, 17 predicted proteins | sample CZODoug2_1_08_16_FD_185931 | JGI IMG/M metagenome (GOLD analysis project Ga0179593, IMG submission 185931) | Vadose zone soil fungal communities from Angelo Coast Range Reserve, California, USA - CZODoug2_1_08_16fungal (PacBio error correction) | ecosystem: Environmental > Terrestrial > Soil >... | reverse complement strand
TAGCTTCCCTTCATCTCCAAGATCTGCATGGTCCGTTTATACCTCTAGAAGGGGCGTCGGTTCTAGTGACTGCAACTCCTCTTCTTTTCCTTGACCTGTGGAGCTGCATCTTACATTCTTTTTTCACTTTCCCCGCATTCAGTGCTTGCGGAAGCGGACCACGTTCTAGTGATCAAAGATCTAGACACCGCCAGACTTTCCCGGTGAGAGGCGTTGGTCTCTTCTTTCCCTCCTCAATTTTTTCTTATGATCCTCCTCCGACGACGGCGTTTTATCACCGTTTGAATCTAGCAAGGACGCTGATCTCATCCTGCAAGGTAAATTCCTACGAGGCTCCGTGGATTTATTCGTTTTTGCATCTGCGCATCTTCAGGATCTGCGGGCCTTAAGATCCCCAATGTTCTTCGTCACGCGGAGGAAGAGCGCCCCCGTCGGGTACGACGTTTTGCTGCGATATTTGAGCGTTTTTTTTCCCTTTTTTTTACCCGGCAAAAGGCTCCTCACTTCCCGGTAGTCGCACTTGACTGTACCTGTGTGTCGTCTTTTCCCAACCCGGTTCGAGGGAGTCTCTCAGATATAGGGAAACTCGCTTCCCTTCAACGAATCATCTAGGTAGTCCCCCGTCCTTCTTTTTTTTTTGGTGGGTGGACTATTGCTGCTGTTCTCCTTTCAGCCTTTTATCATTCCTTCCCCAAGAGTCCCCTGAACAAACGTACACCTTTGCCGCCGAGGACCTGCGATTCTTCCATTCCACTTGCTTAGTCTTTCTTTCTCCCTTCTCTTCTTCAAGCTCGACCGCGAACCCCACACTATCCAAAGCCTGACCCTTATCCCTCCCCCTCTCTGAGCAGAGATTCGTTTCGAACACCCTCGAATAGATGGGGTTCGGTTCTGCGCTCACCTTCGTCTTCTGCCCGATACTGCCCCCCGTCAGGAGTGTCGGACGACGCTTATTTGGTCAAAGGATTTGGAATTGAAAGGTCTTCACGTTTCACGGTTACTAACTTCTTAGGATCCACCCGACTCTTTCTTGGTACCCTTGCTCCAGATGAGGAGAAATGAAACTTCCGCGCTTGCATTTCTACGGCAATAACTTCCATCTTTACAGCTCCATCTCTATCTGTGGGAAGCCACTAAGTTCCCCTGCCCCAAGCCTTAATTAAGCATCCCCGAACTGAAGAACGTATGTTAGATAGAGTTCTTCTACTACAAACGTCTTGCTTGATTCCGCCGGTGGCCTTTTTCTTCGTACCACCTTGAAAACAACCCCCACCCCCCCCACCCCCCACAATGCTTCACTCTCACCTTCTTTAGCGGGTGAGGAGTGCGGTCCACACCCCCTTTCGTGTTGTGGCAAACATTGTTTTAATTCCTCTTTGCAAATGGAGATGGTTTCGATACGAGCATTGGATCGTTGCCAACGCCATTCTTACCCTTCTCTTGTTTCTTTTCAGAGGATTCTTCAGCCTCACCATGGCCCCTGTCCCTTTCAGGATTTTCGCTTTTTCCCCCCAGTTTGATGTTTTTGATTGATCGTTCTTTTGAAGCATTTCATTTTGACGAAAATGGCCGTGATTCCTTTTCCGACGGCGTTTAAGGACCTTCTCTTTTACTTCGGATCTTTCCTCTCTTAAACTCAAGAGCTTTCTCTTTTCAACAGTTAAATTGGCTCGCTTTTTACCGCATTGTTGATCTGAGCAGATCTCTACCCGCCCTGCTAACAACGGTTTATAAATCTTAGGCACACTCTCTTTTTCCCCCCCCCCCCATGACCTTCCTTGCCTTCGTCCATTTCCCCTATGCTGTCTTTCCCAGGCCTCATACATCCGTGAAGTCCCAAGTTTCTTTCTTTCGTCTCTGTCCCCCGATGCCCCCCCAGGCCGATCCCTCTCTTTCTCAGGTTGAGTCCACCTCCATTAGAACAAGGCTTCCCAATCACCCGTTCCTCTTTAAGACCTTTCAAAGAAAGGTCAATATCTCTTTCATATGCGGTCACTCCCTCTCCGTAGTGCTTCACCTTCTCTTGATTGGGTGGTCTCCTCTAATTGTAGGTTCGCTTTTGTACGGGCCCTGTGTCTCACAAAACCCGGACGCCTACCTCACTTTCACCACTGTCCCGCGAAGCTGGGAAGGATCTTGTCTTTTCTCGTGTACTCGTGGATTGAGACCAGGATCCGTTTTTTCTTGAAACACTAGCTATGCACCTTGCGGCGCAACATCCGCGTGCGAAACTTCTTCGCTGAATGCCCCTTTTCGGGGCCGCTGTCGGGGTCTCTTCAATCGCATTTTCCAACCCATTTCCAATTGCCGCGACTTCCAGACGGTAGTTCTCGATGGTTCGCACTTTCTTTCTTCACATTACCACAGGAATTCCTCTCCCTTTTCATCATCATAGGTGTTTTCTCTTTGTCTTTATGTATATTCAATGTTGTCATTAACTCATCTTGTGCGTCTTCCATTGTTGGAAACCCCCAACCCTCGCGCTTTTTTTTGCGGTTCCCGAGATTGCGGCCGATGTCGCCAACCTGGCCCCGGGCCCTACGCCCCATGTGAGCATTTCTTGCGCATTTCTCTTTCCATCTGTGGCGGCTGCTTTTAGCTATTTGTCACATCACCAATCGGGCTCTTGGCGACTGAAGCCTTCCTTTTTAAAAAACGCGCTACTCAAGATCTTAGCAACACTCGCTGCGCGTCCCTTTTGGTGCGGCCGTCCTTCTTCGTTTTGGAGACTTCCCTCGTGTTTTAAGGCGAGAAACCACTTTCCTCTCTTTCCCTGCGCGCGCTTTCCTTTTCGCAGACGATCGGGCTTTCCCTGCCCCATCTCGAGGGCCTTCTGCAATTCGGTACGGCCCTTTTTCCTGGTTTTTTCCCATCCTCCAGGCTTTTCGTTTTGCATCTCTGTGGACGTCGCCCTGACGCCTTTTAACTAGGAATTGAATATTCCGGTCTCCTCTTCTCCCTCCAGAGTTGTGAAGTCTGCACGGGTCTTTTTCTTCTTTCATGGACCGACAGACCAACTTCGCCGTGGCCTGTCCCACCATTGTCCTTTTCCCCCTCTGGTCGATTCCCGTTTTTGTCCCCTCAGTAGGTGGGCTTTTTTTTTTCTCCGCTTTCAAAATGCGGTCGTTTCTCTCCGTCGGTACCTTTGATGCGTCCCCTCGGCCTAGCCAATTTTCTCGTAGTTAGTCCTTTTTTTCTGTCCCTTGGTGAATGGCGACTTTACCTCCCCTTTCGTAGAAGCCCTGTTTCCCCTTTTCTTCCTGACATGGATTAGGATTCCTCCAAGCAAGTCGCAAAAGTTTTTTTGCGAATCTTCAACCAGCCTGAATGCAGGTAGACGGTCTTCTCCTTTCGTTTCACATCCTAACTACCAATGTAGAATCTATTTCTCACCTGGGACGTTGGTATATCCACTTTTTTTTTTAGTCAGCCCTCTTTCTCTTCCCATTCCTCCGTTTGTCCTTGAGACTCAAGGTTGGAGCCGTTCCCTTGCCTCTTCCCCATCTCTAATGGTGCTGTGGGAGCTTATTGGCCGGTGACCGACCCACTTGTGGCAGGTCGACTAAGTTCCTCCCCTTTTTTGAAATTGTTTTCGCCGTCCCTCTCGCGTTGGTTTCAGATTGATAGGGCCCTGACGTCTGGTGTCGCGTCCGTCCTGCTGGGCTTTCACGGTCGTTGCCCAAACATCTCGCGGTGGATCGCCCCCCCAAACAACGTTTGGGTTTTCCTTCGTAGTAGGGGCCGTCCCCTCCCCCCGACTCTCGGGTTAGATTGACTCGCCCTCGCAGAATTGAATACGATTTGTGCCATCTGGTCTGCTATGTGGTTTCAAGCCTAGCCTGGACCACCTCCCTTGGTCACCCTCGGCTTGAAGTCCTCTTGCTGTCTAGGATAGGTTCGAGACTACTTGGAATAGAAAGAAATGGGCCTCTCTCTGGATTGTTGTCGAGACCCCGTCGGTCTATTCCGCAGTCCGGCGGGAAGGGCTTGTCTAATTTGTTCTTCTTTTCTCTGGGGTTTTGGCTCCTTCGTGAAGAAAAGAACCTTGAGTCCTCACGCAATCCATTTTCCCTTTTTCCCACCTCAGTAGTTCCTCCCCGTGCCGGCAATTGGAGGGTAGGTGTACCGGTTGTCCTTCATTGATGTACCTGGCCTCTTCACCTCCTCCAGCTTCCATCGGTAAGGATGGCGACCCAGGTCCGCCTGTTTTCCGTTTCTTTAAGACCAGGATTTTTTCCCTACTTAGGCCTTTCTTTGACGATCCCTGTTTTTTCCCTTCCTCTATTGAATTCATCGAATTCCGGTGGAAAGGCGCCCGCGTATTCTTGCTTTGAGTGCCGAAATGTTTCCCCAGTCACGTCTCCATATTCCGCGAAGAAAATTCCCCCGATCCCTGGCCGTTCTGCCTAAGGTTCTTATCCTTTCTCGTGAGAGCTATCGCTCGTTTAGATTAAATTGAGACCGTCGGTCCCCCCCTAATAGGCAAGATTAGGAATCGATTTTGGTACGCCCCAATCCTTCCCTTGAACTGGGTTGTGGCTCTCTCAGTTTCTTATGGCCAATCCGCTTCGGGAGTTCTTTCATACTTACCATTGTTTTTGCGTTGCCTCTAGGAAGGAGAAACAATAGCTTCCTTTCTCTCTATCTCATCACTTTTCCTTTTGGTCCCTTGATGGCGCCTCACTTTTTTCCTCCTTGCCGAACCTCACTTTTGCAGTTTGTCCCCTTTGACTTTTCTTCTTCCCTTTCCGAGTTTGCGAGACCTTGTCAGGCACGTCTTAGCGGGTTTTTCCGAAGTAACTCGACGCCCTTCGAGCGGCTAGGCTTCCTTCTCGTCTTTTTTTCGTTGCGATTCTTTTCCCCTTATCTAAGTTGTTGGTGTTCTAGCTGGCGGCCTAATGCCTATTAGCCGTTGGTCAGAATGACTTTCTCTTTCGGATGTTTCTTCGTTCAGCAAAACCCTCCTCTTCGTGCTTACAAGTCTCCCCCAGCTAGGCAATCTCTGAAGTCCCCTTCTTCCTTTTTTTTCCTCCTTTCGTGCCAGATTTTTTGCCCTTATTTCCACGTTTAGTCTCCCCCCTCAGTTGTCATCCATTGTGAGAAAATCCCGGAAGGTGCGAGTTTTTTGGTCTCCTTACTCGAAGGCCCCGGCACTCAGTCGTGCACCGAAAGATGTTATGCTCCTCCGCCCTACGCGCTTCTCTCCGATCCCAAGCATGAGGACTCTCCCAGCGGTCGCTCTTCAGTGCAAGTTAGGCTACTTTCGGAACTCATGAGTGTTTTCGTCTGTTCTTTTGGATACGGCAGTGTTCGGGCCCCTCTCAAGTGAACACCGCTTCCCTCCCTAGGTCAGCGCAGAAACCCGTCGGGATCTTCCTTTCTTTTCTGAGATAGGAGCAGTTCTCTCCCCTTTCTCCCCCAGAAGTTGATGCTGTCCACCTGGAAAGGTCCTTCTCCAAGTTCGGTCACTCTTCTTTTCCCCACCCTGTTTAGAGGAAATATCTCTCGTGTGAATAGCGAGTGAACTCTTCTGTCGCAGACGGTAAGCTCCCCTGTCCCCGACTTTTCCATCGTAGCTGTAGGTTGGATTATTTCTGCTTTGATTGTCGTAGGGACTCAGGCTCCGGGCAAACCCTCGTCATTCCCCCCCCTCCCCACTTCTCCATTTCCTCTACTGATGCGGCATTCTTCTCCGGACGATTCTTTCTAAGTGTTTTGTCGGCCATCCACTCCTCAGAAAAATTCCCCCCCCCATAGAACGACATACTTACTCACCCTTCCCTCTTGCTCTAAGATCGACTCTTCCTCCATCTCCTCGATCGTGTCATCACTTAGATAAGAACCGATCCGGAATAAGAAATTGGTCCTGACTGACCCTTACTTTTTTGACCCCACTGTCATTTTTCTTAATAGGATGTAAAAACCATCTTCCGGAGACCTTGTTCACCAGATATTCTTTCAATTCTGCGTTTGCGTGGCTCTCCCGTCGCTTTCTTTTATACGTGGTGCTTTGTTCTTGGTTGAAAATCAGGTTCGTTGCCGCAGCGTTAGACCCGTCCCATTGTGGGACCTCGTCACCTTCATCCCTGATTACCCTCCTGAAGACCTCTTAACCTTCGCGCCGGGCCTGTCCAGTACTCCCAATAGTTATTCGACCCTTCGTAAGAGGCCATTTGTCTTCGGTAAACTCCCCTCTCTCCACACACCCTCTTTTCTCTCGGGCTATGATGTGAATTCGCAACCAAAAATGTTTCCCCGGTCGTCACGGACAATTTGATTATTAAGTTGCCCTGGGCTGGTATTTGAGATACTCTCATTTGTGCAACGCATTTTTTTCCGTCAATCTTGTCCTTTCTCCTTTTACCTTCGGTGAGTCTCACCGACCGACATGAATTACGGTCTGTGTTGGCTTTCGGCCCACCCTTGCTTTCTTGTGAGGCCCTTCCTTTCCTCCTCATGATACCGTCAGTGTCCCCCCTTGATACTCTGTTTTGGAAGGACTTTCCCTTCTAATAACTTTTTCTCAGGGTGACCTTCGATCTAACCTCCTCTAATTTTTCTCTCACCTGAAGTCTTCCCTTTTGCCCCGAAGAAATGTTCTCCTGATCAGTCCCCCTCCTCTCTCAATCAACGTTCTCATGTCATGACTTTTACCATACAGTCATACCGGCCTTTTTCCTTTTTTCCCCTATGTTCAGGCGACCTTCCCGCTGAAAACCGTGCAGACTTAAACTTTTAGTTGCGGCGAGGTACCTATTCAAAGGCAGAGTTCCAAGATTTTTTCTTCCTGCCACGACCTCCTTCGTTTGAACTAACGTCCTCTATTTCCTACGACAGAATTTTCCCCTCCTATTTGCCGGGTCTCCATAAACCCGATCGTTGCGACTTCAAGCTGCGTGCTCATTTCCCAATCATGTTTCTTTTTTTTCTCTCTATGCGGTTTCATACCACTGGGAGGTATTTTACTACCTACACCTTACCAAAAAGGGCAAGGCTTTCTAGATAGCTTCGATGGCGAGTTTTACAACTTTCCCCCCCCCCCCCCCCCCCCCCCCTTGCCTTCTTTTTTCCAAGTAGCTAGTGGTCCTTTTCCTCATCCGAAAGGACTCCGCCATATTCTTTTAAAACTTCTACCGAGAACTCTCCAATTGCGTAGGGAAGAGGCCTTTCTCCTGATTCTAGAACTCTTTCTCCCTTTTGCCCCTCTTCGTAGCTTAAGCATATTAGTCCCTCTGTTTAGCACTCTTTCTGATTAAGTAACATTTAAGCTTTTCTCATCATACGTTGTTGTTGTTCTGATCTCGTGACTTATTTGTTCCTCATCATCATCGGTTTCCTGCCTTATTGGAAAAATAACTTAGCTTTGCTTTTTCCCTCTTTTGCGCTCGTACACTGCTAGGTCCCCTACTTTTGCGATTTCTAGTAGTCTTCCCCTTTTCCCTCCTCCCTTTTGGATGGGCTCCGTTTTTCGTAGTCTATTCCCAGGCCACACTAGGGCTCACTTGTTCATTTTCCTTTTTTCCCATCTGCCAGCGGACGCCAAGATCGCCAGCCTTCTCTTTTTCCCTTGTGCGAATCTTTTCTCTTTCTCTGGTTTTAATTCCCGCGTTAGTCTGTCGATGCGCTACCTCCCCCATGATAGTCCTTACATGCCTCCCTCTCTTTAAATCTCCGATAGGGATTGAGAAGACCCCTCCCCCTCGAGCCCTATTGCACAATTAGTCCTTCACTCTCCCTTCCCTTCTTCCTTTTTCGCCGGAATTCGCCTAAGATCTTCGGCCTGGAAGTCCTTCGCCTTCTTACCCTCTTCCGGCACCCTGCTCTCTTTCACCTCCCTCTGGAACGTCCGCCTTATTTCTTTCTGGGTCGAGGAAATGTTCAATGAAACACTCGCCGTGTATGAACCGGTTACTTTCTTTTCCCCCCTTGTTCGTCCCCTCCAGATGTAGAAGTTTATTTCTTTCCTTCCTTTTGTCTCGATTTCTTTTCGATTGCCTTCTTTTCTTTTCTTTCTCCTCGGTTATTTTAGGTTTCTCCTTAGTCGAGTCCCTTCTCATTAGTTACGACGTCACGTGAGATCCCTGATTTGATTTCGTACTGAAGGTAATCCGACACTGCGATTGTGAAAAGCCCAAATGGTCTCATGGCGTCACGTTCTTCTCTCCCAATTTCATGCTCCACTGTTTTTGTTGCCGCACTTCCAAAGCGGCTTCTTAGACGGCCAGGCTAATCTCTTCTCACATCCTTTATTTCTTTCCCTCTACGACTATGTCCCATTGGTCGTTTCCTTCTCCGTCTTATAGAAGAAACCTAAAGTGTTCCCACCATCCCTCCTCTCTGTACCTTGAAGTAAAGGTTTTTGTCTCTGAATCCTTTCATCCCTCGATCATTGCTTTTTGCTGTGCCCCTTTTTACGGTTGACCGACCCCCCAAATTGCTGGTCCTCCTGACTACTTTCTAACCATGACTTTGAGCCTCGCAGGCCCCTTTTTCCTCTGCGACTCTTATTGCCGGTTTGGTACGTACTGTTTTTTCTGCGTGCCTCTGGCTTTGCCCACAATTGATAGGAATCGACCTTCTTTGCAACTTTTAGGGCCTTCTAACTGCAGGTCTCTTTCAGTAGCCCCAGACCCGCCCTTCCCCAGTTCCCCGATTTTTTCCCCTTTCTGAAGAATGCGGGTTTGAATGCATCTCCGTGACCCCAATCTTGTCAAATGCCCTGCTGCCACCTTTCTTTAGGTCAGTACTTTTTTCGATTTACGGAAGAAGTCCCGAACAAACCCGATCGAGGCTTGCGAGACCCGTGTCTTCTATCTTCTCCAGGGAAGTTTTTCCCCGCCGTTGTCTTCCCTTTTTCTGTGTTTCATTTAGAGCGTTCTGGCGCTTTCTTTCTCCTTTCTTTGCCTGACGCGTCCGGTCCAAGGGGATTTATCCTCCCCTCTCAGTGTCGCGATGCGTCAATGTGGAGGGTTCAGGTTCCTCGTTTGTCCTGAGTAATTCTCTCGCCGTTTCTCAATGATAAAAACATTACGCGCCTTCCGCTAAAGAGATTTCCAAGTATTTACAGACGAGCTATTCCTATACTTCTCGATGGAACTCGACACTACCTCTTCAGTTTGACTCACTGGCTCTCCATGTTGAATTTTGTGGAAAATTAGCACTCGAGGACGGTTTTTTTTTCCGTAAAGTCCAGCCCAGGATCCGATCGCAGACTCACTTCCCTCGTCCCCTGTTTCAGCGCTTCCTCTCTTTTTTTCTCTTCTCTTTTTTTCTTTTTTGGTTTTTTTCTGTTATCAGTTGGTGTTTTTCCTCGTTGTCTTCTCAGCGACTCCGAATTCCCTGTCCTCCGCTTTCACTCAAGGTAGAGGAGATCCTTGTTTACTCCGGTTTGCGCTTCGGCCTGAAGTGAACTTCTTCCATTTTGCCCTCCGATCTTCTTTCTTGCTCTACACAGGTCCAACATTGACTGTTCGTTTTCCTCGAGGGGCCAGCGCCCCTACCCCTGATAGCCCCTTTCTTCCCTGCTGTTTTTCCTTCTCTTTATTTTGAGCCCTGCCAAGGTCGTAGCTGACGCCCGTCCACTGCCTTCTGTTTCCAGGCGTTGAACGCCCCGACGTTCTTTGTGATTTTCCTCTTTGCCTGCCGGCACTTCTCTTGGTTTTTTCAGTCAAGTAAAATAGCCTTTTTCCTCGGTTTCTGCTTACAACCTTGCCTATATTGCTCTGGAGGTTCTTTTTTTTTTATCTCTCTTTCATCTCCCTACTTTTTTCTAGATCTGCGCTTCTCTTCCCTATCTCAAACTCGCATCGCGTTCGTCGTGAGGTTATTTTTCTGTCCTCCAAACCCTCCTTTCCGGATTTTCTGCTTTCGTGAAATAGCTTCAGCATGCCCTGTTCTCAGCCGTGACCAAGAAGGTCAGTTGTCCATCTCCTTTTCGCTCCGACTTAGAACCCTCAGTTTCTCCTTTATTCTCAAGTTCGAGGCTCTGTCTCCCCTATAAGTGAAAAGGCAAGACCGTCCCTTTGTGGCTCTCTGTCCCCCTCCCAAAGCGAGTGCGCCCTATAACTCCTTGAAGAGGTCGCAAGGGGTCTCTCTACCTCCACTTCAAGGGAACTTGACAGGCTATCTCTTTCCCTCTTGCCCTCTTTTTGTTGGAGGTCCCCGGTACTCTCGATGAACGGGAGGCTCATCGACCCAAGCTCCCTTGGAACGCCTTTTCCCCTTCTCCTCCTCCGTCCCTAGTTTCCGTGATGATTCGATCTTCTTTGCTGGGACTGCCCCCATTCTTCCTTAGAGGGAGGATCTTCCCCCCGTCGATCTGCGTCACGTGCATCAATTCTCGGCACACAATGTGTTTCCTATCCGCCGATCTTTTTTTCCACAATCGCTCGGCGGCGACGGTCATCAGGTCGTCCGATCATCTTCGTCGGTACCCTGGTGGACATCTGCGTATGTTATCTTAGCGGTCCTCCTGCGCAAAAGATACCCCACCTCCCCCCCATTCCTTGAATACGCGCCTAATCTTATTGTTCCTTTTTTTATTTAGGACCTGCTATTTCTTCTTTCTTGTCGGCCAATCCTCCTCCTTCCCGACCTTCAAAACCCCCCTGAGCCCTTCCTTTTCCCCTTTCCAAGCCCCGTTGTTAAAGACTCAGGAATCTCTTCTCGCTTCGGTTCTAGAGTTTCTCCTTCGTATCTGACGATCCTGCCCCAGCACTGCGCGGACTGACCCCTGAGTATTTTATTTATCTCTGCATAGGACAGAATTCGGTCCTGCCGAGTCACGATAGTCCGTGGGAAAGGCAGTCCTGTGAGTGCTAATGCCTCTCCCGTCGTGAGGTCTCCTTACGACGTTTTCGTATCATTGCTCGCTTGCTTGGACAACAGACTCTTCCGTTCACGGCCACATGGTCCTTCCCTCCCCAGGCCGTCCCCCTATCATCTCTCTGGGGGACTGCGACGACCAAATTCATGTTGATCCCTTTCTCTTGAATGCCCTCTTCGGTCCCGCAACTTTAGTCCCCATCCCTGATTCTCCTAGGTCTGCTAGGAATTGGTCGGCTCCCATTTTCGGTTTCTGTCCCCTCTGCGGCGTCGCTGTCCGATTTTGCTTCCTCGAAGCGTGAATGTTCTTGCAACGAAAAGGTGACTTCTCTCGCGGGTCGTAAGAGTAGGTGATCTTCACCTTCGCCGACCGCGAATCCTTTGCTTTTCGTCGGTGCGGCCTGTTGCGTGATTTAGGAATCCTTTAAGCTGTTTTCTTTTCTGACATGGAATGTGTCCCTTAGTGGCTTCGTCACGATTTTTAGGCACTTCCCTCCTCCCTCCTTCTGCGCCCATGGTTTTCCGATCGAACGACTGATCATTCTCGACCGGAAGTAGTCCCAAAAGTTTCCCTGCGGCTTCCGACCGAAGTTTTTTCCCTTTCCTCAACGCTACCCGCCCGACTTCTTAACGGTATAATCTTCGGCCCACCACCGAGATTGTTCAAATCCTTTTTCATAAGTGTTGCAGGCCACGGCGACGTTTTCTTCCTATGGCTGTGGATACCCCTCATCCAACTCACTACCTTCCCGCTTGTGCTCGCTCTTTTTTTCCGGGAGTTGCCACTGCTTTTGTTAACGAGAGTCGTTGGTTTTTTTCTCCGAAACCGTCTCTTCCTCCCTTCATTTTCTTGTCACTCCCCTTTCTCGTCTTTCAGCTATGTTCAAGAAGGCCCTAGAGATGTTGCAGTTTTTCCTCTCTTTTTTCGGAGAATGCCATGGCTTTTCTGGCAGTATACCTATCCTTTTTTTTTTCCTCGACGCCCTCATCGTTATTCCCCAACTACTCTACATACCTAATTCCCCCGGGCTCGTCATCTTTCTCGGATCTCGGTAGTAGCCTTTGGCTTTAAAAACCTCGCGGCGTGCGCCAATCTGCTCGGGGGGTCCGACAAGCTTCCGAACGGCTCCGCAAAAAGCCGGCTCACCCTGTCGCTCCAGCTCCTTCCTTGGTAGGGCGAGGAATGATCGGCCCCTTTTTTCAATCGCGGAACCCTCACCCAATTGAGAGAGGGATAACGAATGGCGGATCAGATGCTTTCCTCCGATGCTTTGAGAAATTTTGGACCCAGTCAATCTCTACTTTTTTTTGTTGATAGATGCAAGGGCTTTGATCAGAGTGGTCTTCTCCTCGCAGTTGGCCCACTGAAGATTTCGCCAGTTGAGTGGTTTCCTCGATTTCTCGCCTCCGTTCGACCCAATTGATGCCTACCTTTTTTCCATTTTGCCGTTCTAGTTTTTCGTCGTGTGTTCCTAAGATTGCGGCGCGTTTTGCTAGGTTCAAATTCCCAAATCGGCTCCTGGGCGTTTTTTCCGCCGACTTTTTACTAACGGCCCCCCTAATCGGCTCCCATTCATAGCCCCCAGCCTCTGTTCCCTTTGTTCCTTCCTCGAGGTAGTACTTCGTTTTCGGGCTTTACAGAGTTCTTGTCAGATCGCCCCCTTTGAAGACTCATGTCTCGCTCCCTTCCCATAACCTCCTACCTAGAGTGAATTTTAGCCGCCCCTCGCCCATCGCTCTGGCCAATTAGTGCCCCTTTTCGGAACTTCTGGCATTTCTTTTAAAGTCCTTTATTTCTAATGGAGGGATCGGTGGCTTGCCCCGGAGAGCTTTTCTCGTCCTTGGTCGTGAAGGGAGCAGCCCATGTCAGCTCACTCATTTGGAGACGGCGGCGTTGTGTTCTTTCTGCGGGTCTGGTTCCGACAGTGAGGAACGTAACTCCACGATTCGCGGTCTCTGGCAAATTTCTCCGTTTTTCCCCCTCTCCGGTGTAGCAAGACTTCTTTTCTTCTTTTCATCCCTTTTATGTTCTCTCTGTGATCTATAAACTGACCGTGTCTTTGCCCGACGGTACTTTAGTTCCTCCTTCGGCGAGCCCCAATTCCGAGTCTTCGAGTCCCTTGATCCGCATTTGGAGGTTCTTAGGAAGGTCCACTTACCTTCCCATCGTATCCTCCCGCTGGGTGAAAACGGCCCTTCTTTCTCCTTCATGAGGCAATGATGCTTAGTCTGCAATGTGGTGGTCATTACAGCCGAACAGACGGAATGAAGTAGCTGTGCGCAGTTGAGGTCTTCCTCTTCACGAGGACCGCTGCCCAGGATTTTCTCGTTCCTTTTTTTTTTTTTGTTTTTTTTTTTTTTATTATTTTTTTTATTTATCTGTCCTCCGGACCCATGCTTTCCCCCTATTTTTCCTCTCCCTGGTCCCCCAGCCTTTGTTTAATTGAAGAAAAAGTCCTAGTGTTTGGCTCGCCTTCTACCCTAGACCTCGATCTTTGTGATGGGGTCTCCTTTTTTCCTTACAGTTCAACCCACACCGCGCGGCATTCTCTCTCCGTTCAACCATCCCTGAATTTGTCTTTAGCCTCGGCGCGTCGTTATCTTGACTGAAGTATGGTATGTCACTGCGTGGCGTGAACGGTTTTTTTGTCCACAGATCTGAAGCGGAAGACCCGTACTAGGTGAATATCAATAACGCGGGGCGTTGCATTCCCTCCCACCGCCCTGCCCGCCTAAGAGTTTTTTCTCTTTCTGCGAATTATTTTTTTTTTTTCCCAGCCAGGTCCAGGCCCCTCTTCAACATTTCTTTTTCCAACCCTCATGTTATTCCTTCCTTTATTCTCTCTTCTACGTCTGCTCATGTAACTGTTACCCCAGAAGCGCGCTCCCCCTTGCCACGAGCCCTTTTTTTTCGTAGAATACTCCCCGCGGCGGCTGCCTAATGGCATTTTTTGTTTCTCTGGGTTTGAAGTTTCGATTTTTTTCCTCCTCTTGCCGTCCTCTGCGACCTGTCCTGCAGCACGGGTCATTGATCCGCCACCAGTAGTTTCGAGAGTCAGAATTTTTTTTGTTTTTGTTGGGAATTTCTTCTGGCCCTTCGGTTGCCGGGCCTGCTTTCCCTCTGCACACAGACCCTTCCCCCCTTTTTCAAGATTTTTTGCGGCACGGAAGAGTGAATTCTTTCTTTCTGAAGCGGATGCTTGTCCCGTTTCTAGGCCGTGGGTCTGGACCTCGACCCTTGTTTTTTCGAGTGGGAATTCACCCTCCCTGTCGGTGGACAGGAGCTCCCGCGAGGGTGCTGGTGCCTCCAATTTAGTGCCCACATCACGGCTCCTCCATCCAGAAAGGAACCTGGTTCCCCGGAGGGCGGGTTCTTTCTCTCCGGGTTTTTTGGAGCCCTTGTTTCTGCACTTGAGCTTCCTCTTTTCGATAAGTTTAAATGAGCCTTTGCACACCCATATTCTCTCTTCATCGGTAGCCCTTGTTCGTACTGCCTTGACCGGCTGTTCCTTTTTCTTTCTCCTTGTTTGGTTCTCTGGCCCCTCTGCGGTCGGGTGTTTTGGTTGTTGGGGCTTTGGATAATACAGTCCTTTAACTTGATGTCCTTTGCCTGAGAAGGAGACCATGTCCTCGCCCCTTTCCTCCTCTCTTTGGCGGTGTCGGTTGTTGCGACCCTTGTCCGTATGCCCTCCGTCACTGGGTAGTCGGAACTCCTTGCACTGCAGCGATTTCTTGGGCGAATAATCCCCGGTGCCTTCCCCGTGAGCGGGTTTGTCGTACCGCAGTAACCTGCTTTTTCTTCTTCTCACCCTTCTCGATCTTGTCGTTAGGAGGGCTTCTTCTCCCCTTTTTTCTTTCCCTACCTTTTCCGTCGTTGTGTAGATCTCGCCTGCGGCCTCTCGACCATCTCCTAGCATTTTGGCGCTTCTCCTTCGCAGTTTCTCAGTTACTCGTTAGCAAAAACCCCTCGGATTCCGTTTCACAAGGGTTTCGCCCAGCCCTTTTTTTTGCATGCCTTGGTTTCAAACTTCGTGTTCCCTGGCCGTGCTTTTTTTTTTTTTCCGCGCCCTTTTTGCGCCAATCCCTAGTTCTCGGACGCCCCAGGTATCATGCAGGCTCAGTCAAGGGCCTAGGCTTTTTTCCTTTTTCTCTATTCACGGCACGCGTCCCCCGTTGTGAACTTTGATCTCTTTCCGGCCGCCCTCTTTTTTTCGACCGGCTGAATCTTCACCTTGGATGCTTTTCCCCAGGTTACTTCATTATGACGGCGTCGATTCCTCCTTTTTTCCATGAGTTTTTCCAGGATTTTCCTCCGGGCTGCTTTTTTTATGCTGACCCCATGCTACGGGACCAGGAGGAAGCGCCTCCCCCTTCTTGCTCCTTTGAAGTGCTTTACTTAGATCGTTTCTTTTCTTGTCGGACCTTTTCCATTGCCGTATCGGGAGGAGAACCTGTCCCGTTACAGGTCGTCTCCTGCACTCTAGGTAACCAAACATTGCGTTCGTCCAGATCGCAGCCCGCTCTGGGGAACTTTCTTTTTCCCGTCCTTTTAGTCTTTTTTTTGGCTCATCTTCTCCTTTACATGGGTTTTCTTTTTTTTTAGCGGCGGGAGAAGGGACCTCCCCCAGTTCATCAAAGACAACATGCCTAACCTGCCCCCCGCCCTTCCCTCCCTTACTTATGATTGCGTCTCCTTCCCTTGTTGGCCCTCTTTCGTCCCTTTTTTGTCGGCCAAGCGTCTTTTTGCCACTGCACACCCAAAGAGAAACCCCTGTCATCGCAAGCCCTTAACGACGTGCTTCTACTGACGCGGGCTCGACCAGAGCCCCTCTTTCTTCTCTCTTCCTTTTTCCTATCGACTTGATACTGCCCGCCCCCTTTTCTTTTACGGCCCGTATTTGGACAAGGATTTGTATTCGATTTTCCAACAGTCTTCGACCGAGGTTTCCCCTCTCGTCGTTGTGCCATTTCGGCGGTGAGTTCTTTCCCGCCCGCTCGTGCTGTTGAGGGCATACTCCTGTTCATCCTTTTCTCTCGCTCGTGTTGTTTTTTTTTTTTCCACGCAAAGAATGACGGAAGATAACTCTTCTTTCAAGCTCATCGTTTCTCTGCGACGTCGCAAAGGTCCTGTTATTTCCTCGTCGAGTGGCTTGCACGCGCCCTTTTGGCCCTTCTTCCCCCTTTCCGTCCCCATCCATGATGAGCTGTGGATTGCATGCGGCTCCCCACCTGTTCCGGTTTTTTCCACTTTGGAGGCCTTAAGCTTTCCTTTTTCGATGGTTGCTCTTTTTCGTGTGGGATCCCGGCACAACGCCCTTTGACTCCTCTGCTGCGCGAGGCTTTTACGAGGACTTTTCTATCCCTGCGCCGATCCATTGACCTTCTTTTCTCTTGTCGCGGTGCGTCACCCCCTTTGCGCGTGCTTTTCGAGCTCCCTTTTCCGCCATGCATTTAACGACAAGAAGATTTCCCCATTCTTTTCTATCTTTTTGACCTTCCATCTTCGCCCTCAAGGCGATTTCCCCCCCCTTTTTTTCATCGTAACTCCTGAGAATTTTATCGACGAGTTGGCCTCAAAGTACCGGCGTTCTAGAAGATCCTGTGATCCAGTTGCAGATCGACAACCCTCCCTACATTCTTACCAATTTTATCATCGGCTTTGATACAAGGCGTTTTTTCCCCGTACAGCATACCGTTGGCCACGCTAATGTTGGGCCTGGGAGGAGCCAACTGTCCCCTTGTCAGAATGTCATTGTCTTCACTCTTTGTGCGCGCGTGTCTCCCTTTTTCTTTTTTCCCTTCTAGTCACGTTTTTCCGTTTGACCTGTCCCCCCTCGTCTTACCAATTCTGCCTTTGTGATTGTGCCCAAGACCCGTTGCCTGGTCTGCCGCGCATTTGGTGAAAGATGTGGCCCTATGGGCTAGGCGGCTCCCCCCCCCCTTCCCAGTCGATGTTCCCTCCGTGCTGTGGCATGGCTTCTTTCGGTTTTTTCTCCTGATCTAAGCCAGCCCGCGTGCATTCACCGAGTCAAGTAAGCCTCCCCCTCATTCCACCAGGGCACGCGAAGTTTTTTTCTTCTTCTTTCTGTTTCGCGGTTGTAACAACTTTTTTTCTCCCAGGAGCCCGAGTTTTCTTTCCCGGAAACGGCGCCCGCCCTGCGGCGCGAAACGGCGTTCCTACTGCCGAACGCGTGCACTTGCGTATTGTGCCTCTTCCCTTCGGGGCGCGCCTTGATTGACTCCACCCCCTTGCCAGGCGTTTTTTTTCCCCCAGCACTGGAGGAGACAGTAGGGTTCCTCCTCATGATTAATGCCCACATTGTAGAGTCC
>Ga0179593_1440256_pt1 | contig 17154 bp, 21 predicted proteins | sample CZODoug2_1_08_16_FD_185931 | JGI IMG/M metagenome (GOLD analysis project Ga0179593, IMG submission 185931) | Vadose zone soil fungal communities from Angelo Coast Range Reserve, California, USA - CZODoug2_1_08_16fungal (PacBio error correction) | ecosystem: Environmental > Terrestrial > Soil >... | reverse complement strand
ATTTTGGTGATTTACGCTTTTTATTTAGGTTTTGCGGTGTCCAATTTTTCCCCCCCCCCTCCCCCCCTGGTTTTTGGAGTTTTGTTTTTTTTTCAAACCCCTCTCACGTTTTTCTTTGTTACCCCTTAGTCAAAGCGCCACCGGTGTCAAGGCTTATTTAGGCACCTGGCAAAACCCACGAAAGCGGATACCATTTTTTATTTTGTCCTTTCTTTCTTCAGTTCTTTTAGGAGGATCTGCGGCGAAACCTGGCAAAGGGAAAAGGTGTCCATTCATATTTTTTGACCATACAAACGCTTTTTACTGTCCATGTCCCCTTTTCAGATTTTTTTGCCATGATGCTTTGTAAGTCAGAAACAGTTTTAACCCCACCTGGAGGGTGTTTTTTTTTTTGGTTTTGTTGATTTTTTGCCCCCTTTTGGACTCTTTTTTTGTTATTTCTCTCTTACCTTTTTGGCAACAAAACACGAATCACTCCCTACTTTGTGTGTCCGCCCCCTTCCCCTGCCCCCTCAGCGACCCCAGACCCCTAACCCCCCCTTTTGTTGGTACCCCCCTAAGGGCTGTTGCAGGATTTTTGTCATCCTGCCCCACTTGTGTCCCCCCCCTGAGGCTTCTTCTTCACATGTTTCTCCTTGGAGTTCAGTCTATCAAATCTCGTTTGAAAAATTGGGGTGACCTTTGATTCTTATAAGAGTGGAAATGGTTGTGGTTTTCTTCCTTCTTAACCTCCAATTTTCCCCAACCCCAAAAAATCTTTAACAACCAAGGTTGTTTTCCCCCCCCCCCTTTCTTGGGTCTTTTGGTTTTTGTCCATTTACATTGGCGAGTGTGTTTGAATATCTTTCCCTCGTTTGTGGTTCCCCCCCAAACAAAAAACAATCACGGTTTTTTTCCCTTTGGCTGCCGTTGTCCCCTTCTAACCCTCCAGCCAACTGGGTAGTTCTTTGTGTACTCCGTGTTCACCCCAATCACTTGCCCTCAGTTTCCCTAAACAAAACCTGTTTCCCATTCGTCGTTCCTGTTTGGAAATCGTGTCAAAACCACCCCCTAGGGCTTGAAACACTTCGCGGGCTTTTTTTGCTATCCACTTCTGTCCCCTTTCTTTTAACGTCAAAAGGATGTTTGGTTTTTGCGTTTTTTTGCGTCGGCAGTTTCCGGCCCTTCCAAAGGAACGGCGAGTGGTTTACGCCTCCTCTTCAAACAACAAAGGGATTAATTACATCGGTTGCTTTGCCCGCCCAAGTGTTGAAGAGCCGGGTCATTTGTTTTTCCTGCGTCAACCCAGGAAGTTTCCCATTTCATCTTTTTCTATTTCCGATCAGAGTGGGTTCTTTATCGTTTTCACGTTTGACTTCCTATTGGCATCATTTTAAATCTTTTTTCCCAACCTCCTCCCTCTAAAACGCCATAGTTGGGAATTTTGGATGGGAATTCGGCGGCCGGGGCCACCTTTTTTCCCAAAATCTTTTTTGAGTTTCTGGCTCCTTGGTGTACAGTTTCTTTCGTTTTGTTGGACCGGTGTTTCTTCCCCCGGTGAAAACTTCTTGGTTTTCTTTTTTGTTTCCCCTAAGAGATTAACCCAAATCACACCTCCAGGGGTGCGCTTTTCTTTTTGTTTCTGGTCAATGAAAAAAATTGTAAAATTTACTTGGAACCGAGTGACTGGGGGATTACACTCCTCGTCAGATTGTTTTCGCCGACTTGATTTTCCCCCCACATGCCGCAGAAGTGATTGTTTGGTTCTTTCTTTAGTCTCCATCTGGGGCCTTTCCCCCGCGGCGGTTTTTTTTTTTTGTGTTTGGCTTTTTTTTGTGGGGCCTTCCCCTCTCTCCCCTGGCACAAAAATAGGCATGCACGTGGAAACAAGTTTAAGCCAACCTTTTTTGGTGTTAAAACCTTGTTGCAGCTGCCAAACCTTTTCGCCGGCCAATTTTGCGGAAAATTTTGATTTTTTTAACCCTTTTTCTTTTTTCGGGTTTTTTTTCCTTTGTTTGAAAACGGGTCCTCCTTCTTTTCGTCCTTCTTTTGCGCCCTGGGCATTTTATTTTTTCGATCGTAGTTGACTTTGATTCCCCCCCCGGTTTGACAACAACCAAAAAAAACGTAAAGGTTAGGCCCCCCACCACATTTTTCTTTTCCCGCTTAAACCTTGGCGTGGGAAACCTTTCCCCCCAGTGTCTTCGTTTTTTTCATTGCTTTTTTTTCCTGACACACATTTTGGAATTGCCATTCCTTCCATTGGGCGGTTGGTGGAAAACGGAGCACCCCCGGTCTTTTTTTCTTTTTTTAGGTACACTCTGCCAATTTGACTCCTTTCCCCCCGTTTCCACCAATTTTCTTGCAGGGTTTACCGGACCTCCGTCCGTGTGTTTTTCTTTATATGTTTTGTTTGGCCTTTGCCCAACCCTGCGAAACATTTGTGTTTTTCCTTTTTTAGGGACTTTTGTCACGGGGATTTTCCTTTGATAGAAACACGGGTGTTTTTCCCCCTTTGATTGGGGTAGTTAACTTCCCTCTCGTTTTTTTCCAGACAATCCCGGCTTTATTGCCGATCTTTTGTGCCATCCACTCCCCTTTTTTCACCCCTTTCAGGAAATGGGTGTTGGACTTGGCTCCACCTTCTTCCTGGGCTGGGTATTTTTCCCTCCTTTTTATTTCCACCTATTGTTTGTTTTTGTTGTTGATGGTTCGAGTTTTTTGTGGGCCACCTTGAGAGGGGTTCCAATGACCTTCGGCTTTCACTGCAAAACTGTTACCTGCCTGGGGTCCTGGTTAGGTTCACGATGTTCTTAATTCGTGCGTTTTTTTTTTGATTTCCCTTCCCTAGTTGGGCTTTGCTGTCTTTTTTTTGTTCGGGTATTTTTTGTGAGTTTTTGTTTGCTCACACGAGTTTATTTGCCGTTTCGTTCTTCCGCAATTATGGGAAAGCCTTGACTTATTGTTTTTTCCTTTGTTCAGATTTGGCTGTTCCTTTAACCTTCACACCTTGCTTTGCCGTTCCATTGCCCCAAACCCTTTTCCCGGTTCCTGAAATAAGTTTTTCTGGGGTTGCCTTGTTCGTAAAAATGTTTTTGGGCAAAATTTTCCCCCTTGGGGGTGGTTGGATTCATTGTTCATGCGTTTTCTACCAAAAACATGGCGCTCCATAGGTCTCCAACCAAAACCCCTCGTGATTGCTTTTTGTCTCTGGCTCTCCGTCCAATGCTTGGGGAGTTTTTGGGTACTAACCCCGCCTCCCAAAATCCGTTTACTTTTGGTCAAGTTCGGACGGCTATTTTGTCAGGGACCACACCCGCATTGCTGGCCCCATACCCTTTTTTTCCTCCTCCCTCCGTTGTTTGGTTGATTTCTATGTTTTTCCCATTTTTTGATTCGGTTTCCCAGGACATTTTCGCTTCCTGTGGACAATTCCCCCCCCTTCCCCCCTTACACCGTGTTTGTCGTATTTTCCCCTTCCACCGTCCCACCCCTTCAAACAAAGTTTTTCCTTGACCGGCAAATAGTGGCCTCGTTGGTCCAACCCCATTTTGTCCCCTGTTTTTTAGACCAATCTGGTTTGTCTTGCCCCTTTTTAAAAAAGGTCCCCCAATGTGACCCCCACCCCCCCACCGTTTTGGTGATTGTCCACCCCGTTCCTTTTGCATCAGTAACCAAAATGATTTCGTAAATCCTTCAAAAAAAAACCGTTTTGGTCAACCTTGAGGAAGTTGTGGTTGTTTTTGTCTTTCCTCTTGGTGCCCAGTTTTCCCTTCTGACCTGTCCAGTTCCATTTCACGGTTGTTCCAGTTTGGGATTTGCCCCCTTCTTTGACACCTTGACCAGTTCATCCCCAACCTCCCCCCCCCCCCCCAAAATCCAAACGAATTGTATTTTTTCTCCCCCCTCCCGTTCGGCCCCCCCTTCTGTTTCTCAACACTTCTTCTAAAACCCAAACCCCCTGGCCTTTTCTTTCTCTGGAAGGTGCGTTGAAGGATTTCTTTTCTTGTTACTTTCGCTTTCCATTTTTTTCAACCAACATTCGCTTCAACACCCCCCTGACTTTCACCGTTAGTTTCCCAAAATCCCATCGTTGTAGGCTTTTGGTTTTTTGGTTTGCCGCCCCCGGATTCCCCAGTTCCTGTGCCACGGCCCTTGTTCCCTCCTCCCCCCTTTCGTTTTGTTAAAAGTTTTTTTCCAAGCAGGTCCTTTCCCGCCATCTTGGTTTTTTCTCCTTGCGTTTTTTTGGGAGTTAGGGTTGGAACGTGGAATTCGTGTTCCCGGCCCTTCGCGACACAAGCGGGATTTCAGTTCTTCCATGTGAAGTGTGTTCCCTCTCTTTTCCCTGTTTTTGCACCGTCACCCCTTGGGGGGGGGACGCTTTTTTTTTGCTGGTGCTCCCCGTGTGTCCCTAGCCCCTTCACCCCTTCCCTACCTTTTTCTTTCACGTGCTTCCTTACGTCAGGATAGGGTTGTATTCCTCAAAACATTTTTAAAGTTCTTGGGCCCCTCGGGTTTAAAAAGGGACTCCTCTTTGCAATGGTTTTGTGTTTTTTTTTCCCCTTTCATGTTCGATCGCCATTTGCGGCACCTACGTTTTTCTTTATTCGGAACGCATTATAAGTTTTTTGTTCATTTTTTCCCTTTTCAAACTTGACGGGTTTTTCTTTGGGTGCTCGATCTCCCTTTCACAACAAAACACCGCCTCAAAATTTTTTGGCCCTGGCGCAACAGCATGTGGCGGGTTGATCTGGTTTGGTACCCTTTTTTTCAAAACTCCCGAAAAAAACCTTCCTGGCTCCTCTTGGCGTTTGTTAGTCGGTCCTTTTTTTTTTAAGTGGGGACCCATGTTGTACGCCCCCCATGAGTTTTTGTGTTGAACAAACCCCCAATTTTCACCCATTGGACTGTTTTAACTTCCCTTGGTAACTTTTTTTGGTTTTTTTTAATTAATTTTCGGAGCGGGTTGAAACAAAAACGTTGGGAACTGACCGCTCGTCCCTTGGCGCTGGCTGCGCTTAACCGGCACTTTGTTTGTCCCATGAAGTGTTAACCCCCTGAATTGAGCTCCTTCCGGACTGGTGATTCCCCCCTCCTGATTACTGCCCCCAACCCTTCTTCCCCTGTTTTTTCAAGGACTTCATTTCCAATTTTGTTACTGGGGGGACCATCGGGGGGGATATCCCATGCGGATTTTGGGTGCTTTCCCAAAAAAAAACAACTCCTTTGTTTTTTTTTTTCCCTTTTGTCTTCGTTTTACAATCTGAAGGGCAAGGTATACCCTTGGTGGAATCTTCCCAAACCTTTCCCTTCGTGTTTTTTCACTTAGTGGCTTCCCCTCGTTTTAATGGGGCGGCTCCTCTCGTCTTGGTTTCCCCTGTTTGAATTCAAAAAACTCTGCGGGTTTAAGAAGAAGTTCCCCCCCTATCCCGCTAATTCCATTGGCCAACGTTGTTGATTGAAAAATCCCGTTCTCTCGATCGTTGTTCCAAAAACCGGGGTGAACCCCAGTTCCCAAAACAATTAGACCCCTGGGTCCTTTTTTTTTTTTTGCGGTTTGTGATTTTTGGTCTTATCTGCTTGCTTTTGCCCACCCGTGGGATTCTGGACTAATTTTTTCAGTTTTTCAGCTTGGCGGTTGACACCACCCCCAGACCGGTTTTTTTCCCTTTCCGGCTGAATCGATCTGCCCCAGTCCTCATTCTTTCTTACACGTCATTTTGGTGAATAATTGGGCCGAACCCGCTTTAACATTTTCCCAGTTCCTGTTTTGGTCACCCACCAACCCAACAGCGGTGGCTTTTCCATTTTTTTTTTTAATCCACCCCCCCTGGGGGACTATTTTGTTACCCCAAACCAAACAATGCTTGGCGCACAAACAAACTCCGTTATTTGATTTTTTTTTCACACCCCCCCTTCTTCTTGGTCCCCAGGAATGTTAACTCCAATTTTCTTTTTTTGGAATTTTTTTTCCCAAAGGGTTCTTCCCCACAAAAACGTTGTTTTAAAACCCCCCCTTGTTTTGTGGTCATTTTGGCAGGGGAATGTCCTTTTGTTTCTTTCAACCCCCCCTGCTTTCGGGTTTTTGGGTTTTTTCATGGGGGGTTTTTGTTTTTCCTCCCTTGTCACCAGGTTTTTTTTTGTTGCCAACCCCCTATGTCTTTTTTCATGTTTCAAGTTTAGGTTCCAGATTACCCAACCCCTTTGATGTCACCACTCCCCCACGGGCGGTGTTCATTTCCCGCTTTGGCCCCTTCGTGGACCCTGAAAACAATCGTGGTTTAAATTTTATCAGGTACCCTCTCTTTTGTTGGGTCGTTTGGTCTTTTTGCTTTGCTTTTTCCTTTCTCTTCGCCTTCTTTTTTTTTTTTTTCACAACCTGTTTTCTGTTCTTTTCCCTTTTACCCCAATTGTTCTATTGGCGATTCCTGGAAAAGGGATTTCACAATGATTTCCCTTTTTTTTCAAGGTGAAGAGTTTTGGCATCCTTGTCGTTAATCCAAAACACCAAAATTTTTCTTTTATTTTTTTTTTTTTTGTTTTTGACTTCCCCTTTTCCCAAAAAGGGTGATTTTGTTCCTCCAGGTTTTTCTCGCCAGTGTTCAGGGTCCCCCGTTGGGGAAAATTGTTCCTCGGATTTTTTCCGTGGGTGACAGTAATCCGTGTTATTATTCTCTTCCCTTTTGTCCTTTTTCAACCGTCTCATGGATAGAGGCTAAAACCAAAAAAAACCTCCTCCAAGCCTTTTCTTCGATTTCGCCCCCTTCCGGGTTTTTTTTGGCCTATTCGTGCTATTAAAAACTTCCTGGTTTTCATTACCCTCCCCCCTTTCCACCCCCCCCCCCCCCCCAAGGGGGAGTAGGTTTTGACTTATTTTGCACGCCGTCCAAAAGCTAATTCCCCCCCCTGATCTCTCTCTTTTTTCCTCCTTTTTTCATTTCCGTTGTGTTGAGATTTCTTAATTCCTCCCGGTTTTACGCTTCCGTTCCCCCTATCGGTTGTTGCCCTGGTTTCTTGGGCAGGAATTTCCCCCACTTCCCACCGTTTGGGAACCTTAAAGGTTCACCTCGAGCTCCCCTCTTTGGGGCATTTTATTGACCGGTTACCCCTCAACCTGGCGATAACGTGAATTCTTGTTTGGGCGCTTTTTCTTAGGAAAGTGATGTTGATTTCATATTTCGAATTGCGTTTGAAGTTTCAGGTCCCTTGGGCCCTTCTTTAAAAAATAGCCGGTTTGACTTTTTATGTCCAGGTATAATGACTGTATGGTTATGTCACTGTTAAGACCCAAACACCAATTTGAGAGTGACAACCCCCCCTTGGAGTCCACCAGCAGGGGAGCCCCCATTGGTGGGACTTCGGTTTTTGGGTTCTTGGTTTTTGGTAATTTCCTCTTACCCTTTGTAACAACAAACAAACCTTGAAAGCAATTTTTTTGACCTTTTTTTTGATAGGCCATTCCGCCATTTCACGGGCTTTCCCCCCCGAAACAGTTGTTATTGAATCCCGAAGTCCAACGGTCTTTTTCCCCCCCATCCCCAAGTTTTCAAACCACCCCCCCGCCCCACCCCTGCTGTTCGGGAAACACCCCCCCCCCCTTTTGGTCATCTTTCGCGCGTACCCTTCTGTAGGTTGGACCCCTTTTGCCTGTTGCTGGGAATATAGCTGAAGGATAATTTACTACCCATTCAACCTTCAAACCCCCCCTTTTAAGTTTTTCCCCCCCTTTTGTAGCCCCATTTTTGTTTACCTTTTCCTCTTCTTGGAATTTTCTTTCTTCTTGTTTTTGGGCAAGATGGGCCCCAACCACCCCCCCCAAACCCTTTCCCCCCTTTTTGGTAACTGCTTGACTTTTTTTAATATCAAACGCTAAAATTGGTTTGACGGTTACGCTCGTTTTCCCCCCAACATCCCATTGCCCGACTGGGTTTTTTTTCACCAATGCCGTTTTGGCAAAAAAATTTTTCAGTTTTCCTCAATGCTTTCGGGTTTTAAAACCAACCCCAAAAAAACCACCAACTGGACTGTGGACCTTGGTCGGGCTTCTTCTTCACTCCCGGGGGACTGGACCTCGAAAGCTCGGGCGATCCCCAGTCGCGGCAACAGAAAACTTTTCTTCGCCCTTCCCCCCCCCTTGGTCCATTGTTTATTGCAAAAAACACCGGTTATTCCTTCCCGTCCTTTCGTCTTCCCCCCCCGCAGCAGATGTTGTGGCATTTTCAAAGGGGTCCACTAGCCAACCCCCCAAGGAAGGGTTTATTTTCTTTTCCCGGCTAAAACGAGTGGGTTTGCACCCCCCTGATCTAAGAGTTTCACCTTCACGTTCCACCCTGAATGCTGCGGGATATGTTTTCTAATTTTCGAAAAACCGTTACAAAAGCGTGTCCTTTCTTCATTTTCACCCGAGAATAGGTTCCTCCACCTTCCCCCATCGTTTGTGATGAAAGACCATTGCCGTTTGTGTGTGACCTTTTTTTTTTCTTCCCCACGTTGATTAAACAACTTCCTCAGGATCGGGGTGGGGGAAACTTTGTTCTTTTTCAAACCAAGACTCCAGCGATGGGGGATTATTTTCGTCCCCCCCCCCCCTTTCAAAAAAATTGGTCACGTGACTCCTCCAGTGCTGTTGGGGTCCGTACTTGTGCCTGCTCGGTCGGGTTCTGTCATTTTATGGCTTTTCTGTCCGGAATGTTGACAACTCCCCCCCCCCATCCCCTCCATTTTAGGCGGGTTTTTGTCTCCCTTTTCAACCTTTTTTCTTTTTCGGGTTTCAAAAAATCATGATCCATCCTGACCCCCCCCCCGGGTGGTGTTGGTCCCCCACCCCCCCCAAAACATGTGTGGTGTGAAAAACAACCTCTTTCCGGCCAACTTTTTCCCCCCCCCACCCTTGGGCCTTTTGTTCAGGTTTGGGACCCCAATTCCCGACCCCCTTCAAAATGGTCTTCTGGTAAAATGAGTTCGTCCCTTGTTGCCTCTCCGGAATTCTTTCAATGGCTTTCTTCAGGTTGCCAGCCATTCTTTATGTTTAGGAATTACCCGTACTTGTGAGGGTTCAAACCACAAAACCCGTTCTTTTTCCTTTAAGGTTTTCCCCCCACCCGGGTTTTGTTCCTACAAACAAAAGTGGACTTGCACCCCTCACCCCCCTTCGCGTTTGCCGCCCCCTTGTTTTTCTGCTCGACCACCCCCTTTGGCAATTCTTTTTTCCCCATTGCCAATGTGGAGGGCGGGTCACAACCTTTTTCCCGCGATGTTGATTTGGCTGGGTCCACCGAAATCCTATTTGGGTTTTTGCACCCCCCTGTTGGCTTTCAAAAGAATTCCCGTTGTTTTTTATTCTATTGGTTAATGCTGCACACTTCTGCAAAACAAAAACCGTGCGTTTAGGGTGCTTTCACACTTATTTGGTTCTTTCCCTGGCAACTAGGTTAGCAGGGCACTTTTGCTTGTTCCGTCTTCACCTTCCCCCGATGGTTCCCTTTGTGAGAACCCCCCCCCCTTTTCTGTATCTCTTGCAGACTTTCTTTTCCGATTTTCCCTTTCAAAAGGCGCGGTCCACCTTTCAATCGTACACCGTTTCTTTGTTATTGGGGGCCCGTGTGCATCTCTTCCCCTTCCTTCCGTTGGGTATCTCGCAACTTTCAGGGGGGTTGACGTTCCCTGTGTTTCCATATGAACTCCCCCCCCCCCCCCATTTCCCCTTTGCCCGGGGGGGTTTTAGGGGTCCGATGGGTGCTTTTCACCTTCCCGGTTTGTTTCCCGTTTTTTACTTCTTTGGGGTTTGTTTTTTTTTTTGTGAGCGCCACTTAAAAATGCGGTGTAGATTTTGTTTAAACTGTTTTCGCTTTTTTTCCCGTCTTTCCGTTTTTTTTTTTTAAATCTGTTGACACAGCCTTGGACGAGTCTTCCCTGTTCCTCGTGGGTACCCCTGTCCCCCTCTGGACACCCAAATGCCCTGGGGCGTTTTGGCACAGTTTGCAAACAACCCAACGTTTGTTAAAAGTTTTCTGCCCCTTTCCCTGTTTGGCCTTTTGAGGGAAACTTTTTTTTGTGCCCCAACACCCCGTTTTTTTGTTGTTGGGGAAAAGCATTGTTTTTGTGAAAATGTTCGTCCAAAGCGGAGAAAAACCCCAGTTTTTTCCCCCTTTTTCCGTTTGGTGACAGAGGGGGGAGAAGCGTTTCGGTCCCCATACATTGGTCGGGTTCATTGGAACGGCGTTTCCCCCAAAAAGGCCTTTTATTAGTGTTAAAGTCACGCGGATGTCCCCCGAAGACCAACCCTTTTGCACGTTTTTCCCATTCCTTATATTTTTTTTTACCTTCTCCCTTGTTTGTGTTTGCTCTCATATTTCCCTGCGTTTGGTTTTGGGATGGGTTTTCCTTTTCTCACATCGCTCTGACCACTTTTTTTTACCTTTTCAGAACCTGTGTTTTGTGGCTCTTTTCAACGGGGGGTCCCCGCCCCTCCTTTTTGACTGGGGCAGTCGTCTGCTGTCCACTTTTGTAACCGGAGTTTACGCCAATTTTTTGCTCGTGGTTCTTTCCCTTCCCTTTCCCCAATAAAACACCCCCCCCACCCCCCTGGTTATTGGTTCCACTTTCCCCCTTTTCCCCCCCCAATTTGCCCGTGGTTTCGTCACTTGTTGCGAACTGGGGTAAACAAAAAAGTTCCCTTGCTCCCTTTTTTTTCGGGTTTAGTGGAAGTTGGACCATCTTCATGGTCCCCCCTCTGGGACTTGTAGTTACGGGGGCTTCCCCAGGGACTTTCTTACTCCTTTCTTTACTTTAAGTTCCGTTTTTGGCTTCTTATAAACTCCCCCACCCCCCAAAACCAAATTGGGAAGGATCCCCAGGCACCCCTAAGTACTGTTTGTCTTCTGGTCCCCTCCACATTTCTTTCCCAAACCACCGTTGTGTTTCCCGGCGGTTTTTTTTTCTTTAAAGTTGTCCCTTTGCCTTTTTTTTTTTTTCCTCGGATGTGAGAAGTAATTGCAAAAAACACTCCCTCTGATTTTCCTTTGGGTCTCTTCCGTGCCTTTTGCCCGGTTTTTGGCCACGAACCCCCTTTTACGGTTTTGACCAAGCATACCAAAGTTTTTTTTCTTTTCTTTTCCCCCTTGGGCCCACAGGAAGGATGTGGGTTCTGGGCCATCGCAACTGTCATGGGTCCTTTCTTCCCAAAGGTTCCTTTGGTCTTTCACAAAATTTTTTGAGGTGTTGTTTCCTTTTATGCTGTCCCCAGCAAAAAGCCTCTTCCCCCCGTAATTTACTTCGCAATGATTCTTTTTTCCAAATCTCTGGACCTCAGGCTTGGGTTGTACGCGTTTCCTGTCGTTTGCTCCCCCCCCAGGCCCCCAATATTATAACCCAAACGGTGCCTTTATTTTTCTTCTGGCCCCTTTTGAATTTAAGTTCCCTTCCCCTCTTCCTTTCTCCTCACCAAAACAACTCCCCCCCAAATCCCTTTTTCCATTTGTTTTCCTCCCCTCCCCCCCATTTGCGCGGTTGGGCCCGAAATCCCCTTTTTCGCCTAGTTTGCAATTGCGGCATTCCTGTTACGTTTCTTTTGCGTCCCTTTCCCAGGCCTGTTTGTTCCCATATGGAAAATCATTTGTTTGTTCCGACGGTGAACTTTGACGTTTTTTTCTGGTTTCAGGTCCCGTTTTTACGATCGGGTTACCCCCCCATAAAACAAAGTGAATTGAAAGTTTTTTTTTTCCCCCGGGGGGCGCGGCTTTTCCCCAGATTCGTCTTTTCGATCTGCAAAAACACACAATCAACCCCGAACCCCATGGGGGGGGGGGCGTGCTGGTTTTCCAGGGATTGTGTCCGCAACGGGGTGAACCCCCCTTGGTAGTTTGGGGTCGGGTGGGGGGCCTTGCGGCACCCCAAAACCTTTCTGCCAACACCACCCCCAAGTTGACTTTCCCTTTTTTTTTTCCTTTTATTGTCATCTCTTCCCCAAGTCCTTTGGGGCTTTCAAAAGGTGTGGGAATGGCCGTTTTGCCCGCCCTTAATGGCCGTGGGTATTACGCTTTACATGTTCCAATCTTTTCCTTTTCCTCGCATTTTTTTTGGCATTAAAGGGCTCCTCGAACTTTCCTTTCTTGCAAGGAGTCGTCCCTGTTTCCGCCCCAAAAACAAAAAACACCACCCCAAGCTTTTTTTACCGTTCCCAAAAGGGGGGGGAATTTTCAATTTTTTGAAACGGGGGGGGGGCCAACTTGGTTTGGGGACTTATCCCCTGCTCTTTAATGTTTGCTTTGAACAAATTTGACTTCTAGCCCCCCCCCAGGGGGAAGAAAAGTATTCCCCTTTGAGCTCCACACAACCACAACTGCCCAAAACGGTTCAGATTGGATGGCATTGGGCATTGCAAGTCCCCTCTCCGATTTTTTAATGGGTTAGGGTTCTACCCACCTTATTCGTTCTGGGTGTCTAGTCCCCAACACTTTGGGCTTTTGTTACAGGTTCCTCCCCCAACCTACCGGTGCGAATTTAATTGTCCCCCCCCCTCCCCCCATCCCGTGGCTTTTTTCTCCTGATTAGTCCCCCCCACAACCGCTTTCTTGGGGAAAAATCTTGAAAATCGCCCCCTGGGGGCGTTTCTTTTCCTTTGATGTTTTTTTCCGCTGGCTGTTTGCGACTCTTTTTTTTTCCATAACCTCTTTTGCGTCTGTGTTTATACCATTTACCGGTGGCGCTTCTTCGAATTCTGCCCCCTCCGAACTCTTTAAAGTGTCTTGTGTGGACCATTTTATGCAAGGAAACTTCCTCGGGCCCCCACGTTTCAATTTGTGGTTTTGACAAACACAAGCTTGGCCAGTAATCTTCCGGACGATTGTGTGCAAAACTTCACAAAAAAAACCCAATTTTTTTGGGAGGGACCCCCTTTTTTTTTTTCCATTAATGTCAACACACCCCACGCTTAGTGTTAAACCCATTCCGGGCTGTGTTGGATACTTTTTTATGGGGCCCCCCCAAACCCCCCAAGCAATTTAAAACCCCCCAAAAAACCCCGTTCTGGTTGTTTGGTCCCCCTTCTGTCATTCAGGAGAGTTACACCCGTCTCGTGGTCTTTTATTTTTGCATTGCGTTGGACGCCCCTGTGTGCAAAACCAACACTCCTATTTTTTTTTAAATTTTTTAGTTGTGTTGGCTTCTTTTTTTCCCCCGGCTTTTCTCCCGTTTTTTTTTCCTCACACCCAAACCCCCAGGGGTCTGGTTTTTTTATTCCTTGCTCTTGATTTTCTGGTGATAAAAAAACTTGTGGGCTGATCAGAACCATCAGTGCTGGGGGCGTGGTGGTTTTTTTCTTTCTTCCTTCTACAGGGATTAGGGTCAACACCTGTTTTTGCCGTTGTCGACACCAATTTCTTGTTCTCCCCCCAACGACAGGGGATTCCAAAGGTGTGTTCAGGTTGTCAAGTTCAGAGGATTCCGGTGAGTAACCCTTGGGACAAAAAACCGCAACAAATTTTTTTCCCACTGGTTCCCTTCCCCCGCTTGTGGTGCCCTCCCCGGTTTTTTGAGCCTTGTTTAACCATGGAGCGGTACCTTGGGGGTGGAAAAAGCGTCGGATGCTTGGTTCCCCCCAGTTTACTTCGGTTTGCTATTTTCAATCTTTTTAGTTTTTTTTTCCCCCCCCGCTTCGCTTTGTTTTTGATTAGGAATAAACAACTTTTTTTCCTAATCTGTTCCTTATTCTGCTTGCTTGGCCTTTTTTACACTTTTCCCTGGAAAAAGTGGAGGTTGCTTCTATTTTTCACCTTTAACGGTAGGGGAGGTCTTGGGCCTTCCCACCCCCCCCTTTTTTTTTTTGACCACCCAATGTGGTTGATTTTTTTTAATCCTGGTCCCCACTCGTGGTCCAAACTGACCCCCGCCGCACCCCCACACCAAAAAAAGGCCAAAGAACTTTTCCTTTTAAGTTACACTGTTTGTGTTCCTTTTTTCTTCCAGATCTTGTTGTTAATTTGTATAGTTTAGTGGGCCCCAACGCCTGTGCCCCCCCTATTTTCCTTTTGGCTTTCGCCATTGTTTTTTAATCAACCCTGACTTACCCCCACCTTTTCGCCCCCGCCCTCGGCTGGGGACCAAGACACCCTTCAAGCGGCGTACACGGTTCCCTAGGTTAATTGGCAGTAGGACAGGGTGATTTTTTCTGGCGCGAGCCACGTCTACGCGCCGCAGGTTTGGGTCCCCTCTCATGATTAAACAACGGCGGGACCATTTTACTGCCAGGCATCAACCGTGTTTCCGGTTTTACCTCCCCCCCCCCCTTTGCGAAAAACTGCGCAACGTGGATTGCCCCTGGATTGCACTACCTTCTTTCTTTTCTGGGAAAAAAAACAACAACTTTAAAAAAACAATGGTTTGCCACTTCCTTTTCCTGATCCCCCTTGTTCTTGTTGTACCCCCAGGACACCAAAAAACATGGTTGGGACCCGTGGCCAAGGCAGTAAAAAGAATTTCAGACCGGGCAAACCCACTTGCATTATATTTTCTTTTTTCTAATTTCTGATCGATTCATCTTCCCACATTGGTAAATAGGCGTTGGGGTCCCAATTGGGGTTTGTTTTGTTGAAGTTTAGCTTTGCCCCCTCATGTGTTTCCTTTTTTTTTCATCCACCAAAATGAACCCCCAAACCACAAAAGTATTAAGTTTGTCAACCCTTTTCGGTTTTTTCCCTTAAGGCCCTTTTGCCCATATTTTTTCCCCTGCCGGAGCGGTGGGATCCCTCTTTCCCCTGCCCGGCAGATTTGGCCAAAACCCCAAAAAAAAGTTGTTCTTTTTTGGTTTTTTTTTGCCCCTTTTTGTTTTGTCCTGGGATCCACACAAAACACCACATTCCGTCGGGTCCTTAGGGGGGGCCTGGTTCCTCGTGCCCCCCCACCCCAAACTCATTGCCCAGAAATTTGACAACGGGCCTTTGTATTTTTCCCCTCGTAATTACTGAGCCTCACAGATGTTTACCCCAAACCAAACTTGAGGGACTTTTGGGGGAACAACCTTCCAAGGGGTTTTCGTGCTCTTTTCCAGACGGGACTGGGCTGATGTCGCGTTGGTCGGATGACGTTTTCTCACTAGACCCCTTTTTGCGGATGGATTCACGCCCCGACAAGCGTTTGAATTTATTACTAACAGTGGCTGCAAGCAGTCAGAGTCCGTCAGGTCAATCCGCCCCCAACGTAATTGATCTTGTTTCTAATTTCAGATCAGGGCCTCGTAATTCCTTTTCCTTACGTTCACCTCCAGTTGTCGCCCCCAAAATTTCCCCCGTGCGGATTACCCTGGGCTTGTTCCGTCCTTTTCCTCGAATCAGTTTCGAATCTTTGGACAACCCACACAATTGGGGATGATTTTTGTACCTTTTGGTTTCTCTTTTTTTCTGGGGCCCTTTGGACAGGTTGTAATGATACCAGGTGGGTTCTTAATGCCCTGTTTTGTTCACTATAATTTCCCCCAAGCCCACCCAGAGCTGTTTTACCATTGCCCGTTTTTACAAATGAACACCTCCTTTTCCTAAACCCTTTTAATTTTGTTCGTTCCTTTTCCGCGGCGCCTTCTTTGTTGGGACGAGTTTGCTCCCCTTTCGAGGTGCTGCGGATTTTTTTTAGCTCACCCCTGCCCTTTAGGTGAGATTTTCACCCCCCAACCCCCTTCCTCTTTCTGTTTCCCCACAACAACAACCCTTTTTCCTCAGTAGGGGGCACGGGGCCGTTCCCCTTGTGTTCACACACTGTTGTGTTTTCCCCCCGAATGGGCCCTTCTCCCGCCTTTTTTTGCATGGGTTTTCTCGATGGCGCGTCCCCCTTTTCTTCCACCCAAGCTTTGTGCACAGACGGCCAGCCGACTTTTACTGGTCCAGTGGCTGTCGTTTTGGCCTGGGTTCACAGTTTGCAATTTTTTTCTTTTCTGTTCCCGCTTAGGAAGCCACCACACCCAACAGTCGTTTTGCGTCCCCCCCCCACCTTGTATACAACACCTAATTTCTGCCTGAATCCCACTGTCCCCGGGTCGATTTTCTTTTTTTTTTTGGCAAAAAAACATTGTGGAATTTCGCCCCACCCCCCCCACGGGCCTGGTTTTGTTTTTTTTTTTTTGTTAAAAAACCCAACACACCAAAACCGCTGGTTGCCACCCTGATTTCATTTTTGAGAAACTGCCCACCTCTTGATCTTTGGACGCCGGTTTTCTGTGGTTGTCCAGTCAACCAATTTCTTTCGTGTAATATGATAGGTCTTTTTCATTCCCCCTGGCGTACAACAATGGGTCTTTTTGTTCCCCTTATTTCCCCCGGGTTTCTCCTGGGAAAACCTCTGTTTCATTGTCTGATTCCCTCCAACCTGCTTTGAACCCCCAGTTCTCTTTTTTCTTTTTTTGGGATGGAGGGGCCCCGCCAAGTCGTCGGGTTGAACCATCTCCTTCCCAGGTTTGGAGCTGGGGACTTGGTTTGCGGGCAACTTGCTGTTCTTGGGGGGCGTTTCCCATAGGATAACCCTCCTTTTTGTTTGTCCTGCTAGTGGAACCCTTTTTTCCTTTCGACGTCATCCATCTGGGGCTCCACTGGTCCAAAAAAAACAAAATTTTGCCAACCCTTTTGGTCGGTCTGGGTTCATCACTGTGTGAGTAACCAGAATGTTTTGTCCCCCTTCCCTTCCGTGGCTTTGATGAAAGGGTTCCGGTTTATTTTTTGTGTATCAAAACCACTTGATGTCCTTTATTGGGGAAAGTTTTTTCTTTTTCCATTCTAAGAAACCTTTTAAACCCCCTTTTTTTTTCCTTTTTGCTCCTTCCCGGGTTAAATTTGTTCTCATCTTTTCCGTTTGGAAAAACTCTTGAGGCGTCAGTTTTTGCACCCCACAAAACGTTCCCCAGTGGATTTCATTCCAAGTTTATGTTTGATTTTTTCCCCTGGTTGTTTGGGCCTTACCCGGGGTTGGTTTTGGGGGTCAATTCCATTTCTCGTTTTGACACACTGGGGCCGCTTTCCCCCCATATTTAAAGCAGGGGGGACGCAGTTTTGGCGGAGGGAGTTTCAGCTTCTGTTCGGTTTCACTTGGGGGATTGCCGGTGAGATTTCACTGGCCCCCAAAAGACCTGTTTATTGCCCCTGTTCCCCTCGATATTTTAAACCCCCCCCTCCCCACCGCCTTTTTGGAAACCTT
>Ga0179593_1324060_pt1 | contig 17154 bp, 15 predicted proteins | sample CZODoug2_1_08_16_FD_185931 | JGI IMG/M metagenome (GOLD analysis project Ga0179593, IMG submission 185931) | Vadose zone soil fungal communities from Angelo Coast Range Reserve, California, USA - CZODoug2_1_08_16fungal (PacBio error correction) | ecosystem: Environmental > Terrestrial > Soil >... | reverse complement strand
CCAGATGCCAATTCGAGACGTATTCAGGACCATATCACTCCGATCCCGCGAAGCTGCCAACTTTGATGCTTTTTCTTCGTCCCCCGTCGTTATGGGAGTCCCCCCACACGCATTTTTCTCTGACCTTTTATTTGCTTTCTGACAGAATGTTTCTTTGCCATGAGTCACTGTTATCACGGTTGGTATCTTTTCTTCTTGACGCCCCTACCCATTCGGGTTTTCTTCCTTCTTCCAAATTTTGTCGTTGATAATGCCACAGCTGTGTCTGGGCCCTTTCAACCCTTTAGGGGCAGGACGTTCTGCTACGTCTCCGCGAGGTGTCGATGAACTCGCAACTGGCCCCACTGTAAATGCCTTTTCGTTCCTGCGTCCTCCTCTCCGTCCTCTGCTTACGCTTTTCCCCTGAAACGTTCCTCCCTTTCCCCTTCTTTCTTACTGGGGCTTTCCGATCTGCCAACCTACCCTTTCCTTGCCGAGTTTTCATTTAAAATAAACATCAGGAAGCCCTTGGTCAAATCCCAGACTAGTGCTTTGTGTTTTCGTCGGTCCTTTTCAGCCCCCACAACCGCTTGATAAGCATGACTTCCACGATTTTTTGATTCGAGCATCATGGGGTGATCACGGCTCCTCTTTCCCCATTTTCCTGTCCCACCCTTTGAAGCCCGCCAAGACTCCTAAACAGAATTTGATCCCTCTCTTTCACCCGTTTGCTACCATGTCGAAATCTCTTTCGCAGACTATAAAATTCCTTCGTTGACAAGTCCAGCGTAATCAAGCCTCTCTTCTTTTTTCAGGGTTTAGCGAGGTTCCTTGGGCGCCCAATTTCTCTGGCGGACTAGGTGCCGAAGCCTTGGCCAAACTTCGGCGTCTCCTCACACCTGGGAGCTGCGCGATTCCCTAGGTAGCCGAGCCAGCCCCTCTTCTTCTAAACTTTCTTCTTGACTTAGGTATCGTCGGTGTCACTTGCAGCTGTGTTTTCCTGCTTGGCTCAATCGGGGCCCCCTGATGGTTGATTTGGGACTTTTTTTGATTTCGCGGTCTCTTTTTCTTGGGCCTCACCCATCCGCTATTTCCCACGGCAAGGAAAGTCTTCACTTTACGTTTTTTTTTGCGAGGTATTAAGTCGTGTCTTTGCCTTCATCTTGCTCCCAGTTCGCCCCGTCTTCTCGCACTCTCTTTTTCATTGTACCCGTTCCCCCCTCGCCAAAATTCTTCCCCGTCAGCATGGCAACTACGCAGCGAGCGGTTTGGGAGGGATTATTTTGGCCCCCCGTGCGGTGATCTCCGCGCAACTTTGCGCGCATCTCCTGATGAGTTGGCTTTTTTTTCGAGAATTCCCCAGGCTGTTCTCTTTTTGGGAGCCCTGGAAATCGTCCACTTTTCAGCATATTGATCACTCCTCCCGGCGGCGGTCTCCCCTTTTTTTTTCTTTCCCACCTTCCCTCAGTCAATTCCGAAGCAATCCGCTATTAAGCAGGTTTGTCCAGCGCGGCGGGTCTCCACCGCTTGGTCTTTTTGCTGAGATGCTGTTGGACTTCGCGCGAGTCATTTCATTCTGGTGGCCTTTCGGTCGGGACATCCCGGTTTGCCCTCCTTTGTTTTTGGTCCCGTGTTTCCTCCTTTTTCTCGGTGATTTTATTTCTTTGAAGGTGATCTCTCTCTGTTCTATTTGTTGTGGTGATCAGAGTCCACTCTTCCGGCAAGTCAAATCAAGTCTCCCAAAAACTTGACCTCCCTGCTGTGCAACGGGGCTGCCCGTGATCGCAAGGCCCCCTCCCCTCCTCCCCTTCAATATCCTTCCCCTCTTCCCGATCCTCTCCTTTGGTGGGGCCTCTGGGTGCCCCTGACACGTCTGGACCTCGCCTTTGTCTTTCCGCCTTTGCTCTTCCGGTTTTTTTTTTCTTCCAGACCTTGGACGACCTGTCTGCTCCTAGAAGATAATTTTGCCTTCCCCAGTGAGCGATTTTGTCTTTCCCACCATACATCTCGTCTACCCCCCGTCACTCGCCACCATGTCCACACTACTTCGCACGATGGTTAGAGGTTTAACTAAGTCCTAAGAATCGTTCCGCCCAATGAACCGCTTTTTGTTATTGGACACTTTTTTTTCCCCTTTAGGAATGTTTGGCCTCTTTTTCCCCCACCGTGTACCCTGGATCTCCTGGATCTCTTTCTTTTAAAGAGAGAGCGCGAAGTGCCATACGCATTAAAGCCTAAGAACTTATAAAGGAGTCCCCTTTTGTAGTACATAAATTTATGGCAGGTGTCAGTTCGTTTTTTTCTTCACGCCGCGGCTCTCCCTCTGGTCCGAGACACCCTCGTTTGCCGATGTGGCCTCTCCAAGACAGACCAGGAAAATCTTTCAACCCACCCACTCACGCGTCGAGCATTAAAGTGATCACGCCAGATACTTCATCAAGAAGGGTTAGACGCTTTTTTTTTTTGGCTCCCCCCCGTGATCCCCCTCCGGTCCTCTTTTAAGCTGATGGTGGAGCGCTTTGAGAGTCCTCCTTGGCCAAGCTGTGCCTGCAGATTGCTGGATACAGGTGGTGCCCATGGCTCGGCCCCCCAACCCATCGCCCTTTGGCCCCTTTTTTTTTCTTTTTTTTTTTATGTTGATATCCCGCGGACTTTCCCACCCCCCTCCCTTCCGGCACCTCTTTTTCTTTCAGAGGTTTATTTGCGAAACCTTTAGGTCGAGCAGGCAATTTGGAGTTCTTTTCCTTTTTCGGTTTCCCTTTTTTTTTTGACTTGAAATTTGAGTCCCGCTGGATCGGGCGTCTCAACAACGATTCGTTCCCGATCTTAACGTGTCTTTGTCCTCAAAGACATATAAATCGTGGGGGTGGATTTTGCCACTCGACCCCCCCAGCAAAGCACTAGTCTTGAGCTTTTCCCATCACGTGTCCTTCCCCTTTATTTTTCATTTTCGGCGTACGCTTGGTGAGGGGCGGATCGTGAAGACAATTGACTTTTTACTCTCTCCCTTAGTTTCTTGCGCATGTCGCTTCTTCGCCCTAACCCTGATTGTCCATTTTTCTTTGCTTGCCATCCTCTGTCATCGAACACCCTGCTCTTATCTATGCCTTTTCCCAATTTTTGTTGACCAGAGTGTAATTAATTTCCTTTCGCGCTACCCCCTACTTTTTTTGATTTTTCGTCGTCATCCTACTTTATACCCTCGGCTTAAAACCGGTCGTTTCAACCTCCAACATTTGTTTTGAAGCCCCTCTTAATTCTTGTCACAGGAATGATTGTGTATAGAAGCCCCGTTTGGAGAACTCCGATCTCCCCTCCTTTCCAGCTTATCTTTCTTCTCCGTCCTCTTGTTTTAGGCCCATTATTCGCGTGGCGATCGACCTCCCTTTTTTTTTCCCTCTACCCCCTCAGTTGTGTTTTTCTTCTCTGATCCGATCGCCACCTTTAGAGCGTAACTTCCTGCCCAATGTCCTCTAGATACCGCGAATCTTCCCACTTTTCGTCTCTTGATATCACGCCTTGCTTGCTGCTCAAGAGGAATTCTTTTTCCTTGGCTTATAGTTCTTTCCTAAAGCCTTTTGTCTTTCCGGCGACCTTTATTCGGCTGGGACCCTTTTCTCTTCCAATCCTGTCGGGTTCCCCCCCCTTGCACCAAAATTTTGAAGGTCGCTGGTTGTCACCTGTTCAATGCCCAAATGTGATTTTCTCCGGCCCCCCCCTTCCCCCCCCTTCCTCTGGTGTTTTTTCTACTCCGCTGGCCCGCCGACCCAAATGTCCCCCCTCTTTTTTTTCCCGCTGAAGAATCGCAGAATCGCTACGCGGTGCCGAAAAGTTCTTTGATTTATTGGTTGACTTCCTCTTGCAACATACCCACTCTTTACGCGCTTGGTTTGGACCCCCTGAAACATCATGGAACTTGTTAATCGGTTACCTACGCGATAGTTGATTTGCGGACCCGCAACTTTCCCCCCCCCCAACATGATTTAAGCCCTGTTGCGGACCCTCGTCCTTCACGAGTTTCCTGCATTCTGTGCCCTTTGTTGAGAACTCTTTCACCCCTTGTCAGTTCCCACTTTGAAGACCTAAAAAAGAATCCCCTCCCCAGAATTTTGGCTCATCCCCCCCTTTTTTATTGGCTACCATTCAACTCTTCGCGCACCAGAGTTGTCTTCCCAATTCGGTTGGGGAAATCCTCGCTCTCCCTCTGCGTCTTTGGGAGAGGTACGGGAGAAACTCTACATGGAGGTCTTCTTAATTTACATGAGGAACCCATCTGATGCCGTGAGATTTCCACCCCCCTCCTTAGCCTTGCGTCGCTTGCAGATTCGAAGCTGAAATAGTAGCCCAGTGCGATGAAGTAGTCCAGGACCCAGTTCATCACCTTTTCCTTCTTGTGTTTTCTCCTTTTCCTTGATTTGTGGTCTCGCCACATCGGCCAACTCGGTGATTTGTCCGGTGATCTTGCCTTTGGTTGTTTCTGTAATCAAAAGCGCTAGACCTCTTTATTTTTTGCCACACCATTTCCTTTTGCTTTAGCGCTTCTTCTTCTTTCCTGCGCGCTTTTCCTTCATTTCCTTTCGTTCTCCATCGTAGCCCTAGATCTAAGGTCCCCGTTTTCCCCCCATCTCAATATCAAGTCGCCAAGGGTTCTCAGAAGGCGATCGGTTTCTTGAGGGACCGATTCTTTCTATTCGGGGATGGATTTCCCTCCATGGCGCGCCCATCTTTTGATGAGTTCCGTTGGTGTCTTCCTTGATTTTTTCCCTCTTTTAGGTTTTCCGACCTGATAACTTTTAAGATTCTATGTTGCAAGACTCAGGCCTTTTTAGACCTCTGGCTTCCCCCCCTCCCAGAAGCCCCCCGTCGCAAGCATCCGGCGGAGAAGAAGGGAGTTCTGCGCGTTTTTTCCCTCTGGCCGCAAGCAGTGAGCGTGCTGGGGGTGCACGTGTGGAAGATTTTTTTTCTTTGCACTGCCCCGGTTTGTCCTTTTTAACGAAGTTTCCCCTCTGCTTTTTAAAGTGTTTTTTTATTTTGAGACTGGCTTTCTTGCTTTTGTCCGGGGATCTCTCCTCGTCTCCCCTCCCCCTTTTTGCTTCTTTCACCTTCACGGTCACTTAAATTCAGTCCTTTCCCTCCCTTCTTACCCTGGTTTTTGAGACCCCTACCTGGCCCATCCCGATCTTCCCTTTTTCCACCCGAATTCCCCTCCCTTCACGGCGTGCGCCGCGGACCGGCCCCCGCCGCGAGGTCCCCAATCTCTTTATTTCCTCCGGCTGCGAAGGCTTCTGGCCGGCTCCATGGGATACCCGCCAGTTTTATGATTTTCTTTTCTTTTTTTCCCCTTTTAGCGATTTTTGTCGTGTCAACTCCTGACCCTCCCCCCCCCCGCCCCTTCCCCTTTTTTTTTTAGTCCGACTTGCTTCAAACTTCCCCCCTCCTTTCACCCTGAAGAAGAGCGCGCATTTCTTCCCGCCTTCCAAGATCGTCGCCATGTCACGCCCTCGCCTTTGACTGATTTTCTTTGGACAAATGGCGGAGGGTCTTCCTGTTGGTCCTCCTTTTTCCCACGGAAAATGGTCTAGGATATGGCCAAACGAGATTGACTGATACCGGGCATACCTTCCTCCCCGCCTCTCGCACGTCGGCCCTGGTGTGGACCATCCCTTCCTGGCAGGTCTACCCGCTGTGATTCCACGTCCTCCTTTGCCTAGATCAACGTCCAAGCTTAAACCTTCCTGCTCGCCCAGCTCAAGACAAGTCTCCGATTTTTTTTTTGGGTTGTCCCGCGTCTCGAAGCAATTGCTGACTCCTCCTTCTGTCATTGGTCTAGAGTGGCGGGGGCTCTTCGAAATCGGAGCCGCGCAAGCGATGTGGACCGTTTTCTTTTTTTCTGCCAAGTGGAGCCGGCCGAGGCCGTCTGGATTTTTTTCCCATTGGGCCCCGGGTTTTCCCGCTTCCCCTTGGTCACCCTCGACCTCTGTCTTTACCCCGTACTTGGATTCCCCAAAGAGCATCCTGACCACCCCCCTTTTTTTTTTCCTCAAGATTTCCGTTCGCATGTTCCTTTTCCCTTTGTCGGAGATGAAGCACTTTCTGGTTTCGGTCCAGTCTTGCTTTTTTTTACAGGGGTTGGGTTCCACTTGGCAAGCCGATGAGCCTCGTGCTCAACCCCCAACCAGGGCGGTCCTCCCCTTTTCCCTTCCTCGTGCCGCACGCGGAGCCGAAAGGGCTTCTCCCCGGTTTGTGTTTGAGCTGGGACCCCCCACTGCCCAAACACACAAGAAAAGTTTTTTTGCAACCCAACGATTCATTCGGTTCAGTTCCTTTTTGTCCAGCTTGTGTCTTGTTGACCTCTCGTGAAGCCCCAGAAGTTGGAAAGTTTGCCCCTTTCACTTTTCGTCGGCTTCGCTTTAAGCTTCCACCCCGGCAGGGCCCTGGCGTTAGTTCCCGAGGTCAAAAACCCTCGCTTGATGGTCTTCCTGCCCGCATTGTCCCCATGCCCGGCGGACACCACAGCGTGTTCCTTATACCCTCGTCCCCCCCTTTTTTACACTGGAAGTAATAACTTTTGGCTTCAGAAGACGGGCCCTAACTGAACCGTTTAAAAGGCACCCTTCTTCCGGGTCCGCGCACTCTTCCTGTCCGTCAAGTTTTTCCTTGCTTTTTAGTTGACTACCCCCCACCACATACTTTCCAGCAACTTGGGACCTGATCGGGACTGAAGATTTTTCCGTCACTTCCGATTGGCGATCGGTTTCTTTCTTTCCTCCTCTCGTTTTTGTTGTTGCTGCTACCCCCAGTCTTCTCTCCCCCGAGCGTTTCGGGAAATTGGCCATGCCCCACTCGTTCTTAGAATCCCGCGGCCTGCCCCTTTTTTCTTCTCTCGGAGGTCACCGCCTTTTTGCTTTAGCCCCTATGGATACGGACATCTCTACGTTTTCCAGACATTGGAGAATGTATTCAGCGGGCGGTCCGTCCTTTCGACTCCCCCCCAAAGCCACCATTTTTGCCTCTCTATTTTCCCCCCCATTGCCTCGGCCAGAGTGGAACAAGCTTTTTGTCCCATGCACCCCTTCCCCCCTTTGCGGGTGGATTTTGCATCGCTACGCTCTGCTCATTTTCCTCGTCACCTCCCGCACTCCTACCAAATGTGACCATCCGGAGTTACGTCGGGGAAGAATTGCATCTACTGGGACAGTTCACCTCACTTCTTCTTGGGCTTCCCTCGGTCCCCATCACCCCGCTTTACGCCTAGTTAGGGAAACATTTCAACCCTCTTTTTTTTAAGTCAACGGGAACCCCAGACATGAATAGTTCTGATTGTTTTGGATTATTTCAAGAATTCCCCCCCCTATTTTCTCAGCCCCTCTTTGCGGCCGGTCACGGTTCTGCTGATCCTTTTTTGTCGGACCGGATCATAGTACGCAATTACAGTACCCCACCCCATTGCCCTCTACCCCCAAAGGCCTTTCAATTTCCTCTCTGACACAGTTCGCGCCCCATGCGACCTTTCAACCTCTTCGTGTCTTTCCAATCTTTTTTTCCCACCATTTTGGGCAGTTTTGCATTAGAATTAGTAGGATTTTGCCCGGTTGCGCGTACAGGTTCTCCATTATCCAGTCATCTTCCTGCTCCAGCTTGGCCCCCCTTTCCCCGGCGATACGCGCTTATTCTTTTCTCGCTGGCTGTCTCACAGTAGACCCGTGCTTGATTTTCTTTTTTTTTTATGACCCGTCTCCACGAGCTTTCTCCTGGTCATGCTGGCTTGGCTCCTCCATCGGACAACCTTTTCTCTTGGGCCGGTTCTGTTGCGTCTGGTGTCGTGGAAATCAACATCTAGGACCAACCCTGTGAAAGGTATTTTCGCACCCCCCACTTCTGTCCGATTTATGCGTCTTATCTTCCCGCGCGATTTTCCATGCTCATGCTCTCCTTTGGTTCCCCTCTAGCTATAGATTAATTTTTTCCCTGAGAACCCTCCACTAAGCTTCCCCTCCTAGCCAAGCGGCGGTTCATTTGTCCGATTCTTGATGACTTCTTGAGATTTCCAGAGACCTTTTCTTTTTTCTTTTCTTTCGGCCCGTTGGAATAGGGGTCCTCTGTTTTCCATTTCCGAAAAATCCTCACTTTCCTCAGTCTACGATGAGCAAGAGCCCGTGGCGGTCTCCCCCCTTTCTGTGGAGGTCCCCTTTTTTCCCCTCCTCCTTGACGCAGGCAGTGCCCCCTTACAGCCGAGGCGGATTTCACTTCGCGGACTCCGCCTTATTTCCTTCGCCGTTAGTACTTTGAGATTCGGGCTGGGACTGCCGGTCCGCACGGGAACGCCCCCCTTTTCTCTGCTGGTGGCCATTGTTTTTTCTCTTAGCTTTCTTCTGGCGTTGAATGATCTATCTTTTCCGTTTTTGTTGAGAAATAAAATCCGTCGCCAAAGTCGCTCACAGCCTTCACCGGCTTTCCCTGCGCAACCTCAAGGCAAGACGCTCTTCTACTATTTCCCTTCCCCATCCCCCCCCCGGTTTTTTCGCCGCGCCGCAGTCTGGCCCTTTTTTTCGAAGAAGGGCCCGAAGGCTCTGGGAATTTCCGAAATGGTCCCGCCTTTTGCTCATCGTGAAGACTCCCCCCTCAAAAGTGCCTCTTTTTTTTCCCTCCCCCCCCCTCGCGACAGCCCCAAACGGCCTATAGATCATGAGGCCCAATGGCGCTGCCAATACCTGCGTCTCAGACTGCCGCAACCGCTCGCCCTCTATAACCTGGAGGGACTGGTAGCGACTGTTGATTTTTCCCCACGGTTAACTAGATCTTGGTCTTCCCCATTGCTTCCCGCTTGAGGATATTTCAATCGCGCCGAATTTTATGGCCAGGGTGTTGCGTTTAACCTTAACCGGCAGCGGTCCTATCTTTTTTCTTCCACGACGCCGCCTCCCTTTCCCGATCACCCTTTTCCCACTTTTTCCCCCCACCATCGTTGGTGATGTGGTCCGCGGAAAGCCTTTTCCCAGGATTGGATAATTTTGTGGCGGCGAAGAACGTTTATCCCGACGTACTCTTCCCCTCAAGTCTAACTCTTGTTGTTTTCGGCGACTTTTCCGCACCTCTCTGGGAAGCGTTGCGCGCGCGCCCCTGCCCTCTTAGCATGCCTTTTTTCCCTGTGATATCGCGCTACCCTGGAAATCGCTAGGATTGATACTGACGGGACTTTCCCCCCCCTCCTCCCCCTTTTTTCATTCCAAACATTTTATGCGTCAGTTCTTTTTTTTTTCCCTATGGGGGCTATTGTAAGGAAGATGAGCAAATTATGGTTTGTGCCATTCTTTGCGGTTTCCAGGTGGGACTTCCCTGCTTCCCGATTTAGTCCCTTTTTCTTTTTTTTTCTTCCCACAAAGATGAGGAAGAACTCCCTCTTGCAGGCCGCGGTCCGCACGACAGTCACTCTTTTTTTTTGTGCAGGCTGGTACCCTCCACCTTTTCCACGAACTATTTTTGGCGGCTTTCCTATGAAATGATGTTCATCCCTTCCCCCACCCGAGTACATTTGGTGATGGGGTCCCCCGGAAGTGTTATATTTCCCTTTTCTGTCCCTGTCCGCTATGCTGCACTCTTCAGTCCGCGTTTCTTCCCTCCTTCCATTCCATTTTCCGCAGAACACCTTCGCGGAGCGTCGCGACTCCTTCATTCTTCCACTTTTGTGCCCGTTACAGTTTCCTTTCCCCCGCGGCTTTCCCAAGTGTCGCGCCAGCTCCCTTTTTTTAGTCGTTTTGACTTTGTCCGGGTCCTGGACTAACACTCGTCACTCAACACACAACCTTCCGGGCCCACCGATTTAATTTCCCTGTAATGCCCGGGTTATTCATCCCCCCAGCACCCGTTGTAGCACGATGCCTGAGAGGCAGCGCGATCTTCTTGCGTTTTCAGGCCCCTGCTCGAATTGGCGCTTTCCCTTATCTCTCCTTTTTTTCCTTTATCCCCCTCTGTTTTTGTGGGATTTGCCAGAAATCGCACTTCGTCTCTGCCCATCGCCGATCTCCCTCTTTCGCTTGCATCTCTTCTTTTTTTTCTCCCCCCCCGCCGGGTGGAGGTTTCCGCTCCCTGACGGCGCGTCCGAACCTCTTTTTCTTTTTCCCTTCTGACCTGTTATTCTCCTTATCCCCGGTTCTTGCTAGTTCCGACACCCATTTCGTCGAAGATTGACACCCTTTTCCAAATTTGCCGAGTTTGAGGCCCCCTCTGTTGGGTCAGCCCCCATTGAGGACATTTCCCGCTCTTTTCGCTTGAAATAGCATTTTTCACGTTGTACCATGCCCCTGTCCTGCTTAAAGCCTGCAGAATCTTTACTTTTTTTTACCTTTCAAGACATTATTAATGGCTTACGAGCGCACCCAATCTGCCGAGTGGCAGGGTCCCAAGTTTTAACCCTTCCGGCAGTTTCCTCCTTGACCCTCCCCTCCCCGTCATTGTTTGCTGTTTTCCCGTCATCAGACCTCCCCACAACAACGCTGGATGCCCACGTGCGTTAGCTTCCTCTCATGTTTTCTGCGATCATTTTTGTCCCCGCTGGATCCTGCTCATAAATTTTTCATTTCCCCCCCTTTTTTAAGACCGAGTACCCCCCCCTCTTCTCATCCTCAAAGTTCGCGCATGCGAAACAGTTTATCTTATCAGAAAAGTTTCCCCAATTGCGGCTTTTGTCCACGTACAGTACAGCATGCTTTTTCCCTTGGGTTAGCCAGTTCCCAACTTTATTCCTTGCATTTCTCCCCTGATTGGACCCCCAGCGACTCCTATTCGCGCTCCACCCTCCGCCTGCGCGCTGCCGATGTCGCTGCCCCCCTCCCCCGTCGTACCGTGCTTCGTAAGAGTATTGGTGGCAACTTCTTAGCCAGACTTTTGTTTCCCCTGTCCTTGCAGGGTCGTGGATTCCAATTTCTTCCACGATGTATGGCATTCCTGGGTCTTTCCCGTTCCCTTTGGAAGGAGCAGAACCTCCAGTCTTTAACCCAGGGCCGCCGTTTTATTCTTATTATTCGTTCCAGTCCGCCTGTTGACCCTTAATTTCTCTATCGTTTCCTCCCAGTCACCTAGTTTTTTCTAAGGTACCTTGCCCAGCGCCCACACGCCTACTGACCATTTATGAGGTTATTTCGCGGACTTGAGACGTTCGGTGATGCTCCACTTTTTCTTTCTCGTATGCTGCCTTGTGGCTCGACTTAGGGTTATCGCCGAGCTGGTAGGATTCCGCCACCAAATGAACTTTTCAACATTTTTCGATGAGTGTCCCTAGGCCGGCTTTATCCCCATCTGGTGACCCGCAGCCGTCGGATTAGCCTTGAGAGCAAGGCTCCTGTCCAGCGCGGCGGCTCCTCTGCTCCCACGCGTTGAGTGTGTTTTTTCGATTTGCCTCTATTTCCTATTCTGGCTGCGCTGCGTGAGCACGTTTGATGTTGCACAGCCGATAAAGGTGGAGACTTTGGAGACGGATTTTTGCGTTTGAATGGTGATTTCCCACTTCTTTTATAAGATTCCCCTTCAACGGCAAGAAAAATAAACGCCTACAATTGCCAAACTTTCCAACCAGCCTTTTTCTGTGCCGTTCCCTTCCCCTCTCCTCAACCAGGCCAGACCGATCTCGGCTACTTCCGATAACGTTGCGCGTGCCCTTGCATAAGGCGATGGACCCTTCTTTTTCGAAGTTTTTTCCCCCCTTCTGGGAATTCCAGTAATTTTTTTCCAAACCGCCGGAGGTCTTTTCTTTCTTCTACCAGCCAGAGCTTTTGGTCGTGAAACCATACCCTTTTCGCAAGTAATTCTTTCCACTACAAGCAGCTCTCATGGCGGCGATTCCCTTCTTTCCCTAAGCTTCCCCCCTCCCCTGAAAACTAGATTGAAAGCGGACTTTCGTGGCGTCTTTGGACAAACTTTCGAATCTATGGCTGATATTTTAACGTCTGCGAAGCTTCATCCCCCTCCTTTCCCTTCCCGACCCCTTACTTCCCCTTCTTCCATGGTGTGCTCAACCCAATTTTTTCCCTTGGCAGATCCCCGCTGGTGATTCACGCGCCCTGCCTATCAACCTCACCCATTTCAACCATAGTTTTTCTCTGCCAAGACCGCCCCAGGTGTATACACCCCCCTTTTCGTGAAGAAGTCCCCCTGACTACTTCAAGTCCCTTTAAGCGGGGTTTCCCCCTTCGTCCTGAGCGCAGTACTTTGTGAATCGGAGTAGCGCGCTTTTGGACAAGTCTCCCTTCCGAGTCCGGATAATTTTCCGACGAGCTACCCTTGCAAACCGCTTTTCTCGGCGAGCCTGACTTCGGTCCTTTTTTCCCCCCAACCGTCCCCAGGGAAGACCCCAACTCTTCTTGTTTACTTTTCCATGGGCGCGAACCTTTTTTCAGGATCTTCCGCAATTGTTCAGGTAAGTCTGCGGTTCATTGTTGGACTTGAACCTTGAGTTCCCTTTTTGGATCCCGTGCCCTCCCCCAAATGATCCCCCCCCCCCCCGAGCACTCATTCAGGAACTCGGGACCTTTGTCTTTTGGTCTACACAGAGGTTGTGGGGCCTTTGGCGCCCCAAACACACTTTTTCTGGCGGATTCCCCTCATTAACGACTTGATTTCCTCCACTCCCGGGTTTTCCCCTCTTTTTTTTATTTTTGCCAGATCGTGGCCATCAGATACGTTCTTGCCTTTTCGGGAACCGCGTAGTGATGGCCTTTTTCCCCCCTGCGGTCCAACCGTTTTTACCTTTTTCGGCTTCAGGTCATAACACCTCGGAGCGTAGATCCTTCTGCCCTCAAATTTTTGGCCGTCCGGACACCCAGATTGCTATCCCAAACGCGGCAACTTTTTTCCGTGTCGCGCAGCCGAAATTGTTGCTTCTCCCTCCTAGTCGGTATACCAGACCCGCTTTCACCACCTTCCAAAAGAAATTATGTCGGGACTGCCCTCTAAGGTTCCAGGAATGCGGTGTCACACACGCCCGGTGAGACCCTTGAGTCAAATGACCTTGGCCCTCTTTCTCGTGGATCCTTGACGATTGGCCCACTACGCTCGATGCTTGATATGATATTTTCATCCATACGTTGTTGTAGCTTTCTTTTAGACGCCAATGAGCTTAATGGTCTTGACAAATAGTCCCCGATAGATCGCGACACGGCCCCCCCAGTCGATTGGGGCCAACCTTTTTTTTTTTTCCCCCTTTTTTTTTTTGGATTTTCTAAAGAGGTGTTTCTGTCCCGGGCATCCCGCGGACTACCCGGGCGCGGAACAGAATTGCGGCGACCGTTATCAGCTCTGTTATTTCCCTTCTTTCTTCGACGACCCCTCCACCATTTTTCGTTTTTTTCCACCTTGAAAATTTGCAGCTTTTCTCCTGCACGGTTTGTCCCCGTGGCACCGGCGGGCTGAAGTTTTTATCGCTACGCTCCGTGAGTTACGATGACATCGCCCCTGTCCTCCGGAACCATGTCCATTACTGGTATCCCATTTCGGTGACCCCGGAAAAAGTTTTTTTTCCAGTTTCAAACTTTTTATTCCGTGGTGGTCCACATCCCAAGCTTCCGCCGGTCTGAAATCCCCTTCCCCCTTCTTTGACTTTCCCCTTTTTAATCGTTCCCATATTCTTTGATTGTTTGTCGATGTCCCAGATCAACCACCACCGCTGCATACGCCCTTCCTGTTCGGCCCTCGTCCTCAACGAGTTCCTGCCTCCCTTCCTTGGTTCGTTCTCTACATTAGGTGACTCACCATTACAGTACCACCCTGGCCGCCCCCAAAGACCTGTAACTCAAACATCTCCTGAAAGTTTAGAGCCCCGAGTTTACCGCCCCCTCTTTCTGCAGGAAAAGTTTTTCTTCCCCATTGCGTGGTTGGACCTTTCTTTTCCGACCGACGTGGAGTGTGAAAGGTTTCTCCCTCTGTAAGGGGAGCAAGTATCCAGGGCGGTCGGGCTACAGCGTCCCCCCCGCCGCGCGCTCTCGTTCCACCCTCTTCTTCTTGCGCGCCGAGGTTCCTTTCCCCTTTTGACTTGATGGAAGATTTCTTTGCTCCTTCTACTTGTTCTTATCTGGGGCTTTTTGCTTTTCCCATCATTCCGTCCAACGATGTTTTTCTTCCCTTTGGCCGGTTGATCTTGCGCCTTTCTTTTTTTTCGTGGACCTCCCCATCTCTAGAACCCTGCCTTACCCTTCTTTTCGAAAACTGGCCTCATTTTTCTGAGAGCTTATTACGGGAGGCGAGATGCAATCATCAGGAGACTAGGAGACAATATCGAGCCATAGACTCTTTCACCGTTTCCCAAATGCCCCATTCGCAAGTAAGACCTTGTCAACGAAGCATCAAGCGCTGGGGGGGAGATATTGAGACGGGGATCTCCCCCCGCGCCATTGCGGATTTTTTGATGAGCCGTTTTTTTTTTTTGCGAGACTTCCGTCTCTCGCTTTCGTCTTTCCCCTCCACCAAATCCCTATAACTTTCGGTCCTCTGGCATAAGCGGGTATCACATCTGGTTTTACACAAAATTCCCCATCACGTCTTCTCCGCCCGCCGGCGCGCTCGGGATTTTCCTTTGCTTTTTCCCTGTCGCGTTTTTTCGTTCTCGTGCTGTTTGGTGTGTGTCATTCGCAGTTAGTTTGAATTAGTTGTTGGCATGCGGTGCGCATTTGGAAACGGTGCACAGTGGGGTAAAGGTCGACTTTGGAGATTTCTTTTCTTTCCTTTTTCGTTTTATCTCTCTCTTCCCCTTCCCTCCCGTTGTTGTTTTTCTGGCCTTCAATTTTGAAAACACGTTCTCCCCAAAGTCGACCTTTCAAAAAGTCTTCCCCGGTCTTTCGTGCGCCACGCTTCCGACGAATCGCCCCTACGGGAATTAAAAGACCTCTCACTTGGTCGCGCTGCCTTCTCCGCCGCCTGCTGGACCTCCTCTCTTCTGCCTCCGTTTCTTCTCCCGGCTTCTGTGTCCTTTTTTCCTCCCTCCAGGTTGGATACCGTTTCCGGAGTCTTTCTCATCTCAGTCCCCGGCGGACCCGTTTAGCATTTTGTAGTCATCCACCCTCTCTTTGTCCTGCTCCCCCCCCCTTCTTTATCCCCCTCCTTCTTTTCGAGCCATGGCGTGGGGCAATCTCCCTCACCTTTTTTGATCAACGTTTGACTCTGACGCCATGCAAGATTTCCCGGTCTGTGAAATGGCGTGGTCTCTCTAATGTTGGCCTTGTCCCCTTTTCCAGTAGATCTTGGTTTATCTTCTCCCCCCCCTGCCTCGTTGCATGATGAAGGGTCCAGCGCATTACCGCCTCCGTTCGCTATCTGAACAATGAGGGCCCTGTGTTTCGAACATCACCTTTCCTTTAGGGTTCTCCCCCCGCTTGATCCAAGACGCTTCCCCCCCCGTTCCCTCTCAACCGTTCCCCTATCACCCATCTTTTTCACTCTGTGTGTCTACCCTCGCATTTTCATTCAAAGAAAACTTCTTGACGAATGAAAGTTCGCTAAGACTATCCTCTCCTCCCTTAATCGGGGAGGGGATCGTCCCCCTCGTCTCCCTCTCACCTCGATGGTGAAGCGCGAGCGCGCTCTCTTTTTCCCAGCTGTCTTTTCCTGCCCGAGGCTCCCCTTTTTATTAACTCGTAGCCCCCGCTTTCCCTGCACACCTGCCGTCTCTGCTTGATCATCTGTTCCCAAACCGCCGTTTTTGATAACTCTTTTTCTCTCAATGTTTTCCTTTTTGGGCGCGAAAGTTTTCCTTCTCTTTCGCAATATTTTTGGAGGTACAGTCTTTGTTTTCTTTAACAGTCCTTGACACTTTTCCGATGCTTTCCCGTAGTTCCCCCATGTTATTGTCGACTTGAAGGGGAAACGTTCAGGTCCCCCTTTTTCCCTCACTCCCCCAGGGCTTATTCAAGCGGGTGGTTTCCTTGGCTGGTTACCCCCGCCCACCAAGTCCCCATCTCTTCCTTTCTTCTTGTCACGGGATTTCCCTCTTCCCTGATTGTTTTTTTCGCCCAAATAGGCTCAGCTTTTTTTGGCAGCTTTTTGCCGCCCGGAAGATGGGTCCAGTTCTTGAACTTTTATTTTCCCCTCGTAGCGGCTGCTGCGCTTCTTCTTTCCTCCTCATGTACATTTTTTTTCTTCTTTCAAGGACCCCGCTTTTACCCGCACACTTGTATGAGATCGACTTCAGAAAAACTGTTTTCGGTGAAACAGCGTGTCCTTATCCAAAACGCGGACACCCCTTTTTTTCCCCTGTTTCGGCGCTCCCTTTAAATGGGGCTTTCTCGACCGCGGCCTACCGTGTCATAAATTCGGCAAGACCCACATTCTTTTCAGGTCTCTCCCCCCCTCTTTAACTGTCCCCCCCCTTCGGCATGCCCGTGGTTAGGACCATTTCCCCCTAGTCCCAGTATCAACACTTTTTCCTCTTCGCTGGATACTTGTCTCTTTTTTTGCCTTACTACCGCTCTCCTTCCTCTTTCTTCTTACCTCGTGTTTTTGTTGATCGCGACTCAGGTAGTCTTTTTTTGAGAGTAAGCATCTTATTTAGCTACAGGCTTCCCCTTTCCCCCTCTTGTTTCCGTATTTCACGCCTTGTGCTGGATCTCCTGGCTCTTGTACCGGACAGTCATTTTTGTTTTTCCTTCTTTATTCTTCTGGCTGGTTAACTTCTGCTTCCCGAAACACCCCAGCCCCAATTCGGCTTTTGACCAAAATTTGCAGAGCCGTTTTTCGTTGTCCCAGGGCACTGGACCAAACTTCTTGCATTCCCTCCCCTTTCTTTCCCCTGGTGCGCTTTCCCTTCCTGTCCTCCTCACCCGGACCTTGTAGTTCCGGCGGAAGAGACAGTGTGACGACTTTTCCCTCCCCTTCCCATTCGTTGTTCCCGAGTCCCCCAGCTGTCCCCTTTGCCGGTGCAGGTTCCCCCTAACATGGAGTCGAGTTCCCCCCCAATCCGCAGACTTGTGGTTTGGTTTTAATTAACCCACGAATCGGTGTTTCGCGTCTGCCGAGTTGAATTCTACGCGTTATTATTTTGAGTGTCCACCATGTGTCTACCGCAGTGTCCCCCCCACTTTGCTTCCAAATTTCGCGCCCGCCGAATTTTTGTTTCAGACGACGCTTTTTTGGTTTTCAACGTCCGTTCTTTACCAAGGAGCGCTTTTGCGGTCTCTCCACTTTACCAGTTTC
>Ga0179593_1568515_pt1 | contig 17155 bp, 13 predicted proteins | sample CZODoug2_1_08_16_FD_185931 | JGI IMG/M metagenome (GOLD analysis project Ga0179593, IMG submission 185931) | Vadose zone soil fungal communities from Angelo Coast Range Reserve, California, USA - CZODoug2_1_08_16fungal (PacBio error correction) | ecosystem: Environmental > Terrestrial > Soil >... | reverse complement strand
CTTCCTTCCTCCTCGCTAATGCGCGCCCCCCCCTCCCTCCTGCCTCCATTTTCACGCCTGTTGAAGAGGAAAGTGACTTTTTCACACTCTCTAATTAAGGTCTAACGGTGAGTTTTCAACGTATTTTCACCTTTTCGCCTTTCGGATATTCTACCCCCAACTCAAGATAGGTCCAGGTTGACCTTCCCGACCTATGATCCCTTTTCGTCCTTTCTTAGTATTAAAAGGCTCCCCCCTTTGCCCCATCATACGATTTCCCTGTCTTTTTTTTTTTTTCTTTTTCATGCTTTCTCATCGGGTCTCCCAGATTTTCCTCTACCCGGGTTTGAACGCTCCAGATCCTTGTCTCTTTTGTAGCTGGTTTTCGAAGTCGCATCAGGTGCCTTTCTATATTCTCTCCATTTCCCATACGAATATCGATCGTCCCCCCCCCGTCGAATGGCTTAAGAACTGTCCCGACTCCGACTCTCGGTTGTAACTGTGGTAGACATGCGCTGACCCGACTCCAAGTAGACGGTTTATAGAGGCGTGACACCTTGCAGAAGATATCGTCCGCTTATTATTGCCTCCCCCTTCTATTGATGTGAGATAGGTCCGCTTTCCTTTGTTTTGCTCCAGGATACCCACCTGTGGGCCTTGGCTCCACACACGGGTCGAGGACTTCGGAATTCTTGGAGGGACCTGCGATCAGGCTTTAAACCCTTTTGAATCTCGTGCAAGACGGGCTTAATACATAGGTCCTGACACGTCCACAGTTTTTTTTTCTCCCCTCGAGTCAATCCGACGTCTTTATGCAGGATGCGGCTGGTATCCTTCTCGTCAGTTCAAACTGGTAGCTCCTTTAGGCACCACAGTGTTTCCCCTTCCTTTTCTCCCCCGTGGGACAAAATTGAGAAAAAAAGCTAGTCCCCCCCGCCCCGTAAGACCCCGAGACCAGCCCAGAGCCCTTGTCCCCCTCGAGGGTCCCTTAACCCCACCATCAGCCGAGTGGTGTCTTAATCTGTTGGAAGCTGAGGTTATTCAGATGGAAGACAAGAACTCAAGCCCGTTTTTTTTAGATGCTCCGGTCTTGCGGGCCCCATCGCCGGCAATCTTGTCGATCAGCACTCCTTAGAGGCGCTTCCGAAGGAATTGCGGGTTTCCCCTGTATCGGCACTTTCTGCCGGACTTTATCTTTTTCTGAACAGAAGCATGAATGTCTTTTCCTTGATTTCCTAGGTCTTCGAAGGGGTTTTCCGACGTCTGATTCTCTTGACCGGGATGATTTGACGTTTTGACTTGTCTTCATCCACCCCGGTAGGTTAGTGCATGCTTCTTTCCCCTGATTCGAAAGTCCAGATCGGAATTCAGGTTTATATTTTCCTTGGCTGGGCTGTCTCTCAGGCTGCGACGAATGCCCCGATCCGGGACTTTCATCCTCTTCCACACACCCCCCCCCCCCCAACCCCCCCCCCCCCCGCCGGCGCAGAACCCGCATTCTCCGAAGCCCTCCCCTCTTTTGTGGGCTCCCTCCCTTTCCGTCAAGCCAGACGGCGCCGACTGGTTGATCAGGCTCTTAAAGCTATTTGGAAAATCCCCGATGTTTGCGTCCGAGTCTCCCTTTCTAGCCTGCAAACGCCGATTATTATGATGGCCGCCGTCGAGACGTTGGAGGCTCCCGCCCGGTTTCCCGATCATGCGTTTTATGGTGGGGTTGTTTTTTTGTGTTTTTTTTTTTTTTTTTCTTTTTTGCATTTATCTTTTTTTCTATGTTTTGGTTTTCTTCTTTTTTGTGCTTTTTTTTTTTTTTTCTTTTTTTTTTTTTTTTTTTTTTTTTTTTTTTATTTTTTTGGCAACCTCGGTACAGTTGGTTTCTTCGGCCCTCCCCGTCCCAACGGAGTTTCCCCGTACTTTCCCTGGTCTCCTAAATGCTGTAAAGCGCCGGCCCCGTCGGACTGTCCCTTGCCGGACATATAAGATGAAGTCTCCTGTACCCCCACCCCCCCTGAGTCTCGTGTGCAGGGGGTAGTGCTTTACCACCTCTCTATAGAGTTCGGGACGCCCCCCTCGCTCGCGACTGGACCTTTTTCTTTGTCAGAGAGACTGAACAGCCCCACTAGGTAGGCAGTTCCTCCCCTCTGAGGCTTCCGACCTCGGGCATTTCTGTTTACGAAGAGGGGTCGATGGGACGATGTTCCCCGACTTTTTCGTCGTGAGTCGTCTGCTAGCAAGAGTGCCCCGGCTGAGCTAGCCTCTTCCCACCTTTCAATGGGTGGTTGAATTCCCTACCCGCTCCTCCGCTTCTCTCTTCTATCTTTGTAGTTTTCCCATCCCCCCTCTTATTGTAATTTAGAAAAGAGGAATAGCTCTGGGAAGCTGATTCGCCCTCCTTCCCTTTAATTTGAGATAGAGACACTGCGGGTATCTGATGCTTTTAAACATGTCCAACCCCAGGCTTTTTTCCCAAGAGCGTCACTCGCCGGGAAGGGTTGCGTCCAAGCTCCTGGCACCCTTCCCTCGGATTTTCCCCCCTTCAAAAATCCAAGTCAGACACTGACTGCGCCTTTCTCGTCGTCCCAGCTGTTCTAAAAAACGTCTTGCCCCCAAGCCTGTCTGATAAGGACGTGCCGACCTGCTTGCCGTGCGAAGATGCTTGAGGATTGGAGGTGAATCTGAGTCCCCTTTTGGCTCTTTTCTGGGCGAGATATCTACCCGCGATTAGAGGCTAAGCCCCCTATTTTTTTTGAAGTGATCCCTGAGACGTTTCGGTCTCCATCCCCTTAGTCCCCCAGATGTCAATTCCCGGAAGTGGGCCCCCGATCGCCCTCTGCCCCCTTGATTTTCACCTTTTCGACTGTGTGCGCTGCGCTCCATGCCTCTGTCGGAGCCTTTTTTCCCCCTTCGCCTACTTCACGGCACCACTCTCCTCGGCTTCTACGCGACAACTCGTTTACCCCGAGCCGGCCCTCCCCCCCCCTCGCTCGTTAAAGGCGGCTTGGTGGTGTGCCGGTCGATTGATAGTTTTTTTGCAAAAGTCTCCCTTAGTTTCCCAAGACGGCGATCCGCCCCCGGAGTTTCCTTTTCGTAGCCCTCTGGCTGCCGTCGGATGTCTCACTTCGTTTCCTCAGGAACTGATGGCTTCTATCCTTCTTCGCGACCGCCGCGTGTTTTTCACCTACACTGATCTTTTTGGAAGAGTACGAATTCGTTTCAGAAAGGACCACCAGATGCGAAGATGAGCCAGAGTCAACGCGATTAGAAAGAAAAGTGGGTGAACACTCTCCCTACGGAGGGTAGAAGGAAAGAAAGAGAACTTCCTTTCTCTTTCCAGGAGGAGTAAAAGCCCTTCTCATCGACTCTTCCTGGATGAGACGTCGACGAAGTCAGTTGACACCTTACTCCCCTCGAACAACATTGACGAGCAGACCGTAAACAATTTCCCTGAGGATAGGTACGTGACAGGGCTTCGACGTTGAATAGCGGGAAAAAAGTCCTATGAAAGGTCAATCAATCCCCCCCCCATGGGCGAGGGGGATGATGAATTCCGACAGAACAAAAAACATCAAGGAAAGCCATCCAAAGAGAAGGACCCCTCCGGGAGTGGAATCTCCCAGCGCCGGCAAGGGCTAAGGAAGCCACGATGTGTAGCAGATCTTCCGCCCGCGATCAAGCCCAATACTCCCCCTGCACTGCTAACGGGAGTGAGACCCCCCTCGGGCTCCCAGTAACAGCAGGACTGAGGGGGAAAATGATACCCAGCGACTTCTCCCCTCCGTAGATCTGCTATCATCCTTTAATCCACGGTAACCATGACAGAGAGGGCCCACGACCCAAAGAACCAAAGATAGACCTCTACATTTTCCCTAATTTGAAGCCCCTTTTCTGGTTGTGAGGTATATCATATGTGCTTTGCTGCGGGGAGGCTGGGAAAGAAACTTGGCATGAGTGTCTAGCTGAAAAGATTCTGAGAGAAATACAACGGACCTTGAATTGTTGAAGTAGTGCCAAGATGACTACTCTTATGGATTAGGAATGCCCTCTTAACTCGAGGACTAACTAGCCAATTTAGCCCTCTTCCGAGTCTCTCTTTCCATTCAGTTGTCTCGGGAATGTTTTTGGACGTGAAGTCCAACTTTTACCCGGGGGGGAAGCTCCCCGACCCGGGTAGAGGACCATCCCAGGCAACTCAGACCCCTTCTCAGACAGTGAATATTTGGGACCCGATTCCGTCGGCCGGGAACCCCCTCTGGAGTCGAATGTCAGGAGGAAAGTAGGAGACAAAGCGCCCCACTTCGAAGGAACTAAAGGAGAATACTACCAGAAAGGTTTGACAGCGTTATCCTCATGCGCTCTTCCTTTACGGTCAGGAAGGACGCCTCAGGCAGGGGGAACGGCCCGCTTTTTTGATCGGCGTTTCGGCCATACCAGTTCCAATCTCCCGAGAAGGAACCCTGGGCGACGTGAACACTCAAAAAAGAGAACTGGGGGGAATTGACCCCGGATTCCCCCCGACCAGGTCGAGCCGGGTGGAGAAATGAGTTGCCTGAAGTCCCGTTTACATATGAAGGGACGGTCAGAAGAGAGGTATGGTCGCAACCTCTTTTAGTCCCCCCGCAGAGTCCCAGAGGTAGAGAACGGCAGGGTTTGGGTGTTTTTGGGCCTTCGCCGCCCTTTGGCTGCTGTGATTTGCCCCCGCGAAAGCTTTCCCATTTTGGTTCGCAAGGCAAACCCCAGAAAAGGCAGCCCTCCCGAGGAAGATCCCCCCCCTGGGCGTCCCCCCCAGGGGACAACAGTCCGGGCGTACTAGAAAGAAGCCCATCCGAGCCTCTCTTTCCAAAGAAGGAGGAGGGCACCGAGTCTCGAAGACCCTCTTAGCGTTTTCCATCTACCGGACAAGGGCGAAACCGGTGGCATAGCTTTTCTCCATTCCCTTCCAAACTTAGTTTGGCCCATTCCCCGCGAAGTTCTTTTTTTTTGCGCTAAATCGTGGATCCCTTTTCACCAAACTAAGGCGTCCGATTGCGGGCGCCCCCTGACGTGGTCCCGAACCCGACCAGACGCCTTTCACGTTAGGCCGCATACCGCCCCCCAGGCCAGAGACAGCAAAGGACAAGACGCGAAATGAATCTTTCAGGAACTGGATGTTGGTGAGAGCTCCCCTCTGAAAGATTTCGCCCCTCCATTGTCGACATAATCTTTGTCGGATTTTTTTAGGAAGAGAGGGCCGGTCAATCACGACGTTCGACCCGCTCCCACGATGATTTTTAGCGCATATATCGCTTTAAGGCCCTGAACCCCAACCATAGAGACACTTCATTTATGGGGCGGCAGAGGAAGCGCTCCTTGTTCAGACTGTAAGCCCGACAGACGGGTCGTTGGGTTCACGATTATCCCGATTTTTAGTCACCATGGCTAGAAGATGCCATCTCGCGCATCGGATTTGATTGTTTATAGTCCATCCCCCCAATTGAGGTGGTGCGTCTGAGAAAAGCTGCTTGAGTTCAGTTCCGATCCTCCTATAGGATATCTTGAAACAATTGCGTAGGCAAACTGTTAGTCCAACTCCCCCCCCCCCATATATAGAAGCCATTATGTCTCCACCCCACACCCCACAGAGAGGAAGCGCTGCCCTGTTAGCGGAGCTCCTACCGAAATCCGTATTCGCGGCTACCCCCCACTCTACCGACGTGAATAAAAACTCCCGCCCGGCCCGACATCGATACTCGCCAGATTTGTCGTCTCTTTTCTATTTTCCGGCCTGGTCCCCGCGCCCTTTTCCCTCGCCGGCGCTTTCTTCGGAAGTGATTAATCTTCGTCCTTGGGGCCTTTGGGTTCATTTGTCAAAGTACGACCGCACCAGGAAACCGCAGTCCCAGATTGAAAGGTTCGCCAAGGACAAAGTTCCCCAACAAGTTCTACCTCACCCTTCAGGTCTCTTCGGAAGAACGCCGGTTCCAAAGGGAGAGTAATAGCTAACGGAGTCATCGCTTGACAAAACTCTTTGGTAGATGGCGGCTTACACTTTTCGGGCCGTTTTTATAGCTTTAAGTCTCGGCCTTGGAATTGATAGGTCTCGGAGACCCGTAGCGGGAGGATACCAGCCCCCATTTGACGGCTTCAGAGTTTCAGGCAAAGATATCTTTGCCGGGTCTTTTTATCCTTTTTTTTGGGATGCGCCCTTTTCCGCATCCCTTGACAAAACGCTCCGACCCCGCCAACGGCAAGTTCGAACGGCCCACTTTCCGCGGCAAAGGTCAGAAACCACCCATCAATTACGACTCCCCATTTGACAACCCCCCAACCAGGCCCCACTACAATTTTGTGAACCGGGCAACCGTCCCTTTTCCCAGGATCTAAGGATTTGCCGAGTCGTCCGGCATCGGGTAATCCCCCCCTTTAATGCGCCAAGAACCATCACAAACATTCCGATTAATGTCCCCCCCACAGGCATCTTTTAGCCCCGGGATTTTTTGCTTCGGGACACGGACAATGAGGAAGGGTTTTCTGGCGCCCTTTTCAGAATTTGACAAGGCCCGAAAAAGCAGCCGCGAGACCCGTCGGCAAATCCCGTTTAGGACCCCCGATACGTCCCAACCTTTACCGAAAACGCTCTAGGGAACGAACCCCTCCCTTTTTTTGGCGGTTTGCTCCCCAGAAGGGCAGTGAAGAAAGGCTCCTTCAGAAGGCCTAGTAGCCCTTGAGAACGTACTGACCCTCGGGGGTAACAACTTGTGCACTCACACGGGAAGAACCAACTTTTAACCCCTTGTTACAGTTTAACACATTTTTTTTAAATGACACCTCCACATGACAATACCGGCTAATGCGATGTTTTTTTTCTCCTATTGATTCCGTGGAATGTCGTCTTTGCGCAGATGCCGTACAGCAGGATTCCCCTTTCCGCCTTTTAGTGAGGAAATAACCCAACCGCGAGCTCACACAGATGTTTTCCTCTCCGGTTTATCTAGCCCCTGCCGCGGCGGGGTTTCTTTCCCACGTGGCCTCTCTGGCCTCATAGTGGAATGTTTCTCTCCTCGAAATACCCTCATCGTCAGCGTCCTCTGTTTGCCCCCGCCTCGCTGTAGCTCTCCAACCGCAGCTCCGGGAAGAGTTTTTTGCTCGCCTTAAGAGTCCATGGGAGAAACAGCGTTCCACAAATAGCCCCCCGCCCCAGGTGTCTCCGCCGCAATTCTCTTGGACACGTCGTTTTGAGAGTTTCCCTTGGCAAATTCCCCCAGGTCCCCTCTCCCCCCCCCCGGCCCCCCTGATGCGATGCGAAAGGAACCCGCCCGACGACATCTCCTACGGCGTCGCGCAAGGAATAGGGCTCCGCTAAACGTCGATGACCTACCCGAAGTTCCCACACCCCCCACGCGAGGATATTTTGTAGTCTGAAGACGCCTCCCCAGGAACGGATTTTTTTCGGCCTGTCAGACCCCCAGGACCGATCTTTTATAAGGGAATGCCTATAGAAGAGCGATCCCCCCAGATGACGCGCGGACGGGCCAAAGAACTTTTCCAGGTGGAAGTATCCTGGATAGAAGACCCGTCCCAAGACCTTTTTTTATTTCTCTGTGATTTGCGCGACCACGTGCTACGGTTTGCCTCGTCCCGATCGAAGAGTATAAATCCTTTCCCTTTCAAGTGGTGTTGTGGATTTTCCCTCGTCGACTTTTTTCCTTAGGGTCCTAGCATAGGTCAAGGCATGCAAGCGGCACTGCACGTGGGGGTTTTTTTTATTCAGAAAAGCTCAATAACCAACCCCCCCCCTACATTCAAACACAAACCCACAAACCCACACAAACTTTTACCCCCCCCCCCCCCCCCCCCCCCCCCCCCCCCCCCCCCCCACTGGAGGCCGGCCCGGAGTAGAGCCGGTTAGAGACATCTTTCCGTTGATGCGGGCCTTCCCCCCTTTAAATTCCGCTTTCTATTTATAGTAAAGTTCGTTTCCCCAAAGTATTTTTCCATCTTTTTTCCTGTGTTACTCTTTGGGGATGCCTGGGTACACGATTAGTAATCACAAGGTGAGTATTCTATCTACGCTTCCTCCCGGTATTTCGCAGGAGAATAACACGTGGGTGTGGAAGGATTGAGCAAAGGTTAATTAACCCCAAATCTCTATAGATACTTTCAGAACGTTAGTCCGCACAGGGCTCGTCCCGTAGATGGTGTACTCGTGGTAGCCTGAAGTAAGAGACTAGTAACGTACCTTTAAACTGACCTCGGCCCAGAAGAAGGGGAGAGTCAAGAGGAGGGTTTACTTTTTCTGACAGATCTCCCTGAGCACCAGAGGAGGCCGAGAGGAGATAGGGACATTATTGCGCACTTCTCCCCCCCCCCCAAAGCAGATTTAAGGGGGAGATAAAGGAAGTTGATGGAAGATAGCTCTGCCTCGGTAGGGCCACCGACGGGCCTGATAGTGTAATCCACGGGGGCTTCCCCTTCCTTTACCACGGTTTTAGCAACGAGAAACATACAAGCAGTTTAGGCGCGGCTTTGCGGCTCCTTTCACCCTTGTGGTGATTCACTGGTATCCACAGAAGTTGAAAGTCGTTTCTGGGACACCTTTCTTCCAACCGATTGAAGGACGTAATTCCCAGACGAAGAAAACAAGGAACCCGCGCCCATCAACCCGGCGACCCGACGTTTTCGTTGCAAACAAATTGCCTTTTTTCCTATACAGTTTGTAGGTATGTGAGGATTCATGGCCTATACTTTTTCATCACTTCCTCCGGACTTCTGATTTTTTCGTTTTTACCGGAGGACTTTCGGAACCAGACGGCTTACCTCTTTTCAAGGAAACTTTTTCCGAATTCGGGTTCAGGGTTTTCAATTCCTTTCACTTTTTGTTCGTTTGCCCCCTACAGCCTCGGTACAGCCGCGATCCTGGGACCTCTGGCCTACGGTGGCAGACGGTCACGTGTTGCTTTTCACGGGCTGGTTTGGGACGTTACTTTTCGGAATCGCTCCATGAAAGGGGGTGGGGTTGTAGCTTTTTCCCTGATTTTCCCCAGAACAAGAGAGGCCTTTCTTTTAAGGTGACGTTTGTCCTGATCGTGCCCTCTAGCTTGAAAAACTCCAAGCCCAAGTAAATAGGAGACTCAAGTTCCCATGGGAGAAGACACAGATCCCCTTTCCAGACGATCGCATTTCTCCAGCTTACTTTAGAAGTCTCAGCCACTCCAGAGTAGAAGATTCATTGAATGATCAAGGCCGTTCTTACCCTCCAGCCCTTCTATCCCCCGCTTGAAGCATCCACGATCTGGTGTTTAAACGGTATTAGCTTTGGTTCGCAACCCCCGCGCCGTGGTTTTCGTCCACGCTTCGTTTTTTCATCAGGGTTGTGCAGCACTTGCAGCTGGAATCTTGAGAAGGTTACAAGGTTTGGCCCTCAATTGAAATTTTTCAAGTCTCAAAAATCTTCTTTTTCCCTCTCTTATCAGGACGATGAACTTAGTAGCCCATGTCCTCCAAACCTGAGAGGCGGCGGGAGAAGATGATGATCAAGTGACCTTGAGAGGAAGTGCAAACATTGGAGGGTATCGTCTGCGCTTTCGTGATGACTGACTTCTTTTTTTGTCTTTACGCAAAAAGATCTCGGTTTAGGTCGCGCTCACTTCAAAAGCACCCCCCGGTCCGCTACTTTTTTTAATTCTCTCGATTCCGGGTCGTGCGTTCTGGGACGAGGAAGAGGGGTCGCTCGGGCACTCCAGCCGACAAATAGGAGAAGCGAGCTCGAGGATCCCCCCCCTGCCCTCGACGGAGCATCGTTTGAATCAGACATAAATGTGGGCGTAATCGTCCTCAGTTGATCCGGAACTTTCTGAATAGAGGCGCTCTTTCATTCGAGAATTCCATTTCTTTCGATACTGAAGATACCGCGGCTTCGGCGATTCGGATTTCCTCGATGCCTTCCTCTCCGGACGCGGGTAGTTCTTTTGGCTTTCACATCGCGCATCGTTCTTTCCAACGATCAGACCCAGTTTTCTTTTTTCTGGACTCCCTTTTTTCTTTTTCCCCCCGCGAAAGGGAAAGCTCGACAAAAAGACGCCCCCCCTTGGTCCGATTTCTGTGCCCTAGCAAGAGTGTTCCAACAAACAGATCACGACTCGATTCCTCGTTTGAATTGGATGAGAGGGGATAGATGTGTAGGTCTCGACCTGCCTTTCCCCACAAGGCCCCGATTTGTTTAGAAGTTTTTATGACCCCGTTTCCTGGCCTCCGCCCCTTTGTGTGAGTGATCTTTTCTTCGTCCAGCCCTCTGATTTCCGCAATGGGGACTGGCTTCTGGAGCGCGTGCTCCTCGCCCCCCACTTGTTAATGTGATGCGGCGTAGACCACTGCTCGAGAGATTCTGCCGCAGACCTCCCCAATCACGATGGTAATGATTGTGCCAACCCCTGATCGGCTAACTCCCCTCTGTATCCTTTACGTGTGTTGTGGTTCCGATGCCGGTTTGATGATTGGCTTTCTGGCACCTTGTATGAGACGCGATCGCCCTTCCCGACGCCGCCTGATCTCGAGTTTCTTTTCCCCGAGATTCAGGTCCCATGAGCGGGTGTGGCGGTAAATTTCACCCTGACCGCGTTGAAGTAATCAAACAACCCCTGAATATGGCAGCTGCCCCCGGGCTATTTTTGGCAATGAATATGGACGCTCCCGAAGGAGCTGCACCCGAAACTTGCAACTGTCAGGGAATGGTGAACCAAGGAGCCGAACGGCTTCACGTCCTCACTGGGCAGATACCGAGGAGCCCACCGTTTTCAGGCCAACTCGCATTCGAACCTTCCCTTCCACCCGCCGTAAGGTCTGATTTGTTGCGTGGAAGAGGCCCAGAGTAAATGCTCTCTCCAGGCTTCTCGCGTCCCCCGCCACAGTCCCTGGTGTCCCGCTTCGGGTTATCGTTAAGACCGGTGTTACCTGTCGCGAGCTTTCTCGACCCCCAGCGAATTGTCCTTTGTTCAAGCCGGATCTTATGAGCCGTCCTGCGCTTCTATCATGCAAAACTGTGTGTTAAGGATACCCACACGCCATAAAGAGAGCCTCTACTCCTCCCCCTTTGTTAGATTTGTCGAGAAGATATCTCGCTGCGCGTGGCGTTGGAAACCCAAGCCGCTTCTCCTGATCCCCCTCTCTTTGCCTGCTCGCCGGCAAAGAGGCTTGAGGCCCGAGACAATGTCGCTTTATGGTGGCCCTTTACTTCCTTCTCCCTCATCCGCCACCGGTTATGCCCCCGGTCCCTCCGATGCATTCGCTTCAGAGACTGCTTTTTTTTCTAGCGACCTCTCTTTGCGACGCATGCGATGTCACCGCTGCCGCGTCCCCCAAGGAGCAGACTATTGTTTTCCTATTGTCTCTTCCCGGTGTCAGGCACGGAAATGGCCAAGCTTCCGTTTCTTAATACACCAAGCCCATGGTTCCGGCAAGCGTGGATCTCTTTTTTTTCTTTTTTTTCCTCCTGCGCCTCCGGCCAGTTTGGCCAGCGGGACTCGCTAGCAGTGATTGTTTTAACCTGACTGACAACACCAATACCCGACTTCTAAGGGTATGAAACCCCCCTGTGGTTTTACTGCCCGCCCATAAACCTGAGATCAACAAAGGTGGATCCCTTTGTCTATACCCAGCGCCAAGACTCATCATACAAGAGAAGGGAAGGAGGCCGAAGAGTAGTGATGTTCCCCTCGACTCTCTCATCTAGGCAAGGCCGTAGGAGACTGTGCAAAGGATGTACGTTGGATCCTATGTGCATGGGGTCCAGAAGGGATACACAAGACCTGACTCCCTAAGATATCGACCCTGACCCCCCCACCCCCCCGATCCGTAAGAGAGTTTGCCCTTTTTCATTCCGAGTGGGATCTCCCTCGATTTTAAATCTTTCTTGATGGAAAGCTGCTTCCCCCCTTGTCTTTCGCCTGAGAAGTTTCCCCAGAAAGAGAAAATGAAAGGGTATCCCCAGTATTTCATGCCGTCCAGATCGCACGGCCATTATATTTGGGAACCCCCTCGCCGCTGCTACTCTCATCCCTTTTGCCTCTGAGCCGTGGAAAAGGACACCCCATAGAGGAGTCCTTATATTTGGCCTCGAGCGCGCAATACGAGAGATCCCTGGAAAAGGGAACGGAATCTTCATTAAACACCTCCCTTGGTACATACCCCAAGAGCTGCCCCCAGGGGCAGAACCTGCGCAGACATTGGCCTCCTTTGATTCGAGGTTTTTGAGAGAGAAAGATGCCAGACGGGCAATCGATGTCAGTCCATCCTCTTTTCTCTTTTATTTCACGCGGACCGGTCTGTCCAAACTATCTTTTTTTACCGACAGACGCCATTTTTTAGAGCTGGACAGCCGGATGATGAGGGGCCCGCCTTTCCTGACAACCCCCCGACCCCCTTCCCCTCCCGATGGCCCTGAAAAGATGTCTTTCGGGCCTCCAAACCCAAAACAAACACACGGAGCCATAACGAAATTCCTCTCGCCGCGGGTCCGAAGTGAGCAAAAGAAATATCGGGTTACCCGTCGACGAGGAACACGAGGAAGAGAACAGCCGTTCGACCTGTTGACTTCCAAAGCCCCCCAAATGAGGGGGGAGGATGAGCATGATTTTTCACCCGCAGACTTCATGCTCGTGCATCCCCCCTTGATCTATTTCCCTTAGTGCCCGCTCGCCTTTAGCATCGCCCCCCACCCTTTCTACCCTCTCCTTTTCTCGTAGCGTCGCTCTTTTGGTGTTCGCTTCGCGCTAACGATCCTTCCCCCTCTTCTGACACTCTATTCAGTAGGAATCACAATCGTACCGAGCCCCCCTCCTCTAACCGCCAGATGGTGCTACTTGTCAGAGGAAATCAGGGTAGCTAAATCATGGTAATCAAGTCCTCCCGGGACCCCGCGATTTATCATAGGAATTGAGGAAACCCGTTCCGTTTCGCCTGGTCCCGTTGGGACGCCATTTGCAAGGGACAAGCCCCCCCCCGCCATTGAAGAGTCAGGTAGGACGTGCATCCAGAAAAAGGACACCTCCGTCCTTTAGGTTTCCCCTATCGAAGACAGTTTCGCCGACTTGCGAACCCTCCTCCTCCGGATGCCCCCGAAGTTGCCATGATAATTCATTCGGCCCAAGCTCCTTCTCAGTAATAGAGTTCCCTTAGGACGTGATAGGAACTCTTTAGGGACAGGGGTCCTTCTCTCCCATCAGAAATGAATAGCGTCAGAGAGATCTGCTGACGCCCTTTCGGTTTTTCATCTCGTTTTGGATCGTGGGCTTTCTTCGCATAATGTATCCAGTTCACCCCTAAGAAAAAGACCTTTCCGCAGCCAGTATACTTTCGGCAAATAATTTCAGCCTACCATCAAATTTCCTCTCTCCCTCCACAAAACCTATTGATCCCCCATACATTTGAAAAGAAAAGCCCACGATGACAGTCTTAGCCCCTTGAACCTTCCTCGGTTCACCTTAGGTCAAGTCAGACGGCCTTTTAAAGAAAATAGTTGGAAATTCCCCCCATCCAAAGCAAGGAAATGGAATAGTGAAAACCTTTAAGGATCAACAAGCGCTCTTGACGGTTATAGTTTTAAACATCGCCGTCTCCCGCCCAGAGATGGAAGACCCCGAACAGACCCTACACCCCTACAGACCTCTGAGAAGTCTCCCCCCAACTAATTTCGGCAGTTTCTTTCAAGTCGGGCCAGCGACTTCCACACTTTAAGCCCCTTGATAGGACCCTCCCCCCCAAGACTTCTTACTTGTGTGTTGTTTTTCTCGGTCTTTTTCCGATTCTTTTATAGTCCTGTCTCGATTCGTAATCGGGCTGGAATGACGTCTGCATGTTTTTTAAACTCAGTCCCAATTTCCTCTATAACTCTGTGGGCCCATAAAAGTTGAGATACCCACTCCTTTTCTGCCTCCCCCCTCCCTCGTCATACGAGCCTCCCTCAAAACTACGGACGGAGGGGGGGGGGGTTTTAGAAAGAGTTTAAAAAAGTGGACTGGGACTAGTCTGGCCCCCCCTCTCCGGAAGTTCCCCGGCTAAAAGATTTCTCGAAAAAGGAGGGCGGCAAGGGGACCACGAGCCCGTGAATCAAGCTGGCGAATTTAGGTCTTTCCCCAAGTCTCGGCCCTAAACCATGCAGAGGTCGGAGGGTTTGTTCCCTTCCGCCGGCAACGCTCTTCTCTTAGCTCATCAGCTTTTCGAAATTTTATAGATTTTGATTTTTTCCTCCACTTTATCGACCTCCATTCGTTCGAGCACGCCTTTTTAACTTATGACAGTTCCTCTTAGAGTTCCTTAAGTCAGGTGGGAGCACAAGGGACCAAGATGAAGAGATTCGGCTTTCTAACCCACTCGCCCGGCTCTTAGGGTACTTATTGGAAAAACCCCATTCACTACTGTTCCCCAGCTTCCCCCTGGAATGATTCCCCTCTCCCTGGAAATCACTGTTGGCGAGGTTTACCCAGATCAGGCCGGAGTAGATTTCCCGGAAGGCTCCTCGAGCCGCCCCGTCTTCGAATTCTTGGTTCTTTTCATTCGACCACGCCTCACCACGCGTGTAATCGGAGCTTGCTCATGTTGAAGACGCCACGTGGAAAGAATCCCTGAGAATCTTAATGACGGGCCACCGTCCCCGATTCTTTCCCTTGGCCCTTCCCGATCAAGTAATAGGCGAATGACAAAGATGACGTTTCTCTGTTCGCCACCTTTTTCCCTGAGACCCGTGGAAATCTCCCCGGAATCGGTGCGGGCTTGTCTCCTCCAAATTGTGGCAGGTGGAAAGCAGAGTGGTTCAGTGAGAGAGAGACGAGCTCTTCTTTATAGGGTAATAAGACCCGTGGTTGTTTCTTTTCTTTATATAGCCGGTTCCCACCCGGTCCTCTCGAGACAATCCCCCCCCCCCCCCCCCCCCCCCCCCGAGGCCTTTTCCCGTTAAAGCCCTGGAAGAGGACACTGCCGGGTATTCAGAACAAGAGACCCTACTGGCGGGACCCCCACGCGTTTTTTTTAGTTCCTCGGTTTCCATGTCTCTATAGTTCCTTTTCGGAATTCACTTCTGAACTTAGATGTTTACAATGGATATGCTGAGGCACGTCTTTCCGGATCTCCCCCCCAAATCTTTTTCCGCGTTCTCGAATCTTTTTTCATCGGCAAAAGATTATTCACAAGAAAGTTTGATGGACCTTTCTTTTTCTCTCCTATCCTACGTCATGGTTCAGGATCTATAGGTCCTTTTGAGGATAGAGGAAGTGCCATTGGATGCCTCCCCCTTTACTCGCAGGCCTGGCCTGTCCGCACTTGAAGCGATTCAGGATGGGTGCCGGTGGTCTCTTCTCCTTGCTCGCGTTCGGCTGAATTTCGTCTCGCTGAATGATCGACGCTGATGATGTCTTCTCGATCGCGAGTCACCATTCGCATCGTCTTATTGCCTGACTCGTTTGTCCGGCTATCGCAACTCCGCGAGGTTCCCACCTGTGGTATAACAACTGGTCTCGGGGCTTTCAATTTCCTCTGGTTTGGGCCGATAGGGTCCCCTTGTACTGGGCATTAGAATAGGCCGTCCGCCCTCCTATACACGGAGCCCCCAACCCCTCCCCTCCCGGCGGAGATAGCTTGGTTCAGTTCGGTTTCTTTTCAACCTGGGGTTGTCTCTTTCAATGGTAGTTCTCCTTCTTGCTCGGATGCCCCTTTGATTTGCACAGGGGGACCCAACGCTGCTTTTATTAAATTCCAGCAGAAGCAGAGACCTTGTTACCGTACAATACTGAGTCGAAAGCTGTCGGACAAAACATTTAATCCGATGCTTGTCTTTTCCCTCTCTCTGGTTTCTTCAAGTTCTTGCATATCCGCCGGCTCAACTGCTTGGGTATTCTCTGAATGGATGCTGGTTTTAGTCCCGTCCTTGAGGTCCTCTAAGCCCCTCTAGAGGAATGAGCCCCCAGCAAGTGATGGACGCCACGGCATGCTTCTCTAGTCCTTTTCGTAGTGTGACTTGCTGGCCCTGTTCCCACCTAGGAGTTCCCCAGCACGCAGGACATAATGCTTTCCCTACTACGATATTCTGACACTACTCCTTGTTTTTTCACAGGGTGGATGGTTGCTAATTGTTTTGTAGTTTTATCGTAGGAGCCCTGTTGTTTTTTCTTCAATGATTTGTAGAGAGTTAAGAGCGGACTCTGTTTTCTATGACGTTGATTTGTAGGAGCTCCATTTCTAGCCGGATGCGGAACCCCCTCCCTTTCTACCCCCCAAGCCCTCTCCGGATGAGCTACAATGACCTGAGAACTATATCTCGTGAGATGAATGTCGGCTTTTTTCTGGCGCAGATCGCCGGTCGACCTACGGATTTTGAAGATAAAGGGGCCTCCCTCTTCTTCTTCCATCTCACGTCCGCAGCATTAAATGCTCTGGCCCTGCTCTGCGCTGCTTATGATTTGAGTTCGTCGCGACGTTGGTTCGTTCGATACGGGTCCCGCTCCCAGGGTTTTGTCGAGATACGGAATTTTTTATCCCCACGGAAGAAACTGAAGGCTTCAGGTGGTGTTCCCTTTTCCCTGGTTTCTTCCCGTGGGGTCTTCCATCCCCTTAGATGAGACATCGCGAGGCGAGTTAGGCCTTCCATCCATCCATTCGTCAGGTAAAAACCCTTTTTTCGGTACCCTTCCCGGTCGTGTTGATGATTCTTTTATAGGCTTGAGTGTCGTTTCGCCAAAAGTCTCGCGAAGTGCGGTTCCTGATCGTACCACCCCAAATTTTTCCCCCCCCTCCCCTGCCCCCTACGCTTTTCTTTCTCTGAGAGCTTCTTTAGGGATTTTTTCCGGAGCGAAGTTTAGTCCTGAGCGGGCCCTGGTTTCCCCCTGTTCCCGAGACTGCCGAGTGATCTCTTTCCCTTATCTCTTTTTTCTGAATATACTTCCCCCATGGTGGATGACCTCCGGTAACTTTTTGCGTTCCTTTCTCCCAGATATGGGCATCGCATTGCCTTTTACCTCCAAGATCGTCTATTTTAGAATTCTCGTTATTTATGACTTTTTCAGTAACCCCGGCTGCTTCGCCCGCTTTTTTTTAGTTCTCGTCTTTGTGGGAAAGAAGGTCCAGAGAACCTGACTAGGGAAAACCCACCCCAACCCCCAACCCCCCCCCCAAAACGAGAGAGGTAAGGAGGGAAGGCAGAAGGAGACTCTATCTC
>Ga0179593_1438007_pt1 | contig 17155 bp, 12 predicted proteins | sample CZODoug2_1_08_16_FD_185931 | JGI IMG/M metagenome (GOLD analysis project Ga0179593, IMG submission 185931) | Vadose zone soil fungal communities from Angelo Coast Range Reserve, California, USA - CZODoug2_1_08_16fungal (PacBio error correction) | ecosystem: Environmental > Terrestrial > Soil >... | reverse complement strand
GCTTCTGCTGTTTTGGAGCGCTTGAAGAAGACGATTTGACCTAAGCAGGACGTGCGCTTCCTCCACTTTATTCCCCCAAGAGAAGAGAAGCTTTTGATCGATCAAAGTCGGGGCCCCTCCCACCCTGACCGTAAATTAGGACCTTGGCCAATATCATTCCCTCCTTCTTTCCCTATGATTCTGTGGTTACCTCTTTTGAGTTTTAAAGAAGGGCGGACCCGTATCTTTACTTTCACACGAACTCTTTCCCTCACCCTCCCTCACAATCTACCCTCTCTCCTCCCCTTTCTCTATACTACGCCTTCACCCCCCTCTCCCCAAATTTTTACTGACCCTCCCCACGAGTTTTTCCCCCCTAGGCGAACTCCCGCTTCATCGATGTGTTCCTCCTTCCCTTTTTCCTGTGGCATTCCCCCCCAAGATCTCTATCTCACCTGATAGAGATTTTATAGTCCAAAGGAGTTCTTCTCAGTCTGCGTGGCGCTTCCTATTTTGTCGAGTGCGCTCGCGTGAATCGGAGCGTACCTTCCCGTTCTTCTCCCAAATCGAGGAGCGACTCGAAAGGTGTTTATTCAGGCCGCCGACTTACCCCTGTACCCTATCGCGCGGAACGTTTATTGAAGTTCAGAGTGGCCGCTCTTTGACTTTTTCATGTGCGAATGGTGGCCCTCAGATCTAGACGTAAAAGTACTCTTCTCCCTTCGCGCGCGTCGTTCCTGCGGCCGGGGGTGCTCCTTTCGCGTCCGAAATCTCTCCTCATCTGCTGTGTTTCGCCCCCCCCTTTGAGTCCGCCACTTTCACTTTCCCTCCTGGATCCTCAACGACTCCTTTCTTCCGGACCTCCATCGATGGTAGCGCTCAAGAGTGTATCCGGTCTTTTTTTTGTTGTACCTCTAATACGTCTGGTGGATGCTGTTCCCTTAAGAAGTAACTTTCGCTTTTTTATGACCTGATCGATCTTTTTCTTTCCTATCCAGCCCGCCTCCCTTGCGCCTGAAATCGCCCTAGCCCAGGAACCTCTATCGCGTCTACGGCATCCGGTCAAGTTCCACTGGCGATTGGAGTACGCTCTTGCCCTCAGCAGGGTGTGCATAACACGTCCGCTCTCCACCCCCCTGAGTAACGTGTCTTGAGTTGTTGCAATCCCCAGCCCGCTCAGTTACCGTCGCCCGCAGGACGAAACTACCCCCTGACTTCTCCCACTCCTCCTCGCTGCCGAGCTTTCTTGTTTGTCCGACCGAGCGTTTTGCTTCAATCTTTTGGAAGTCAGTCTGGAAGCACCGAGATGTTGACTATGCGTTCCCGGATTCAATATTTCTGAACTAAGCCCCCTCGTATGGATCTTTGGGGTATCTCTTAGACGGACCTCGCTCTTCCTAAGAACATCCTGCTTCACCCTTACCCTAAGGGAAAGCTATGGGTCTTTGTGAAGAAGTTTCTCTCATTTTTCGTTGAAGAGCTTAGTTTTCGTTGAGTTTCTCCCACTTGCTCCCTCTGGGTGATTCCGTTGCGTCTCTATCTTCGATCTTGGCGTGACTTTCGCGACTTATAGGTTCTTGAGTGGTCTATCTACGTATAGGCCCGTCGCCTGCGAGGGCGTCAGTCCCGCCCCTCAAATAATTACTAGCTTCAGCGGAAAGATTCATCCCTCTCTTGAGTAATTACCCTTTTTAGTTTTTCTTGAGTCACCCATCACTAGGCCTTTGAAGTCCTGCGTGCTGGGTTCTTCGAGATCTTTTTATAGTGTCCCCCCCACAGACTCCTCTCTCTTGCGACCATAGAACACTTGGTCTCGCTTATCAATACCGACTCGACGCCTGGAGCCCTGCGAGCACTTTTTTCCTCCTCTTCTTTTAGGCTGAAATCACATATTGTCCCTTCTTTTAGTCTACGTTGGGTCCCTTTACCGCACCGATATCTCTCACCCTATCCCGCCTTCCGCTGAGGGCATCCCGGGTTTTCGCAGCTTCCCTTCTCCCTTCGTTCCACTCCCTCCTTCACATCTCTCGGAAAAGTCTTCCCCCCCTTAGACCTCCATCTTGGTACCTATCTTTTCGCCTTGCTTTCGTGCCAGCCGGAAGTAGAGCGTTGGGATTGACCCTGCTTTTCTTTTACCGCTAAACTCCTCCGGGTGCGTTCCCCTATGTACGCCGCCCGAACTCAGTATCATCTCGAGGGTCTTCAAGCCCCCTTTTTTTTTTTTTGTCTGTTCTCCTCGCATAGGATCTATTTATCTTCGGATCCTCCCTCCCCATACGGCGGATGGTTATTCGTTTACGCCAATCCTCCCAGGCAACACACCCCTCGCGAACGGGGCTGTCCCCTCTTTGCCCCCTGATCCATAATAGATTTCCCCCAGATGTCGAGACCGTGTAGAGCATCCGCATTCTTTGGGGCCCCGAAGTAGTGCCTTATTTGCTTTCTCTCGACCGTGAGGCCCCTCGAAGTCCCTTCTTGAGAGTGGAGATTTCCCTCTTCCAGATAGGTGGCACCTTTCTCAATCGCGTCCCCCCCGCCTCTCGGTTCCTAGCAGCCTCGCTTCGACGTTCGCATCTTCCCCCCCCCTTCAGCGGACCCGGTTATTTAAAGCGGTACCTCCCCCCGTTTTACTATGTCGCCACTCAGAGGCGGTGCTTACCTAGAAGATCTCGACTCCCCTAATCCGACTCGGCTTTTCGGTTGCTCCCAAGCACATGAAGAACCTCCGGTCTTACCCCCCTCAAACGCCGCGTGTCGTACCCGGTCATATACCATTCCTTCTTATGGGGATCTTTCCCCTTTGTCATAGCCGCGTCCTCCACGAACCGTCTCCGGTCAACTCCCGATCTCCGATTCAAATTAAATCCATATAGTCCCTCATCTCCATTCCAAACGGGCCACCCCCCCGGAAATCCGTCAAACCCTTCCACCTCGCAACTATCCGTCCCACGACTACCCGATCCTGACTAGTCACCCACGACAAATCTCTTTACGGTTTTGCCTGTGGCCGCTCGTGTCTGAGATCTCAGAGGTTCACTCTCCCGACTCTGTCAACCAAAATCAAGTCCTCTCTCTTTGAAGAACTCTGTTCTGAAGCCAGATCAGGTGAGAATGTTCTCGTCTCCCCCCTGCCGGGGTCAACACGATGAACTCCCGGCTCGTTCAGGTTCCCCAAAACGTCTCGACGGTGACCTACTCTTCCTCGGTGTATTCTAAGTTTGTCGGGCGTACTTGTTTCTCTGGAAGTTTTTTTCCTGTCTCGGGCCTTTTCCTGCAAAACTCCCAGTAAACTTGGAAGCGTTTTATCTCCTTGTTCCTCCAAAAACACTGAGTAATCTCCCCCCTTTTTTGTGATCGTCGAAATCGGCCTGCGGTGCCCCTCAAGTTATAGGGTATATCTTAACCATGGCGTCTCCGTTCGAGACCCTTCTTCGGCTGTCTCGAGATACGTTCATCCCCCTCTAACACGTTCCTGAGGAAGACCCCCTCCCCCTCCACCAGCCGTATGGTTCTTGGTTGATACTCCAGTCTCCCCCTTCGTTTTACTCGTCACAGAGCTTTCGGCCGCACGTGAAGTAGTGTTTTCCCTCCTCTGCCACGTTACGTGTCCGGACTCATTGTCTCAAAAGAACCGCAGAGCTTCGACGAGTTCGGACCACGCCGACATATCCCTTAACTCCCTCCGCCCCGGCGAACTCGGTACCTCCCTCGGGGGTCAGTGGTCTGCGAACGTCTTTCGATCCCCAGTCTCTCACTGACGCCGTCGAAACTCTCGTTCCCTACTACACCCCTTCCGATATCCTCGATCGCCTTCACGCTGAGTTGAGTCGTCGAATTCCCCCTCTTTATGATTCTTTCTCGGGAGGAATCCCCGTCTTATTTTAGGAGCCCTACTGGGCCCGCGCCCCATGATGATCTATATCTACCCTAGCCCCCCTTTCCCCCCGTCCGCCGGCAGCCGAGCTCGATAACTGACCTCCCTCCGTCACTTTTCGTACGAGCAAGTTACTGCTTATCTCTTGTTCCCTCCCCCCCCCTTCCCCGGCGAGGACACCCCTATATTTCTGGAGTTTATCTCGTTTTTTACAGTTCGCTCGTGGCTTCCCAATGTACCCGAGCCCACCTTTTCTCCTCCGGCGTGCTTAGTAAACGTTCCCCTAAGATTTTATCTTGGAAAGTCGAAGGTAGTCTCTCCGATTGGCGGTCCGAAATTTCCCCGATTCGTGTGTACCCGGCACCTATTCCTCTCGATCCCCCCTTCCTCTTGTGAGGTCGCGGAATAGGCCTTCTTCTCCCACCCATCAATGCGGGTTTTCTCTCCAACTCTGTCGTCAGGTCCGCGCTCCTACGTTCTCTATTTATCACTCCTAGGTTTTTTTTTTCCTTTTTCCAGATTATGTAGGATCAGATTGCCAAGAGCCGATATTTCTTTAAGGCCCCCTACGGAAGTTTTCCTTCCCGTACTTTCGAGCCCAAGCTTCTCTTTTTTGATCCCCATGATCAAAGTTTTTTCTCCCCCCTTCCCCCCTAAAATTCGGACATTTTCACTAGTAGATGACCCCCTTCAATCCCTCATTTCCGATTGATCTCTTTTCCTAGTTGATCCGTCATTTTGCCCTCCTTGAGGACCAGATCCCTTCCGGGCCGAACGTCGTCCTGTCCCTCTTCTTCTTCACGATTCATCGAGTTTTTTGGCAATCTCCCTTGGCCTGTGGCAAGCTCCCCCGCTAGCGATCTTACGTTGCCGGCCATGTGATACCCCGGAAAGGGACCCTTGCCGCTCTCTGCTTCGTTGGAGGCCGAGTGCTCTTCTTCTCCTTCTCATATGCGACTCCTTCTTTCCCTCACAACTCTTATGCGCGCTTTCCGCTTTTCTCTTCTGACGGTTTCCGAAGAATTACCTGCCTTTTCCCGCGTCGCTAGGAACTCCCCTGCCCTGACCCTCTTTTTCTGTCGGTCCCTCGATGTTTCGAGTCGTAATTTTCTCCGGAAAGTTAGGACTCGTCTTCAAGACACTTAAATCGTAGGACTTCATGTTTTTTCCGCGGGTGATGTCCTGCGTTCCTTTCTCTTCCTCGTTCTAGAACCTTTCTTCTCTCAACGCGGAGGTGGCTTTTCCGTACCATTTTCTTCCTACAAGTAATGTTCCGAGTCTATTATTCCCCTCTTCTTCGTGCCTCCATCGTAGGGGAGTCTCCCTAAGTGGAGACCTTTTTTTCCGTCAACCTTACCACTTCTGGTGGATTAGATGTCTTCCGCCACCGAACTTCGTTCTCTTTTAGGCCGATCGAGATAATCCTCCTGTTGAGGCCCCTCGACTCCCCCCGGGTCCCCGCTTTCCCCCTATTTACGGACACTTTTCCTTCCAGGCTGATTCTACATAATTAAAGTCAGTACTGTTTTCTCTCCCCCCGCTAGATAAAACTTTAAATTTTCCGGTTTTTTTTTAGCAAGGACCCTCCTCCTTCCCACTTACGAGAGGACGCCCGTCCACGTAACGATCAAGACTCGCCTTCGCCGAGAGATGTTTTGTTCCCCTACACGAGAAGGTTTTTTCATTGTTTTCTTCTGCTTTCTGGAGCTCGAGTGTCCCCCGGCTGATGGGCTACATAGGTCTTCCAATCCCGTACTCCTTACCCTTTGGGGATCTAGTCCTAATTAAACTCGACGATTTCTACTAAACAATCTCTGCCCCGGAACCTCCTTTCAGCTGTGGTCGGGTTGTGACTTCGTTATATCCTGAGGTTGTCGTTGAAGCTTAGGGATCTATGAGGTTATAGTCTCGAGTTGGATTTCAGTCGTCGACCCTCTCTCTGCGATTTGTTGATTGTACTCTTCTCCGGGATCTTTGGTAGGACGTCTAGTGCGTCCGCTTCGCGTTCGGCTCCGGTCCAGAATTTCCACCCATTTCCGCCTTTATCGATGAAAGTCTTGAAGACCCTCTCTTTCTTTTATTACCTGTTCGCTTGACGGGTAGAACCCCCCCAGCACTATCATGACTTAGGAGTTTTCTTGTGTATTCCTAATTCCTTATTTTCTTTCTTCACCGCACGATATTGGTCTCCCCTCTCAACTGGTTATTTTATTGTACCTCCCCCCTCTTGAATTGAGCGCGCGAACGACGCCTCGAGTGGATGCTGAACCCCCTAGCCTGGACCTTCTTGTTGTCTGATTCCCCCCTCTCTTCAAGGATCCACGATTCGGAGATCGAAATTTACCTCTGTTCCGAGGGCAGCAATTTATCTCTAACTAAACAGTACCCTTGTGCCTGCATTTTGCGGTAACTTGCCTTCACTCGACGGTAACGCTTTCCCTTTCCCTTTCGTGCGATTCTTTTCGTGCAAGAATACTTAGATATTGAGTTTTTCTGCTATTATTTTAGTCCACCGATTCACCCCGACTTCCTATTTGATGACCCCCCCGATGAAGAGAAGTCACGTCTTCCCATCCTTAATCTTTTAATCATTACCATTCTTTTTTTTTTTTTTTGAGACTTTCTTATTTAGAGTAGATCTCTTTCTTCTTCCTACGTTTCTACCCCCTTGATTTACTGGAGGAACCTCAAATCTGATTCGGTGATCGGTTATATCCCCTGACCATCATTCATCCAGCCACTCCGCGAACGTCTTCTCTTTCAAGCAGCATGCAGACACGAACCTATTGGGCATCTGGTAGGAGACTCGGCCAGAGCATTTCCGCATTCTTTTTGTCAACGCATTCCGTTTAGTGATATCTCCTTTTACCCCGTCAATACTCTGACCGTTCTATCTGGTAGAGTATCCACCCGTTCGTGTACCCAGTGCCCTCTTGGGATAACACCTCGTCTCCCCTACGCGAGGTTGATGTCGCTCCTCATCATCGAGTTTTAGTTTTATGAGCGAATCAAGGACCCTGCGTGTCGCTTCTCATTTCCACGAGGAAAAGTCTTTACTTCTTTCTTCTTCCGACTCTCTGAGGAGGTTTGTTTTTAGTTGATCCCCACGAGAAGATCCCCAGCAATAAAAATCCCTTCTCAAATCTAATGCTATTCTTCTTTCCTTCAAAAGAAATCCGCAAAAGACGTAATTACGTAAAGCGTCCACCTTCCCTCCGTCATATAATACTCGGCGGATTGTTGGGGCGGTTTCCTCACTACGCCGCACAACCTCGAACCGAAAGCAGTGCCACCCTCGCTTATAGAGCGCCATTTAAGCCCAAAAAATTAGCCCCTCATCCCTCCGACCAACTGCTCACCTCCGGTAAGCGAAAATAACCGTCTCAACTCGCTCCAACCGACAACGATTTACAAGTAGTAACCCAACAACCCTACCCTCTCTATCAAGGAGGGTAGTTCATATCTGGCGGTCACTGCTCTTCTCCCCTTCCTACTATGTATCCCCCAACCTATAATGCTCTCTTCCGTTGTTGAAGCACACTGAAGCAGCTAAGCTCCGAACGATCATCCCCTAGCGAAGCACTGAGCATTCCCCCACAAAGGACTTGACACTGATAGTATAGGTTATCTTAACCCTTCTCGACGGGCGTCTCTTGAGAGAGTTATGGACCTTTGTTTGTATGGGAGTAATCGTACTCAGGTTTCCCCTTGCTAGTTTCCTTCCATTCCAACACAGAACAGTCCCAGGCCTACTTTGACTCTTTCTACCGTGGCTTCAAAAACCTTAGTTCCCCCATATCTTCTCCATGGAAAGTGAAGTTCCCAATTAAGTTCTCTTCTCTTCTGTTTTCAGTAGAGGTCTCGAACGGTCGTTCTTTGATTATATCCGATAAGGTTAATTTCCACGCCGTAAAAACTTTCATTCTATCCTCCCGGATACAAAAGCAGTCGTATTTCGATTTTTTCAATACAGTCGCAATTCTTTCTCGTTAAGCGTCTTCTGTCCTCCTTAGTTCGTTGATGATATCTGAAAGTAACGTTTCAGGACCCTTGTTTCTAACACCCTTCCCCGCCTAGATCCCATACTATCTTTTCCCTCTAAGTCTTTAGACCCAGAAATTTCAGAAGAAACCTGAGCGTTTTTCCCCTACCTCTTACGTCCGATTGTACTTGTAGTGAGAACAGCGTCCCCTAGACCCCAAAGTTAGACCCTTTGAAGACCGTTCTAAAACTAGCGTAATAGAAAAATTCACGCTCTAAGAGATAGCTTTCAAGAGCGTGGCCCAGTCAGGCTCCCTTCCACTAGAGAGAAAGTTTCTTAGATCATACAAGTTTACGATCCAAGGGGAAAGGCAGATGAGACCTGCGATCCCGCACATCGACCTAGGACAGCCCCTTGCAGAACTTCTATCGAGCCTCCTCCGCCCAATAGACCTAGCACGGGAAGTCGAGCTCTCTTTTCTATGACAGGTGCACAGGCGAGGCCCCCCCACCCATCAGATGAACTTTCTTTCTATAGTTTGTAAGAGTAGTCTCTTTCGATTGTCCATTCCCTCTCTTTTGGTTAAGCCAGGGTTCTACTCCCCCCCTCGTAACCCCCGAGATAATGTACATTTCTCCTTTTCTTTTTTCAGACGATTGGCACCACGGTCTAATTTAACTGATGAGGTGTACGGCCCCCCCGCCTTTTTGACCTCCTCAACCAAGAATTTATTTCTTTTACGCTCCTTTCTCTTTTTCTGCACCCCTTGAGGTGCATGATCCCCCTCTCTCTTTTTTAAATCTCCTCCTACCCCTCTCCTTTTAATCCTCCCGCTTTGTTGTTTTCTTATTCTTCTTGTAGGAGAGCCTCCCCCCACCGACTACCTCTGCTAAGTACCAAGAAGGAAGTCTCTCTTCTCCCCGGTTACGAGCCGAACATCCTCTCCTTTTTTCCTATCAACGTCGTGGCCGTGACACCTGATCTTTACCTTCCTTCCAGTGGCCAATCTTTAGTCTCACGACCCCCTCTAACTCTTCCTTCTTTGGGACTGAGTTAGCGCCGCCTCCCTTGGTTACAAGAGGTTTTCCTTTTACCCTGGGACAAAAAACAAAAACCCAACAACCCCCTCCAAAAACTTCGTCACAAAAAACCACCCAAAAGTAAGGGGGACAACCCAAACCCCCACACCCCACACCCAAAAAAACCCCCCCCAACAAAAACCATTGTTTCCCCCCCACCACCCCAGAAGGATCTCACTCGTACCACTTATTCAGACCAAGCCCTCTCAACGGGGGAATAGCCTGGGGCTGTTCCTCTCCGTATCGATCGCTTTAACTTTTCTTCCTACTTTATCTGGAAAGGACGTGTCAGAGCTCGTATTCAGGGTGCGAGTGGTCTATTTCCCTCATCTTGAATAGGACGCGTGACCCCCCTTCCGTTCCTTCAGTACAAATAGGATTGAGCCTCCATCTCCCTTTCTCTCGAGGGACTGCTAATACTTTTTTTACCCCTTCGTCCCGATATCTCTTCATCATTTTCTTCTGAGTGCCCTCTCTTTTTTCTCAGAAGTAGTCCTGGTGACTAATGGGGTCTGAAGACGTCCTCCCTGCACCAAGTTAACTATTGTAGTCCCTTTCTGTCCTAGAGGGGGAGCATTTTTTTCGTTCTTATTCGCGTTCTCTTCGACTCGTCGACGATACTGCTTCTTTTCATGTTTCTCCCTTATTCCCTGAACACTTAAGGTGACTTCCTCTTCCGTACCTACGGCTTCCTCCCTGGGGGGACCCCATAACCAGAAGTTGCAGGATTCCCCCTTCCCAACGATGATGGTGGCTCTCCGTTTCAAGCATGAACGGTTCTATGTTGAGGACATGAATCGAGACCCTCCTCCCTCTGGAGAGACTCTCCTCTCCCCCTAACGCTGAACTCGCCGGAACTCGGGCATTCCCTGTCCGCTTTATATAAGATCTGGCCCCCGTCCTCAGTGGTGGTCGCCACGACGAGATCCGTCACGTGATCTGTGTTTTGTTGAAGAAAGTTTTCCCCTCCCGCCTTGAACATTCTCTTGATTTGCCTCTACACCGGTACCTCTGCACGCGATCCTAGCGCGCGCCGTTTGTGAAACCTAAGATGCAGTTAGCCTTTTTGTCCCTGCGGCTTCCGTTTCTCTAGAGATGACTACACGGCCGTGCCTTCCCCTCGGTCTTCCCCCCAGTCACTTCTATTTTCTCTTTCGTGGATCTCGTCGACGTTGGTGAACAATCCCCTCCTTGATCCTAACGAGAGTAACCGGCCCCGAAGGTCAGTATTTTTTCTGGTGGACTACGTTCATTAGGTGCTTTGTACTCGACCGTCTGGATCTCTGAGTTCCTCAGGAGAAGCGGTTGAGCCAGTTTTCTCTCTCTCTTTCGATATTTTCTAATGTAGCTCGTATCCCTCTATTGGGCAAGTAGCGTGCGCCCTATTTCTCTTTATGAGGATTATTCCCTACATCCTCCACATAAGACTCGCTGAGAGAAGAGACCTTTCGTTTTTCCGTCCTTCAAGATGCTTCGGATGTTTTGTTGCCTCCAAAAGAAAAGAGCCTGATTCTTCTGATTCGGACTCGCGAGATTCTCGTTGGCTTCCGCCTCTCTATAGGCGCAAATCTAACTCAAGGAGTTATATTTTTAACTGAAACGCTCCTGCTTGCCTTGAGCTGCTCGAACGTACGTACTCTTCTCTTATGATTCCAACTAACACTAGCGGAATCCCCCCTTCTGGTATATAAGACCCCGGGCAACTACCCCGAACGATATGTATCCTTCCCCTATCCCTCCTGTTAGATGGCAGCCATTGATAATCTGTACTAAAAAGTCACTCTGTTGCCCCACGTGCATGTGGAACCTCCTCTGGAAAAGTAGAAGCCATCTTTCCCCTATTAGTGAGACTTTTTGCCAGCTTCAGAACGCAGTTTTAGTCTCTGTATTGCTCCTGATTTTTTTTTACCTATACCCCACTCACCTAGGTTAGTTTTAGATGCATGCCGACTAACCCTATCCGCCTTTCATTCTTCCTCCCTCATTTTAATACCCCTTCTTGTTTTGTTTTATAGCTTTCTCTTGACCTGGATCTAGTTCGTCGGCGACCATAGAACTAACATATGATTATCCGTTGTGTCCTTCTTCCCGGCCCTCAATCTAGAATCTTCTCCCTTTAACAGTGGACTGTTAATACCTCCTTGTGCCCCGCACTTTCGTTTCCCGCATTACAGGTAGACGTGATGATCTCTATTTCCGTCATGAGGTGGCACCCCCCCCAGAAGTGGACCGGGTTCTCGATATATAGAAGTTTCCCTGTCATAGACAGGCCCCGGAGTATTCGGTATATCCCCCTCTCTCTTCTGACCCATTTCCCTGAGCGGATCACCGCATTTCCTCGAGGGATCCCTCTTCAATATCGTCGTAATCTTTTCTCTCTCTCAGGAAGAGGACGCTGTTAACCCCCAGCAACATTTTTTTCTTGCGGGTCTATTATGCGAGGAGTCTGAGGAATAGAAGAAGATCTCGAAGACCCCCCCCTCCCTATCGTCTCGTCTTTGTTCCAAGACCAAGTAAGACAGCGTTAACTTTTACGACAAAAGAGAGGAGTACTCTGCTTAATCTTTCATAGCGGATTTCTTGGGTCGGAGTGACCTTATAATAGTAAGACGACTGACCTTCACGCTCCTTCACCAGAAGAAGATTCATATATCCTAAATCCCCCCGCTAGAACATCGAATCCCCTTTAAGCAACCTTTCTAACGACCTTCCCCCCCCCCCTCTCCCCTCTCTCTTACCAAGACCACGAGATGAACGTCTTAAAACCCTCCCCCCGAGATTTGCCGGCGTTTTCATTTGTGCGGCCCCTCCTGGGAGGATCATTCTTTCTAGTTTCTTCCTTCTCACGCCTCCCCAAAAGATCGGAGGTTTCTACATCCTTTATTAACGACGCTAACTCCTCCGATGAAGCCCCTCGAGCCGCTCAGCGCCCGGCACACCCCGCTAAGCACTTCCTTTGTTTACCACACATTATCTCGCTATAGGCTCGCGTTCTTCTTGAAACTGTTTCGGGCATCATATAGTCAGTTCCCCCGGTCTCTTGGACTTGCTTCAACCCACGAATTTCAAAAGTGAGACTTGATATTACTGACAGTGTCTACACCACCCGGCAGTTCCTCCCCCTTCCCCCCTCGTTTCTCATCGGCAGTTGACAGTTGCCCCTTCCCTTGGTCTCGTTCCTTCGCGGGTCAGCGTCCTTTTTTGCTTTACTCCCCCTATCGGTTCCTCAACGTGACCGTTCTAGTAAGACCGCTCCCCCCCCCTCGGTTCATTTTTCGGTTGAAATCCGTCTTCCCTGGTTGATCTCCCAGCGAGGAGGCGACCCGTAGTCTTTGACAGTTCGTGCACTTAAGTTTTTGTGTTTACTCCTTCGAAAACGACAATACCCTCGCCTTCTGAAGATCCGGAGACGCGACATCTCCCCATGGACCGGCGGTAAGAAGCACCGCGCGACTCGTTCCTCAGCGGAGGGTCTGCGAATTTCGTAGAGCCCCAGTCGCCCTTAAGGCCTAGAAACTTTCGGTACTAGTCCTTCCCACCACTTATTTCCCCTTCTCGTCAACTTTATCGGGAAGTCAGGTTAGCAGGACATCTTCGAGACCTGGGACTATTGCGCCTGACCCTTCTTCTCTATCAAGCCGGCTCCCAGACCGATGCTAGCGAGCGCCGCGAACACTCGTTCCCTCCCCCACCACTCCCCGAGCCTCGTGAACGTAATGTACGATCACCTCTTTCGAAATTTAAGATCGTCTAGGTGGATCCTTCATGCCCCTGTTTCTGATGACCCCCCAATCGAGACTTCTGGCTTCCCTAACTGGTATTTTTTCCGTTCGGCCCAAAGTACTGATCCCGATTTCATCAGGTCGTTCTCGCCTCAATTTCCAAAGAGCTCATTTCCGAAAGGAGAATTTTTCTTTTAGATTTCCCTCGTACCCCCAGGTATAATTCCCCGATTCCGGTGTAACTTCCCCGACAGTGTCCCAAGTTCTGTACTTTTCTTTCTTTCCTCCTTCTCTGAGGAGAACTTCATTTTTTCTTGACTTTTCCTCGCTCGTTGTTCCCTCTCTCCCCTGACAGAATATATCTATCCTCTCCGTGTTTTTTTGTTGAGAGTTCTTATGTGGCGCCCTTCCCCCAGCCTACGAGTTTATAGGTCTCCGGAAGTTCGCCTAATCTTCCTTCTCTACCCCGCAAATTAACTTTTTTTGATCTCTTCACGTGTGGACTTAAACCGGTCACGGTCCATTAGGATTTTCCACCTCCGGTCGCTGATTTTCCTTCTCTTAGCTAGTTTCCGAGCTCGATCTCTCCCTCGGGCGGACGCGCGCCATTTCCTCCCTCAGTCTAGTACCCCATCGTGAGAATCTTCCTCATCGATTGTTTTCTTATCACCTGGTGGCGATCAAGGAGATAGTCAGTTTTTTAACGTGCTGTATTTGCTTAGCAAGTCGGGCCAGTTATCTTTTCTCGTTTATTGAAGCCTTTTCGTGTCTATATCTCCTTTCTGGCGGGCCCTCGGGTTCTCCAACTTTTTTCCTCTCCTAGAAAGGGCGCGTGCGCGGCCGTGCGAAGACTTCCTCTGTTGTAGTCTGGGTAAGAGAGCCTTTCCTCCGGACGAGAGTTTTCTCCCTCTTAATGTGACTTGCTTTATTTGCCTTGACCAAGAAGTTCGCTTCTTGCCGTACACTAGTCGTTCTTTGATTTCTAGGGGTTGGCTGAGGCGGGCGTTCTTTATTTAGACTTTCATCGACCTTTCTTCGCACCTCTTCGTGCTGTTTTTCTTTTCTCACTGAGTAAGAAACTTCACTTTCCGCCTTCTCGTACCAGAATACGTCCACTCCATAGATGGAGCCGATCCCGACGGGTGCTCGTTTTTCTTCGTTCCCCTCACCTCCGTTTTTTTTGATCGCGGTTTACCGACACCACGGATTCGCTTTTTTCTCCTTTTCGAGATCCGCGCCGACGGTAGCCTGACCTCGACCGTACTGCCTAGACCGAGACGGCCTTTTACGGCACTGGCCGATTCCCGTTTCTTTGAAAGTTTTTTTTTTTTGCACACTTCCCGCGATAAAAAATCTTCCAACGTTGGGGGCTGTTTTGTTGCAGCCAAGGCCACGCGCCTTCTCCCACGTCTTGACGAGTCCGACACCCCCTGAAACCTTCCTAGCACGGCGAAGAGCTCCTCGATGACCTGTGGGGACCCCTGAACTTCTGAAATGGTTGCGCATTTCCGTCTTCGGATTAATTCGGCTTGCATATCAGATTGCTCTTCGCTGATGGATTCAATATTTTCTCCCCCCCCTAATCCTCTTCTTTATCCCCCTGTTGTTATCCGTCTCGGGACCCCATCGAGATGCTTCCAGCACCAGGATGAACAAGGAAACTCCTGTGCCATTAGGAAGTTCTTTTTTTCAGCCGTCCTATCGGGTAGTTGAAGGCTCCCTCTTGCCAGTGAGGTCTTTAGCCTTTGTTCTGATAATTTGTAGTCTTCGTTCGATCTTGGCTTTTTTCCTGTCGATAGTGATAGCGGATTTCCCTTGAGCGCGGCGTAGTTCTCTTTCCCCTGCGTGATGATAGCGCCTAAAAATCAATCCTATGATTTATGAACCCGAGTTAATCAGCATTTGGTAGTAATTACAGTTTTCGTCCTTTTCTTGGACGAAACCGCCAGTAGAATTCCGGAGTTTCGTCGGGATTATCTCGATTCTCTGTTTTCTTCCTTCCCCGCTCCTCTATCGTCTGACCAGAGCACTTTTTTCATTTAATGAAACTCTCCTCTGCCTTGAGTCGCGCTAAAGCCCTCACTATGGATGATGAAACTTTCGGACAGGCAGGTGAGCTCCTTCTTTCAACGTGTACCGCCTATATGGAGCTTCGACCTCTCCCGGTCCTCTTTCTTTGTTTGCGAAGTGGAGTCGCGATAACCTTCCCCTTCCCAAATATGCCCTGAAATGCTCGGCAAAGTTAGCCTCCATCTTGGCCCCTCGATTTTTCTCAGGAGTATTCTCACATCCCCTTTCCCCCTTCTTCGGCGCGTGAGGGCTGTTCTATGAGGTCGTAAAGATCAACCCCTGAATCAGAGTTTCTTTAGATGACGCAGACTGACCTCTCGTACATCTATCTCTTTACCTTTTTGTTTTTTCTCTCGTATCGTTACCGAGTTCGTCTGCTTAAAGAATAATTTCCCCTAGGTAGGGTGATGGACTCCCTTTCATACTTCACTACCTCAGAAATTCGTCTGGACCAGATTTTCAATAATTATCTTGTGGGGGAGTCTGTCTTAGTAGTGTAGAGAAATTCCATCGATTTGGCAAGACGCTTGGTACGGTTTTTATTTCTTCATCTTCCCCTTCTTCGTAAATATCCTCTTTCCGAGAGGTACAGTCCCCCCCGATTGTGCGGGACCGTGCCTAGCGGCCCCCCCGCCGGTTTCCGCGATTGACTTTCCTCATTAAATAGAGCGTACGTTTCTTCCTCCAGCTCAATCATCTGTCTAGTTCTTCATTCCCGATAAAAAGGTTCTATTTTTTCTCGTCTCTTCGCCGGTTGCTTCCAGTCGACTATCTCGGTTGAATCCACCTCACCTAGACTCAGGCTTTTTTTTTCTACCTTAAGCCGAAAAGTCACTGCCTTCTGACGAACGCGCGGTTAAATAATCGGTAATCTTTTCTTTATCTAGCGCGGATGTTTTGCGGGCAAGGAGCTCCTCCGCGCGATCCTCGCAAAAGCTCCGGCACGAACCCGATCGACCGTAAAGCCAATCTGTCCCTTCATCGACGACCTGCTAACTCGGCCGCTCCCCCCTCCACTAGAACCTCTCTACCGTTGACATTAGATTGAACGTAGCCCCAAGTCAATTTTTCATGAGTTTTTCCAGGGTTGCCTCTCTTAGTGGAGAATCCGAGTTTTTCCCTTTTCCTAGATCCACCCTATACTCAGAGGAGGTTTTTTGATCCCCTTCCTTCCTCTATTCTAATCGTCCTCCTCTATCTCACTAATCCCCGGTCCAGGAAAAATCTCCCCTCACCGGCTCGTCGGTTTCCCCCCACGCTCTCTCCTTTTCGATAGCCCGTTGTTGCTCGTTCATTCTTTGTGTAGGGGTCTCCGTAGACTTTTTTAACGGAGATTTTAATTGATGAAAAAAAAACTGAAAGGCCCCCGTGAAGCGGTTTTTTTTTTGATAATAGAAGTGTGCTCCCCCCTGCTCCTTTCCACTAGTTCCCTCCCCCCGTTCGTTAACAATTCAGTATACGGTCCATCGGTACTCCGACTGTGCACTCTTTTTTCTTTCGGTTTCTTTACTCCCATCTCCTTTTACCCTCCAAACCGCGAACCCCAACCTCTTACTGATTCCTTCAACTGAAAGACGATCCCCCCCTCCATTAGTTAGGTGAGGTTGAAACATACTTTTTCCTTACGGGATCGTAACACTGATGGCGACCCCAGAAAGTACTTCTTTAGTTTACGAGGCGCAGCCTGGTTCGTCTATTCAGTGACCCAGAGACCCATGCTCTTCAGGAGGACTTTGTTTCCCGATCCAAGCGAAGAGGCCCCCCTTCAGCACAGCACTCCGACCTGGACCTCACGGGTCCTTACAGATTCCTCCAGGTCTGAGCCCTTCTTTCCCCCCGAGACAAAGTGGAAACCTTTAATAACTTCGTAAACGAGTCCATCGCCCATTCCCCCGCGATACCTCGATAGTGGTGAAGAGCTGGAAATTCGGCCTCGGATCGCTCAGAAATCTCTCGGAGAGAATCGAGTTTCTCGGAGCCCGATGGGAAAGAGGCAGATGAGGAGCCCCTATCTAACCCTTCTCCCCTCGGCCTCTCCCCCCCTCCCCTGCTTTTCAGAGCAATACCTCGTCCCCTCTCCCCAATCGCGAGCAAGTCTTCCTCTCATCCTTTCTATTCCCAACTTGCCCAATCGATGACCAACCCTCATGAATCGGGCGTTCGCCTCTTTCTCTCGTCGCTAGTTCCATGCGTCCCAACCTCGAGGTTTCCGCCCCAGGTCCTTTTTTCCCGATGCACTTTCCGTAAAAGAGATAATCGGGACCTTACCATTTCTTCGCGAAGATTTTTCCCCCCCCCCCTTTTTCTCCTTTAAAGAGGAAGTGTGTGTCCAGAAGTTTGATAGCCCAAACGCTGCTCTTCTGGTGGCTCTTAGCTCAGTCTTGCTTATTCCTCAATTAATTGCTTGACTTCCCAACTCGTCCCGGCTGTTAAATCCCCTTTCCAGTCC
>Ga0179593_1144529_pt1 | contig 17155 bp, 16 predicted proteins | sample CZODoug2_1_08_16_FD_185931 | JGI IMG/M metagenome (GOLD analysis project Ga0179593, IMG submission 185931) | Vadose zone soil fungal communities from Angelo Coast Range Reserve, California, USA - CZODoug2_1_08_16fungal (PacBio error correction) | ecosystem: Environmental > Terrestrial > Soil >... | reverse complement strand
TCCACTGCTGAGGGTCCTTCTGATGGAGGGACGGAAGGTATAGATATCTCCCCCCCTTCTTAAAACTTCTGCGGTTCCGTGTCCGTCTCATGAAAAGCCCTGATGCGGGCCACCCCCAATTTCCGTCTTCCCCCTTACGAGTCCTTGTTTTTTGTCGCTTAACTGTGCTCCCTTTCCTTTCGGACGATAAACTTACCACATTACGCTTCCTGCCTCTTCAGCGATCAGACGGCCCCCCGTTTTTCCAAGGCGCTTTCTTTTTTATACGCTGTAATAGTGTCGGGATTGGATCCTAACAGGCCTGCTTTAACGTGGTTTTTAGCGCTCCTTCAGACAGGCAATTCTTCTATCTTTTTTTCCCAATGCGAGAGCGAGTTTGCGTTCCCCCGGCTTGTTCGTAGTGTCTCGCGACGGCGTCCTTCACCGTCCTTCTGTCTGACCCTAACCTCACACCCATTTCCCAACTTCATGATTAGAGGTGACCGTTCGGTTTCCCAGTACCGAGGCCTGATTGGATCTGCCTCTCCGTTTACCCTCCATACAAAAATTTGCCCATCTCTTCCGCCCTTCCTAAGACCTGTGGATACTCTTGGCTACCCATGCTATGTTAAGGGTCAGCATGACACTGTGTAAAACTGAGTAGGTCTTTCTACTCATGAACGGGTACCAGTTCCTCATTTTCTTTCCTATCGTTCCCCCTCGCACAACGATGGAGCCAGGTCCTGCTTGACATTCGGACGCCTTTCGGCAACTCAGCGTCAGTGTAAGCCTCCCTTCGAACTGTTCTCCCATCGTCCCCGTTGCAATTAGAATGATTTTCCGTGCGAAATCGTTGCGAAGTTTTAGCTGGCCACAGCTAGTTTGTTTGGACTTGCCTAATTGTAGTCGTTTCAGCCTCGACCTGAGTTTTTCTCTTCTCTATGACTGGCTACCCCGGCTAGAGTATCTTATATCACCAGCACCCCGACGGTGCGCCGTGTCTTGCGGCGATTCCATCTGCTGTTTTTATATTTTCCGGTAGCCCCCGTTTTACTTGTCTCTTCGAAGATAACTTGAGCATCGATGCCAGGCCCTGCGGCCTCTTCTTTTTGCTAGACTCTCTTTCCCTAGTAGCCCATCCTGGATACTGCATCCCAACCGCCCTCTCCTTCCTTGAGGAACACTTGTGCTCGTGGGCTTCGCCGCTGTTTGTAGTCCCGGTTTTTCCTCTCCTAAGGCCCCATGGTAGAACCACATTTTTTTGTTTCTAGAAAAGCCTTTTCGCTTTCTCCACCCACGGAATGCCTCTGCTACGGGCTGGAGTTTGAAAGCGATCTTGTGCCGTAGATCTAGTTGCCCGCTCTTGCTTCTGTACCGGGTTTTGGCAGTTTGCTAATTCCCGATCCCCTCCTCCGGCCCAATCTTAAGTATGTGACGGGGAACCACTCCCTGACTTTCTAACCCGAGCGATTCGCGGCCTGCGTTCTCGATCATCCTCTCCGCCTCGAGCAATACTCGTCGCTCTCTGGAAGGCCCCTTCTCCATCTCCTCTTTCCCTATCAGTTTTCTATCACTTCCGAGTTGCCAGATCATGATTCGATTGGTTAAATATTCGTGGTTCTCTTTGTTTATCTCGTGGTGATAAAAGAATGGATTCTGTCGACTTCTTTCTACAGTCTTGGGTCCTTCTGCATTTCTTCACCTTGTCCGGGCCGCTTTATTCTTTGTCTTCAAACCCTGTGGCGACGTGACTTGACTGACATCGATATGAAGGTGTCGGAGCGCATCGGGAAGAGATAGGCGTAGAGAACGACAGAGGTCTCGAATTTAGTAAGATGCCCAAAGAGTTCTAGGTTTCGAGTGTTGTGGAACGTATGCGTCTGGAATCAGGTGACTGGGTGGGGAACATCCTCCGGGTGGCCCTTAAAAGTCTCAATCCACGACACGGGGTAAGTCAGTGGTGATTATTCCTCCCCTGCCCGTAGAACCTTGTGTTCTACTTCTACTGGGTCAACTTACGCGCCACAGTACTCCACCGCGGCGGTAACTATAGTCGGTTCTCTAGTTTCTCAGTTCCTTTTTCAAAGGCCGTCACTCCCTTTTTTCCCCTTCCCCATTTTATTACTCGGTACCTGTAATCTTCCGTACCACACAGCAGTTTTCTTCTTGCCGTTCCCTCGCCATCGAACCTAACTTTTTCTGACAATACCGTTGCTCTACCCGATTACTGTTTGCCGCGTCCCTCATTGACCCTCTTCGGAATGATTGTTTTTCTGTAGTGGTCTGGTACCACGGCGAGCGCGGTTATTGTGCCATCACTTCTTAATTGCGTTTCTTATATATTCTTGTCTGTCGACCGGGTTGAGTTTTCCTTCTATATCTTGTTCACCCATTGTTTTGGAGACATCTGGGTCCTATGAGCCCTGATACAGGGTGAGATTTGAGTGGAACATTTATCAGGTGGTGTCGATAGGGTTTTGAGAGCTCCCTACGGGTTGGCGTTCCGGAAGTGCGGGGGTTAACCGCCCAATCGCTGTTTATGGCAAGGGTTATTCCCGGGCATTGGACGAGTAAATAGTATCACCCCAGTATATGGGACCTAATGGTACAGAATTCAAGGTTCGACTACATCTCTTACAGCTGTTCGTGAGAGCGACCTAGGAAGGGGGGCGAGGATTGACAGCTTAGCGGTGGTCACGGGAGGAGCTCCCTTGGCGGTAACCCGAATTCAAGCAATGTATACATCTAATTTTTGCCTTTACGTCCTTGGTCTGTATGTTTCCACCTCTCGTGTTGTTTTACTCACAAATCTGTTTCACACGGAGTTATACTGATTCTTCCTTTTTTGCCGCTCTCCTTTGGTGGGACTTTTATCTCTCATTTTGGGGTGCCCATTTTTCGGTTCTATGCGTTTTTGATGTCTACAGCCCCCCAGCTGTATTCTTTAAAATGCAATCCTCTCTTTTGTCCGCACGCTTTTTGGATCTTTTGCCTTTCTTAGGTTTGTTCCATCGGTCTCAATACGGCAGTTTTTCTTTTGATCGCCACCTCTCTTCACTGACTCCCTCTGCCCTTTTATCCGCAGATTATCCACCGCACGGCCCCCCGAGGTCGCCACTACTTGCCCATACTGGCCTCTTATCATTGACACTTCCCGAGCCTTTATTTTTAGAAAATACGATAATTACCCTCCCACCCCTGTTGTTTTTGGCATATCTCTGGAAAAAAAGTTTTTCCGTCTATACTTAAGCCCTTACACCATACGTTGAAATAGAGAGGTTTCTCTTCGGAGGTCATCCCTGTTTCCCATAGCTTTTCTCTGTTCTTTGGGCCGCTCACTCCGCGATGATTTCTCATAATTCTCCAGAAGAGCGCGGGCCGTTTTGTCCACCTTGATTATGTTCTTTAGGCGAGGCTCCTTATCATTTACGCACATTTCCCCTCATGATGGGATTACGGACGTCGGTGGCTCACTGCGTGTTAATAGTGAAGCGTTAAGATCTGTGCCCGGTTTTTTTTTGGGCCAGACTGTCGGGACATTTTCTCTCTTTTCCCTTATGTCCAAAGATTGCCTTATCTTGGGTTATCCGCATATGCGTACCCCGAGCGAAGGTTCCCATCTCTTTCTACGCGAGATGGAATAGTCTGGTTCTGTGCCAATTTTTGTATATTCCTATGTACGCTTTCTTGACTTTTTGGCTGATCCCCGTTCTTCCGCATAGGTTCTTCGGACCTTTTCTCTACTTACCGCGACCAGCCCTCGAACGTTCTGGCTTCCACAGGTCACTGCTTTTGGTATCCGTTATCATTCGAGCGTGCGTGCGTCCCTCCCGGAAGTAGGGATACTCAATGTCTCGCCTCCCTAGGCCTTTAATTTTCAGCGGTTCCCGACGTCGTCACCCTGGGCGACCTGGCGGAATCAATACCCAATGTGTGTGCAGGTTCGCTTTGCCTTTAAATTCCATCACTTAGGCTGCATAGGTAAAATAGGTATTAGGTTCTCGACATCGAAGGTTTCCCGCTTCACGTGCCGGTGTCGCCTCTCTTTTCACCTGGAGCTTCTCCCAGTGCTATCGGCGAGTTGTTAGGCGAGCGATTTCGTTCTCCGCTTCTGTTCCATTCCCTCCTCTTCCCCGGTCGCGTGACGCCTTCTTTTGCTCTGCTGGGCATTTTTGGTCATGGACTTCGTGCCCGTTCTCCCTCAGTGGAAGTTTTTACCGTCCCCCGCACGTTCGCTCTACCCCGGTACAACTGTGGCGCTTCGTGGCTTTCACGTCCGCGGGATGAGCTTCACTTGCTGAGTTTTCCGCTGGGCCCCACTTCAAATTGCTTGGAGTTTTTAACGCCTCATGTTTCCCCCCCTCCCGTATTCTCGGCACCTTTGAGCGTTTCGCGCCTCACGTTTTTTATGCGGTCCCTAGTATTTCCCACTTGCTGTGCCGCCGGACACCCTGTTCAACCTGACCGTTTTCGAAGCGCTCCGTAGCCACTTCCAACGCCTTCTCTGAAACCTTCTTCGGTTTGCAAGATGTGAACCCCCCGCCTAGCGGGCACCCACCAACTCTGTGGGCTTCACTTCGATTCTTCATTTTCTCCCCCTTTGCATAAGGTTGATGTCTCTCTTTAATCCCCCATTTTCTTCCCTAACATCAACATTCTCCTTACCCCCCGTTTTCTAATGCCTCTGACCGGAGACAGCTTTATCACGATCTCTTTGACCACAATAGTATAAGCCTCGGTGAGACTCTTTCCCAACATCGCTGGTGGTTTTGCCAGACCCCCTCTCGTCCCTCAAAAAAACGTCCTGTCTCACCTTCGGGCTCGGGTTATTCCTTTCATCGGTTCTGGTCTGGTCCATGAATCGTTCTTTTACCTCTTTAAAAAGGCCCGTAGTGGCCGCTTGAAACTGACGTTTACTGCCTCCCGCCGGCAGAATTTCCCTTCTGATCTCCATCTCCACAACGGTCTTCTCCATAGTCAGGGGCTCCCCGTTATGCTCATGGTCCACTCCGTAGCTTCGCGTCCCCCACTGAACCGCAGGGAAATTGGTCTGATTCCCGCTTCAGTAACGGTTACTCTTGACAATCTTTCCCTTTTTTTTCTTCCTTTCGCGTAAGGTAAATACTCTCTTGCTTTGTGCGGAGATCAGAATAGGAGGACGATTTCCTCATTTGGCACCGTCTTCCGGCTCTTACTTTTTTACTTATTGACACCTGATTCCCGCTTTTGTCTCTTTTCCTTTCTCTCTCTGAACCAAGGTAGACGATTTTACCTGACAGTTTCTCTTGTCGTAGTACTTCTGACAATACCAACTTTCGCTTTTGTCGGGCATGCTTTTCCCCTCCCTCGTTTGTGGTTTACGGAAACCTTTCTTTTGTTTCGGCTCGTCGTCACAAAGCTAAAGCAACGGTTTCCCCGCCCCTTTTTTTTTCCGTGAGCTTCCTCTCCGTCGTCTCGGTCTATTCCCATACACAAAGGCCGTCCTGGCCCCACGTCTCAGTACTTTTCTTCTTCCTCCTATCCCCATTCTTTTCTTCACACGAGTAGTTCCCCTCCCGAACGAATTTGACCCCGCGAATGAGCTGGCGGAGAAATGCCCCGACTTACCTTTCCCTACCTTACGCTCTCTTCTGCGTAGCTTCTATACAGGCGCGAATCGCCGTTCAGGGTTGGGTTCCCGTTCCCCCCCTACGTAATTTTTTTTTTTTTGTATCATCTGTTTCACTTCACCAACCCCTTACCCATCCCTTCCGCGCTCCAGATCGCCTTCCCCGCTCCCGACCGACCTGATGTTTTTCGGCTTTTTTATGAAAGCGCCCAGATTTAGCGTCCAGACTTGCGTTTCCCCCTTTAGACGACCTTCTACAGTTCAATCCCGCGTCCCTCCCACCGATACTCCTCCCCCTCGAGAGGTTTCGTGGGGTATAGCGTCGCCAGATTTGTTGGCGAATCGTCCTCCAGATTGGGCCCCCTCTTTGCCTCGCTGTCCTCTCACTTTCGGTCCTATGGCCCACTGAAACCCCGTGTCGACTCTTTAATCCCCTTCATATTGACTTCCCGCATCCTTCCGTTATGGTGATTCCCAATTTTCTTTTTTTTTATCCCTCGACGCGTCCGGTTGCCCTGTCGATAATTGGCCCCAAAACTCTTCGGTCTGTCAACACCCTCTCCTTCCCCCCCTGACCCCAGCGGTGGAACAACGCTTTCCTTGATTGCTCACCCCAAATCCGAAGTCAGAGATTGTCCTTCTCGCCGGCTCCCCGTAATTCTTTAGCGTTGGCTGAAAGTTGGTCCGTGAATATTTCATTGCATTCCCTTTCTTGTTGGCGAAGGACCGATGCCCTAATGCATTTTTACGGAAGGAATGGCGTAATAAGGTTACTATCCCTTAATGTTGACACCTTTCATAGCTTCTTGACCTAAGAAAGTAGTACTAGCTCTTCTGTCTCCTCTGTCGTTTTCGCTATAGGAGGACTTGGCGAGTTCTTATCGATCGGATGTCACCGGCCTCATCCTATGGATGGCTCGAAGAGGCCACTGGATGTCCGGTTCGGTGTCTTTTACTGTATTGCTCATGTTTGTGATTCAAAACCTACTTTTGCTTCCCTGTGATGTCAGGCCTTCTCTGTACCTCCCGCCACTTAACGGTTCAGTGGCCCTGAAAGTTGCCCCCTTTTTGATGATTCAGACCTCTTACTTTATTCCGGCTGTCCCTTTCTGCTCCTCTCGTTCCTTTCTTTGGCCTGGGTTTCCTTGACCCCGGAAACGATGAAAGTTCTCCCACCTCCCCTTCCCGTGGAATATGCGCCTCCTTTCTTGTTAGTGCCTCTTAATGTTCTTTGGCCTGAAGAATCCATTTGCGCCGGATTCCCGAAGCCCTTACTATTCTTTTTTCTCACACTTTTCTAATTGGACTTATCCCCTGATGCTGGTATCCCGCCTTCCTTTTTTCTTTCGTCGTTGACACGGCCACGCCGCCTGATTTCTTTTACGCGTATCGATGTCCGGCCCCAGCTGTCGACCCCCATTCTGTCCCAGTTTTTTTTCAACCCTCTCAGTCGCTTTCTTTTCTTTTTCCTCTCTGTGTTGAGAGAGATCCAAACATTTTCACTGATGATGGTCGCCTTTTGCGGCACCGGGACAAACTTTCCTTTTGGCTTTTCCCCGACGACTCATTCCCAAAATTCTACCTTATCTTGGATCCCAGGAAACCCGTTCCCCCCTCCTGTCGCCCCCCTGGAGTGCCGGGGCTGATTTGTTTACGGTGTCAAGTGTCCTTCTGTATCCCGTAAACATCACTCGGAGTTGATCGCTCTCTTCTCCTTTCTTCTAGTTTTCGTGGGCGTTTATCCGCGTTATTGTCTTTCTAACTGGCCGGATCCCTGCTATCGGAGCGCTACTTTCAGCGCTCCTAACTCCTCTGAGTTTTTCTTTCAATCCGAGCGCCGATTTCTGAAACTGACAAACCCCCCCCGTTCAGGTAGCGTCGCCTTTTCCTCGCGATTCTTGCCCTTTTCGTGTGAACGTCCATCACCGTCCCCACTTAAGCTTTCTGTACCCGTGTTCAGTCGACTATTGCGGGAGTTAGGTTTTTGCTCCCCCCCCCCCCCCCCCCCCCCAACCCCCACCCCCCCCCCCCCGTCTCCCCCTCTCCAATGCCCTCCTATATTTTAACTCTCCTCTCGACCAGAACGTCCTCGCGGTAGTACTTTCTTCTTTGCAGGGGCAAGATCACTGAAAGGTTTTCACCATGCGCGTACGCGTTTGTATTCTTTACCTTTCCCTCTGAAACTTCCTTCGTTCAGTCTTTATCCTTTTCGAGCCACCCTCTTATCACGGCCCTGATGACATATTCTCGTTCAACCCCCTTTCCCGACAACGTTTCTCCCCTTTCAGACATCTTCTTGCGCCTTCTCAATCCGATTTTTTTTTCGGTATCCCTGGAGTTCTCCTCCTATTTTCGGGACGGAATAATGTCCTTTTCCGAACCTCCCCGTGGTGGCTATACCCTATCTTCTACAGACGTCCTTTTCTTTTTTTTTTATATACACCTTTCCCAGAAAATCCGGCGCGGAGTGTGGTGAGTCCCCTCTTTTTAGTGCGATTCTTTTTCCCCCTTGTTCATGTGACATCGACGACCTTTTTTTTTGTCGCCATTCCTTAAGTCTGTTCTGCTTGGGGAGAAGACCTCCTCCAAAGACCCCCAATCCTTTGCTACGCTATACCCCCCGTCCCTCTCGTGGGCTTCCCTGTTTTACGTGGGGTTTGCTTGAGTTTCCTCTTCTTTTTAATCCTCCGCTCCGGACTGCTCCCTTGGTCTCACTTCTGGCCCTCACCTCGCCTCGCCTATCGGGCCGGTCAGATCCTTACGGGCTAGTGGCCTCTCTGCGGATTTTCCCTTTTTTGTGTTCTTTCTCCTTATCTCCAAACCCAACTTAAGTATTTCTTTTCCTTTTCATCCCAGTGCGAACGGCCTGCCTTTCCAGAAATCCTCCCAGCTGACTTTTGGTCGTCCTCTGGTTTCACGAGGAACCGGTCTTCTCTCTGAAATTCTTTCTCATTTTTTTCTCGCCCTTGACTTTATCTTTAGTCATCCTTTGTCCTCCCCAGGTTTTCAGATCACGGTTGGCTGATCTCCTTTTGCTTCAACGAATGTACGGAATCTTCGACCTTTCCTTCTTCTGTCCCCCTTTCCCGTCCGTTCTTTTCTTCTTGGCCCGCTCTCTTCGAGTTCCTGCTCGTCCCCCCCCCTTTTTGACTTTCTTTTATGTCCTTTTTCTTCGCCCCTTCCAGTACCCCACACAGTCCCCCCCCTGTTCAACCCCCCCTCCCGTTTTGATAGTCACTCTCTGGATGTCCAATCGTCCTTCCCTCCGGCGGGCGAGTGGTATTCTCCCTCCTAAGCCCGCGCACCTGTTGATGTTCATCTACCTGGGTCATTACGAGTCGAACGATATAAGACTTGCTTTTCCCCCCCTACATTCTTGGCATTCCGTACACTTCTGCACGGTAAGGTAGACTTTGCCCTATTGCACGGTATAAGATTTCCTTCCGCACCCCCCCCCTCCCCTAGGTATTCTTTCGCAGTTCCGCTCTCGACCCGAGAACGTCGTTTGAACAAGAAACTGTAGTTCCTCGACGTACTTCTTCACTGAAGCTTCCATTTCCCTCCCACTTTCGGATTCTTTCCGTGGCGGAGCTAAGAATTCTTTCCGGATTGCGCGCACCTTTCCGTAGAACTTACCGTTTGAGCTTTCCCCCCTTGGTGGCGAGTTTACCTAAGGTCATCGCCTTCTGCTGGATCAAGTACGTTGATGTTTACTTTACCGCTGTTTTTGCTTTCGCGCTCATTTCAAAGTCCAATTAATTTCCTTTTCCCCCTACGCCATCCTTTACGACAGAGGTTTTGCTAACTGAGTCGGTTTATTGACTTGGCCCTCCCCTTCCAGATGTTTCGCCCAAATTGTCTCCCAGCGTACTTTACTTCGTCCCTCCTTCTTTGAAGAAGATCGGTGTCTCAGTTTCCGGCGGCAGTCGAGAACCATTGTTTTCTGACACATATCCCTTGCTGTTCTAAGGCGTTCCCCTTTTGGGATTTGAAAGCTACCAGCTTCTCCACCCTGGACAAAATTCAAGAATGCTGCGGGTTGGCATCCCTGTTTGGCATTTGCCGGCTGCGGAGTTTCTCTTCCTAACATTAAGGCCGGCTTTTCCATCATTTTATGCTGGCTCCCCTTCTAGTCCTCGCCGCGGCTGAGACTTTAGCAACCTTTCCATTTTTTTCCCGCTGCAAACCTCCCCCGGAATTTAACTTCCCCGGCTAACCCAGGATGGGTTTTCTCCGAGGATTATGTACTGTCCCGGTTTCGCGTTGCACCTCTTTTCTTGCGTCGGTAATACTGACCCTCAGCCTTCCTGACTAGCTTTGCCTCTCGAAAACTCCTCCCGATCATTGTCCCCTGCTTCATCTCCTTCCCTTTTAATTCGACCCCCGTTTCCCACGTTACTGATTTCTCTTTTTCAGTCTTCCTTTAACTGCCATCTCATGATGTTGAAACGTTTTTCAGTAATTGACCCACGGCGTGGTCCCCCCCCAAGAGGTACACTCTTTTGCAGTTTTTCAAGCCCTGTGCTTATTTCGTGCCCCCTCTTCCGTAACGATGTGATCCCTGTTCCTCATCTTCCGAGATCCAGCATGTTTCTTTCTGCTCTCGCTCTTACTGTAGAGGGGGTGACCTTTTTAACTATTGTGCCCGATTCTTCCGCTTTCCAGGATTTTTTTTCCTCCTCTGTGGCGATCAAGTGCTAGAAGCCTCTTTATTAGCTGTTTAGCTTTTGACTACGTCGCGCCGTCCCTCAATATAGGAAAGTTTCTTACCTCCGGATTTTTAACTGACTTCTCCTTTCAGGGCTCTTCTTTAGATCTTTGCCTTTTTTTCCAGTTCTGCCGGCGTATTCCACGGCCCCATTGGCCGTCGACCCCCCCCCCTTTTCAACCTGTCGGAGAAGCTCCCTCCCCCCCCCGGTTTTTTTTCTTCCAGTAACATTTCAACTGCCTCCTCCTATTTCGTCTAGCCTATACACCATTACGCTTCATATTGGGAAAACCCGTATTCTCCAGCGTTTTTTCCTTCCTTTAAGAGCGATTACTACCTTCTGTTCCCCAGAATTCCAAGCTCCCACTGAATATTTTTCCTCGTGGTTATTTTTGAACGTCTTCCTTCTCCTTGGCTGGAAAGCTTTTTCCGGACCCTAGACGTAACGCAATCACTCCATTTTACAACTTTCCCCGATGTGTTGAACGGCCTTTTCTGAGGTCATTCACTCTCGGTCGTTTCGGCGGCCCAGAGCGTTTTCCCCCGGTCTTGCCGGCGTTTCTTACTCCCTTATCTCCCTCTCTCGCGGGCAACCCTTTCCAAAGGCGGCCTACTATGACCAGACCTCGGGTGTTCAGTCGTTAGTTACCCTGTTTTCATATTTCGGACTGCTTGTGCCGCCGCGTCCACACATGGCAATTGAGCTGTTTCACGCCTCTCTCCTCCTTGTCAGTACACCGCCTCAGAGATTTTTTGAAAATCCTTAGGAGGACGTTTCCAACCCCTCGCAGCGGACACCCGAGCAACAAAGAGGTTGCCTTCCCCAGTCCGCTTCCTTCTTCCTTCCTGGACTACAGATGATGGATGATTAATTCCTCCTCCTCTCCCTTAGTTAAAATCAATCCATTTGTACCCCGTTTACGACTCTGCAGGACCGGCTCCCCTCTTTGCTTCTGCACGGAACGTTCTAGGTTAAACCACCCAAGAAGTAAAGCCTGGGGGTTCGCCCTTTGTGAACCCCACTCATCTTGCGGGGGTAACAGTCATCCCCGATTCGTACCCGTGTGCACCAAAAATAAACCAGTACTATGGATTAAGGTTGTTACTTTCCTTTGGACACGTGCCCCAATTCCGTTTTTCTTTCCTCAATCGCGAAGGCAACAGCCCTCGGTGCCCGCGGAAACAGGCCCCCTTCTGATTCCCGCCGTTCCATAATCTTCAGAGGACCTCCGGTCTCCCTCTCAAACCCCTTTACGCTCTCCCTGAATGGGCCGTTCTCGCATCCCTTTCCCTGCATGCATTCGAGTAGCATGTAACCAGCACAGTGCCTTTGTCACGAATCCCATTGGTCCTGATTCTTGCCCTTCCCAGTAACGTTCTGTTATCCTTCCAATCACTTCCTTCTAAGTTTCCTTTCGATGTGCTTCACTGAGAACATACGACCCCTCGTCTTTGTTTGCGGTTCCTCTCCTCGGTCATTTCGATCATACTGTCCCAGGAGTACCGGTACGTGCCATCCCTTGTTGGTAGCCCCCACTATTTAAGTCCGGTCCTCTACGGTCGACTCGTCCGAAAAACTGTATTGTATAGAATGACTTTTCCTTGTTCCCCCTACTCTCTTCCCATCCGTCACCATCCTCCTCCTCTATTTCCCCTCCCTCCCTTCCCCTACTCTCCTCCCCTCCTCTTTTCAATTTCTTTATCCACTTTCTCCCCTCATCCTTCCCCTCCCCCCCCCACCCCTCCTCCTCTCCGATTCGTTCCCATTTCACCTCCTCTATACTTCTCCCCCCCCCCACTTCAGCTCCTTACCCATTGCTCCTCTCACCATTTCCCTATATTGCTACCACCCTGGCCCCGCCCCCCCTTTCCCCCGACGCTTCTACCTGCACCGTTTTCTCTACATCTGCCCCCCTTGCCCCTTTTCTCGTCTTCTTGGCATGTAGTCCAAGTCGAAACCCATCGTTCCGAAGGCTGGGACGGCCTAGATTATTTTCACTAACGTGGTGATCTTTTCCTGGAAATTCTTTGCTAATCTATATAACCGCTTCATCCCCTCCTTCCTCCAAAGTGCCCTGCTTTAATGGTACCCTCCCGTCGACGCTGACTGGCATTAAAAAAGGCGTTACGTTTTTGCTCTCTCCTTTTCGGAGTATTCGCCCCTATAACCTTTTTATTTATTCCACGCTCGCAGTCTCACCGTCTGAACCGGTCATTCTCAACTCTAGTGGCGTATCCCATTAATGACATTTTCAGCAGCGTTCTCCCGTCAGCGCCCCGACGGTCGGTAGTTATTCTCATTTTCGACTATCTCCATTCCGCGAATCGCATCCTTCAAGTTCCTTTTTTTGGATTCCCCTTTCCCACCAATAAGTCAGTCTAGGGTTGGATCCTCTCGCTCCAGTAACACACAAGGGACTCCGCCCTCTCTTCCACCCTAACGCCCCAGTCCCTATTCCTAAAGCTATATGTTTTCATTCTATTTCTTAAACTCGCCCATAGTTTGGAAACCAGGGCGTAGTTACGATTCGATGAAGAACGCCTACCCTCTCTCCCGCCGGCCCCGCCTTAACTTGCATTCGACTACTCCCTGTTGCGGGTATTCTTCGCTCCTTTATTCTTCCTTGTCGGAGTTATTTCCCCCAAGCTTCGTACAGTTTGCATCTATTTTCCTCCCAGTGTGCCTCCTACATGTTTCACAACGTTTTCGCCGAGTATCGCCACCCTCTCGATTTTCCCAGGAAGCTGGCACTAGTGAGAGTCGTGGTCTACTTCTCTCAAGAAGACAGCGTAGGTCTCTTCCCTGCATCTGCGCCAACAACGTTTTCGGCGCTTACCGGTTACTTTTCTATTCCTTCCACGACCCTCCCCCCTTCTTTTACAAAATATCCACGGTTATTTCTATGTCAACTCTCCTTTCCCATTGTGATTCCTAACTTCGCCGGTTAATTATTCGTCATAGCTTTAGCGTTTGTTCGACCGTTTTTCAAGAATACTCCGAATGTACATTTATCGTTTTTTCTTCAGACTTTACGATCGAACGAAAACTGGTCCTCGGGACCTGGCATCGTTAGAGAATCAGAACTCGGTCCAGATATATGGTGTTGCCTTTCATGCTTCTGGTCACACTTTCAAAGAACCCCGGCTCCCCTCCGCGATAAGCTTTTTTCTCGCTTTGCTTATCTATTGAGGGTGCATTTTCTTTCTTCTTTCCTGATCATCGATCCCTCCCTCTTCTTTGAAGATTTTTTTTAAAGTGAATACTCCTAAACTCTAGGTGGGCCTCTTTGTAGTGATTCCCAAGGTAGGTTTGGTCAGCGACGTTTCGCGTCACGCCGAGCCTTTACTTTTCATCTTCATCACTTTCGGCGCTCTATAGTTTTTAGATCATCTCTTATTCTGCCTCTCTCCTTATTCTTTCTCTCGCTTTGATTCCATTCCGGTTTTTTCCTCCTCTCCAGGACCGATGAAAGCGGAACTCATGTTTGGATCTATGAATTTCCTGCTTATCGTCTCCGAATCGATTTCTGATCTTTGGTAACGGTTCCTTCTTCCGGGCGCGAGGTAAGCGACAATCAGCCTGGCCGTATTAGACCCTTGTTTTTCCTTTGAATTAGCGTTTTTTTGGCTCCCGCTAGGATTTTTTTACCTTTATTCTTAGACACTTCACGCCGCAGTTTTTGGTCAGAGAGATGAGGAAGGACCACGCGTCTCATAAAGAAATCAGGCCGTGGTAAACCCGCAGCAGTGGAATCTCTCAGCTTGGACTCCTCCACACCCAAAACGGTCCCTTTTTTTTGTTTTTTTTTATATCTCCACTTGCGGCGTCTTGTTCACTGATGGCGCGTTTTTTGCACGATCGTAACGTCTCGGCTCGTTCGACGACTCCCTTGCCCCTATCCGGCTCTTGAGCCAATTGAAACTTCTTCCCCCTCCTACTTTTTCTTCCTCCCTAGGCGGCTGATGTGATATCCTTTTTTACCTCCTACCACATTACTGCTGCTTATCGAGGTCGCGTCTAGCCACCAAGGCGGGTCTGTTTTATCCTCTGTCCTCTTTTCGTTGCTTTTCCTTGATCCCGACCCTGTCACGTATCTCCCCTCGATGCTGAGCGTTGCTCCTTCCCTCCATCAGTTCGAGCTCTCCTCATCCGATCTCAGAATTGACTTACCTCGTTCCGTCGTATCGTTAAGGAGGCTTCCTCACCCCTCGTTTTTGACTAACGCCCCCATTTTCCCCTCCCCAAACTCCCTATTCTTTGAGTGCTCCTCCCCCTGATGTCTTTGCGGGAGTGCCCCCCTGAAATCGCCAATTTCTCTCTAGATCACACAGATACGTCTTACCTCATTTTGATCTCGTCGTACTTTTTGTCCTGGGTTTCCCCGTAATCATGTCCCATTTTCCCCCAAACCTTATAGTACGATTCGTCTTTCGCCCTCCTTACTGTAAATCTGAGCCCGGTTTCTCTTTGATGCGTTCTCCTTTCCTCACCAACGAGGAGCTGTCATTATTACCCATCTCTGGTGGAACCACTTTCCCTGCTCCCTCCCTTACTTGCCTAAGATTCCGCCGGCGAATTTTCTGCTAAATACTCTACTGCCATTTTCTTTTAAGCGCCCTCCCCTGCTAAGTTTGTCTACGGTCCGATGTTCTTTTCCGGATCTGTCCCTTTTTAATCTACCGAAGGACGTGTGGATGCTGGCGAACGGTCCGCTTCTTCTGGACCCACACGTTCAATCCACAAGAGCGCCGTTCTTCTTCTTCTGGTCAATCTCTTGTGTTTTTTCTTTTCCAGTTTTTCCGTTTTACAGCTCGGATCTCACTGTTTACCCCATCTCTTTCCAAGCCGCGTGGCCGGCTCTTTTTGTGAAGACTCCTCGACCTCCAATCTTTTTACTCCCTACCCAAGAAACTCTCGTCTTGGCATAAGTGACTTTTTGGTCTTTTTCGGGTGAGTAAGTTCTGGATCTTGTTCTCCCTGCGTGACGCCGTTCGGGTCCCGTCCCCTGAGCGTTCTACCATCTCCGTCCCCCTCAGATCCGGCGGTACTGATACTTTTCCCTTCTCTTTATTTTTCCAGCTCGTCTGAGGTCCGTTTGTCTTTTCCCCGAGTCTTCCCAACCTAACGAAGTATTGGGGCACTTTTCCAGCCCGTTTTCCTTTGAACGTGCGATTAGCTGGCGGCCCCTCTCTACTCGAATCCGTAGTTTGACGCTGGTCTAAGGTTCCTTACCTTGCAGTATCAGTTTCTATCCGATCAGGCCCGCTTTTTCTCTTGGTCTGGCTGATCCCTCGTTGAAGGAACGACATGTTCTTCGAAGTCTCGCCCCCGTAATGTCTTCAGGCATTCCCGCTTTTTATGTCCTTGTCCTCTCCGACGGGCCTTTGGATGCCTGCTCTGCAAACGTCTTCCACGTTCCTTTTTTTATCTTAGCGTGTAGACTCCGCATTCCTCTCATGTGTTACAGGAACAGATCCCCTGTCTCACAATACCTCGACTTAAGACGCTTGCCAGGTTGGTATCATCCTTCCCTACTCGCACCGGTTTGTTACCCTCTATACCTGGGTCTAAGTTTTTCCTTATCTTAAGACCTTTTGACCAGGTTGGGGCATGTACACGTCGGTCCGTTCCCAGGTCGCTTTGTCCCCTGATGCGGTCTCCTGATCTGATATCCGACCCCAGCAGTGCTTCCTTTCGCGTCCTTATCCCTTTCCAAAGAGCATGGAGCTCAATGGTGAGTTAAAGATTTACTTTAATGGTCCATGCATCTGCCCCGGTTAGGCTGGCTCATGTTCCTTGTTAGTAGAGCAATGGCTCTATTTGCCGGTCTTCTCTCCTGTTCGGCCTTCTATTTTGCTTCCCTTGGTTTTGTCGCCTCATTCCTATGATCTTTCCCGTCGGGAAGCGCCGTGCTTTCCTCTTCCCCCACTTTTTTGGCGTTCTGCCTTTTCATGTTTCCCGACCAGTCACTTTCATTTTTTACCCCGACGGCACTGCCGAGCCGTTCTTGCTTTACGAGCTTGGTCTCTTGACGCCTCACGCGTTTGTGTCCAAAGTTTTCAGATGCTTATTAATGCGTTTCTCCCGAAGTCGTGCGACGACTCGCTGGCCTTCGGTCCCTTTCCCCGCTTTCGAGAACTTGGGTAGCCTCTGATTCTAGGCTCTTAAGGAGGGATTAAAGATAAAGCCTGTATCCGGTTAACCTTTTCCTCTAATCGGCGGGTTTTCCCTCCTAGTGGACTCTGTTCTGCCGGCTGGGAGGTTTTTTCCCTCGGTTCATATGAGTTTTCGCATCGTTTCTTATTTGTTAACATGCTCCGATGCCGAGGATCTCCACGGTCGTCATTCCTTGTTGTTGCCCTGCTGACATTTCAATTTCCCTAATCCCGGACAACGCTGTTTTGCCGAGTGATATAGCATTTTTCAAGGTTGCCTATCAATCATTTTCTGTCTGCGGTTCCTCAAGCATTTTCTATCTGTTCGGCTTCGAACAGCCCGCCCGATATTTCCGTCTGTGCAGGCCTTTTTCATCACCTACCCGGCCAGTGTCATGTCTCGCTTCCGCCGTAGAGGTAAGCACTTGCATCTGCTTTATCTACTGGAACGTCTACCCGGTGTGCAACCTTATTGCCGTCTCAAATCTGTGTTCGCTTCCCTCCATGGATCCTTCCTCCCGTCCACGAACTCCTTCCCATCAGGGTTCCGCAAATTGCGACTTTCCATGTTTCTCGTCTTTCTCTCGAGATTGAATGCGGCCGGTGAAATTCTGTCCCACCAGTTGTACGATTTCCCGCCATGGTCGAGGTTCACTTGTTTTCGACCTATGTCCTTTTGAGGGTCTTTTCTTTTCAGATTGTGA
>Ga0179593_1664006_pt1 | contig 17157 bp, 23 predicted proteins | sample CZODoug2_1_08_16_FD_185931 | JGI IMG/M metagenome (GOLD analysis project Ga0179593, IMG submission 185931) | Vadose zone soil fungal communities from Angelo Coast Range Reserve, California, USA - CZODoug2_1_08_16fungal (PacBio error correction) | ecosystem: Environmental > Terrestrial > Soil >... | reverse complement strand
GGTAATTATGCGCGTCTCATGTTGATGGCTTTTCTTCCGCTTCCCTCCCTCAGAGTTCACAGTGAGTCCTAGGCTTGAATGGTCATGCCTCCTCTCGATTGCTTTGTTTTTTTTCTAACCCTCGTGACACCTGCACCTCTCCTATGGAATTGCTCAACTTCCTTGCTTCCCCCCCCCAACCACATCTGCAGTTGTTGGTCGACCCCTGCCAGCTCGATGCCTCGACAGAGCTGGAGCAGTTTTGTTGAAAGAGCTGATGGAATTTGATTTTTCGCTTTCTCCCCTTACTTGCCGTTCTTGCGCTACCCCCGCTCAATCTTCCGATTCCGGTCCTTCCGTCCAGAGCCTGACCCCCCTCAGGTTTGGTCCGGTACCCTTCCTTTTTTTCGCTTCCGGCAATCTTACCCTAGGAGTTCCCCTCCGGAAGCGGGTAGCTATCGTCAACCAAATTTCCAATTGCAAAATCGAGACGATCCCCCCCCCCCCCCCGCCAGCCTAGCCCTCCTCCGACCACGCCCTTTTGTCCGCCCGAGTGATCCTCGCGCGCCAATGAGAGCATGCTTCTCTGCCGTGCCCTCGGCTTTTGGCGAATTCCAGTGCCGTATAATCCCCCTCTAAACCCGTCCACTGTTCTCTCCCGGCAGCAAGCGACGTGGACTTTCTATTTGAACACTTCAGAGATCGAGTTTCTCTGATACCCTCTTTGCTCTCTTCCTTGCGCATTTCCCTTCTTCTGTCCATGAACCTTTTCCCCCCCCTGTGATTTCCCCGTGGGCTGAGGGCGCTGGAGCGGCTCTCGAATAATTGGGTATGCGCTTCCTCTCTCCCCCTACCGATCGGCCCAAAGGGGTCAGACTCTACGCGCAAGATCGTACACTTCTTCTGGGGAATGACCTACTGTTCCTCCACGTCTGTCACCCACACCCATAAGCCCTCTTTTTTTTTTTTCCCCCACATCGAAATCTGATGAGCCTTGCTACTGGTACGATAGAGCTTTGAGAGAGATTGTAGAAAAATATTTTTTACTACGACCTTCTGCCTGGCCACAGGTGTTTTTTGCTGGTTACCTGTTTTTGAAAGCTAGGATGGTAGGATGAGAAAATAGAATCCTTTTCGCTTCCTTCAGGTTTCGTCTTCCCCCCCATGCGTCCCCCACTCCTCCATTCGATAAGCCCGATTCCTCTTGCAGTCTTTTTTAGCCTTGGCGTTTTTTGTCGGATGAACCCTGCTAATGGTGCTTGGTTTCCCCCGTTTCGAAGCGTCTGCAATTTTTTTGACCCTCCGACCCCCCCAAAGCGCTCTCCTTCGAAATTTTTTGGCTTTTTTGGCCTCTACTCGTAGGCGAGGGTCTTGCCTCTTTCCTCCAGAACGTCTTTTCCCGACTCCTTCCTTCCGTTCGCATTTTCTTTCTGAGTTACGTAGCGGTTGAACCTGCGGGTGGCGGTTCTTTGAGACGGATCAGGTCGGGCTGTGTCATTCATGATTGCTGCCACCTTGTTCATTACGGCTGAACAAGGGGGTTTGATGCCTCCTTTTGCTGTTTTTCGAGAAGTGCTTGTGCTCCCAAGAGATCTCCTTCGCCGGCCGATATGTAGGGAGAATGAGGATTTAATTCTTGAGGATCCGTTCGTTCCCCGCGATCCTTTTCCTTCTCTCTTCCACTTTTTGCGTTCAGATTCCGGCTGCGCGAACTCGGAGCAGGTTCCGAGCGCGTCCTAGCTACCTGTCTGCACGATGAAGCTCACGTTTTTTCCCGTTTTTACATCCAGTCCCCCGCCCGTTCCCGGCAAGTCGTGTCACAATATTGTCCTGCAGCCCTGGTCCCCTCCTGACGAGTTTTTTTTACCTCTGGCCTCTGCTCGTTATGAGGACCCTCTTTCCTGAGCAGTCGCCGCCACAGATACCTTGCCTCTCAAGTTTGATCCGCTGCCGCTATCTTCCTGCGCGCCCAATCTCTCCTTCGACCTAGGTCTTGCTAGGGTCTTGATCCAATGCGACTCATCGGTGACGGGGACGAGCTGGGACGGTCCAGTAGATTCTGCCCGGCGAGTCCCTCTGGCAGCGACGCAGGACCCCCTGTTCACAAAGCCTGAGAAATCCCGTTTTTAACTTAGCCAGTGAAGGGCTACCGCTTCGCGCGTTTATTTTCCTCAAGATGCACATACGGTCTTTTTCCCTTCTCCCCTTCTTCCCCTCCTCCGTGTTTTTTTCCTAAAACGTGTTCCATATGAACTTTCAAATAAACGAGCTCAGCGGTCAGCAACTTCCTTGAATATTTATGTCTCGCGCTTTGCCACTTACTCCCGGATCTAGTGTCAGTTGGGCATCGACGCCCCCCCTTTCTCTCGCATGCTGCTCCTCCGGACCCTCTCTTCCGTAACCCCCCCTGGACATTGATTCGCCTTGGATCCGGGACGCTATAGAAGGTCAACGATCTTTTCGGGTTTTACACTCCTCCGTTCCTTGTCGTCGCTCTCTCCTTTTGGTATCACTGAGCGGCAAAAACTAGCGTGGCGCGCTTTCGAAGCTTCGATGGTCTGGTTCTGACCCTGCGCACCCTCCCACAGGTTCTCAAACGCTTGCTCCTTGCTGAGTCTTTCAAGATTGGCCTGCCCTGCCCTCTGCTTGAACTTGGTGCCGTGGGCGATGGAGGTAAAGACCAAGAAGGCGAACTGGAGCCCTTTCTCAGCTCATTCCCCCCTTCTGACGGCTCCTATAGAGCCTCTTCCCCTCACGGCTAGAGCATCAAGGGTAGCTTCAGGAATGTCTCTTTCCAAGGAAATAGCCTACCTGACATGCCTCACCCGTCTCCAGTCCCTCTTCCTCTTCTTTCATCGATGATAGGCGTTTTTGCGTAGCTTAAACACCTCATGCTTCGCCGCCCCCACCCCCATTTGGTCACACTCCAGCCCCTGTCCGAATGCGCATCGGGGGGTGGGTTCATTCGTTCTTTAATCATCCGTTCTGATACCCTTCCCCCGTAGGTTAAAGACCCGTGTCTCCCCCAACTCTCATCTTACATTTCTTCGATAAGCCTTGAAAGTATTCTTTTTGTAAGTTCTTGGTTGTAGGGGGTTACTGGAGCTTGACTTTTCCCCCCCAAAAATGACGACGGCCCCAACTGCACAACCCTTCAGAGCATTGAGATTCTGTCTAGTCTCACGCGGATTTAGTTAACATAATGGATAGCGAGAAAGTTTCCAATTCCCATGAGCCTTCCCCGCCCCGCTCGTCTCTCTTCCCTTCTACGACTGACCCCGTCGCCAACCAAGGCTGTCTTCGGAATTTTGATGGAGTGTTGCCCCTTTCCTATTTCCCCCTGCCCCCGGAAGCTTTTCTCCTGAGCGCTTTTTGTCCTCCCGCGTCCCCAAAGAGCGTCCACACCCTTTTCCCCTTCCGTTTTCCCTTCCCGTTGGGGAAGTGCCCCCCTTTAATACTTCCAAGCTCTACTCCTTTTTTTTTTTCAGTAGCGGATCATACAGATTTCTTCGGCCACGATCACCTTTGATGGGGGAGAGGGCGGCATTCCACGTATTTCTTCATGCCCCCTTTTAAGTTCGTCCGCCCTTGCCATTGGGATTTTCCCCTCCTTCCCAGCCTGTAGTGACGCTGCTCAAGGAGCAGCCCTCCCCGCACACAGTCCCGTTGAGAGAAAGATCCTACCTTCTCATCACCCTTCTCACTTTCATTCTCCTGTAACTCTTTCCCTGTCAACTCTCCCCTCCTTTTAGGTCCGCAGAATTTCGATCTCGAGTTAAATAGGATTCCACGTCGGGTTCCGTTGTCTTAGCTTTCCGTGTTTTCCTTCCCCCCTTTGAATGGCGGCAACTTCCTCCTGCCATTAACGTCACGTCGCAGGCATGAGTAGTTGAATGCGCGCGCCATATCACGCGGGCTCCCGGTTTGGCCACCCTTTTTTTTCTCAGACCTTTTTCTAGATTTTTGCAATGACCCTTCTCGACCGCTTCCGCTTCGCCATATGGCCGTTCGACGGGCATGCGCTCCTTGAAGTCGACCCTATCTTTCAAATCCTCATCTGGTACTGGTCCACTTAGATGTCTTTTGACAGCAGGTAGCGCCCCGATGGAGACGAGGGCATCTTTGACCAATCCTCACTCTCGCGCTCCTCTGAGAAATTCCTTTCCCTCTTGGCAGGGTAGCTCCATCCAAGGCAAGATGTTTGAGCGTTGTTTGAGGCGCACTCCCGATCCATCTTTTCCTCAGGTGCTCCCCTCGGTATTTCTCCTTACAAGCGATTCGACCGAGTATCCCCCCCTTCGATGGTTGGGACCATTGCGTCACGGCAGGAGTAACATTAGTTCTTCCCGACTTCTCATCCTCCACCATTGTTTTTTGGGTTTGGGGGGATTTCCAAGGACGAGAAGAAGAAGCACATCTTCCCTTATTTTTTTTTTCGTCGAGATGGTCATCTTCTTCATGTGCATGGGTAGAACCTTCTCACATTACTTATTTTTCGCTCTTTATGACAAGTCTCCCCTTCTTTTCCTTTTTAACCTATCTCGCTTCCCCCTCGATCGTTTGTCGAGGAATTCTCCTACTAGTGAAAAACGGGTTCACGTGCTTTTACTGGACTTTCACCCGATCCCAACCCCCCCTCAAGAAACCCCGTTGCTGATTGAAACCTGACAGATAGAGGAAACGAAGTTGGAGTTATCCTTCTCGATGAATCTATTCGATCCATAGAACCCTCTCCTGGGGGAGAGCTACCCTTACGCCTCCTTATAATCCTGAAGTCCACCGCTGATTTGTCCAGTCCCTGACCGGAGTCCCCTCGTCGTCATTGCCAAGTTCTCTGCCCCATTTTCTTTTGAACCTTCGTGAGCTTTTTTTTCCCTTTTCATTTTCCCGAAATCCCCCTATAACGATCATAGAATAGGATCAATAGTTCCCCCCTCCGAAGCCCGTGAGTAGAGCTTTTTTTCCCCCCCCATGGCGAACTCTCCTTCTAAGTGCCCCCTTTTTTATGGAGGAGAACGTCCCTGTTTTTGGGGGAGAGCATTCCGTTCCCGCTATATCTAGAACACCGGTCCCCCCCTGTGCTCCCCCTGCTGCCGTGGCTCCCCCCTCTGATCTCTCTTCGAGAAGATGCTTTCGTCAGGTTGACGCCTGCCGTCGGAAGTCCCTTCCATGAAAGAGACCCAGGTAGTTTTCGGTTTTTCTTTATCTCCTCCAATGTTTGTTGCGTTGTTTTCCCCCTTTGATCTTAGCGCACTACCGAGTCTTTCCCGCTATCCCCAAGGGGCGAATCTCAACGAAAAGCTAGCATTCTATTTTGTCATCTACGAGTTCACTTTTCTCGCACCCTTCTACCCCCTCCCGCGGGATCTGGCTACGAAAATTAGCCGCTACTGGTAACGCTCCGCTGAGAGCTGTCCTTTCTTTCCTTTCCCGCCTCCCCCAACATCTCTTCCTCGCTGCGGTACCCCTTTTTTTTCCTTCCTTTGGTGTGGACAGCTTTTTGTTTTCTTTTTTGGATGGTCGGCTTTTCGACAATCGCGAGACCTGTTTTTTTTCAGCCTCTTTCCCTGACCCCAAGTCCTCCCCACGACTATTTTGGGTTGCGAATGCAGTCGTTCGACCCGTTTTTTTTAATTTTCTCTTGTAGGAGTTCCTCCTCATTTCTTGTTTATTTTCCCTCGCCGATCTGCCTCTTGAATCCCAATCGCTTTCCTGCCTTGCTAGACACTAAAAACTTGCTGTCAGTGGTTCTTTTTTTCGTACGCTTCTCTTTTTTGGTTATTTCCTGCGCCGGTCCACAAACGCCCTCACGGACCAACCTACTTCCATTGGATGTGGATCCTGCCCAGTCCCGGAGTCTTCGGCTTTTTTCCACCTGCGTGAGTATCATTTAGGACGTCTCCAGTCGGGCGTCGTGTGTGAATAGCCTTTCTCCGATGCCCATAGCACCCCCCTATGGAGAATTCGGATGACACTTTTTTTCATGTGATCTTTCCTGATGTCTTTCAGTCAGGTGTTGGGACGAGCATTGATGAGATCCCCCGAGACCTCCCGCTCTCTTTCTAGGATTTCATTTCTTTCTGGATTTCCTGGCCTCGAGTCCTTGTGATACCCCTTACAGTCTGTGCCTCTGAAAGGTTTGTCTCGCGGGATTGGAAGGCGTCTCAAATCTTTGTCGCGAGTCTCTCTCGACTCCTCAGGTACCCGGTGTGGGTTTGATAGGAAGAGGGACCCCCTCCCCACTACAGGCCCTCAGGGCACCAATTGATACTCAGCCAGTCACCTGCCTTCCCCTCTGTTGAAACTTCTTTTTCCAGCTCCCTTTTCCTGAGGTGAAAGAATCCGAGTCTTCGAGGAAGTTCCTGCCTCCACGATCCCCCTTTTTCTCTCAATTTATACACTATCTTTCACCTTTCCTTATTTTCTCCCTCCTTTACCTTCGCAGGACCGGAGATTCGCCTGTCCAGACCCAAAGGAAGCAGAATTCCCCGGGCTTTTTGGAGCCCTGCATCTCGGTATTTAACTTCCCTGCAGCGATTGGACAGAGAGTCTAGATCCGGGATCCAGGGGTCAGCGAGGAGGAACATCGAATCCCTTCCCGTTCGGCTTTCTTTTCCCCCTTCCCTCCCTTCTTTTCCCCCTTTTCTTTCCTCCCTCCTCTTTGAGAGAGATTGACCAACGTGATGCGATTGCTTGAAATTTTAACTCAAAAGCAAGAGAGTCAGCCCACGTTCCTTGACTTTCTCGTCTCGCGGCTTGTCTCCTCTCTCGTTTTACCATCGCTCCCCTCTTTCTTGCAGGGACCCTCTGCTGAAAGACGTCTCAAAGAAGAAGATAGTCTTCCCGGACATGAGGAGCCTCGGGACCGATATCGAATTCTGTATTGTTCCACACCCTCTCTCCCCCCAAGAATCTTTTTTTTATTTTCTCTTTTCCTCCGCAGGTCTCTTTCGCGTATCCCCTGCGCGTCAGAGAGAGTGGACGGCTTGCCGACGATCGGTTTTTTGTGACATCTCCTTTCGTTCCCCCTCCCTAGTTAATCCTCAACTTCCAGCATGGGAAATTTCTGCAGGAGCAAGATCCCTGCCCTTGCCTTTCCCCCCCTCTTCGTGCCGTCGTTGCGCTTTATTCCCTCCGCTAGTCCCCCCCTTTTAGAATTCTATTCTTTTAGCTAATTTGGCTCGCCGGCGATCTTCGCGCGCTTCCAAGCCTCGAACGCATCCCTTTTCGCTGCTTCATTCAGGACTCTCCTGCTTTTCCCCCTCCTGCCCCCCCCCATAAATACCCTTGTCTCCGAAATCCGGAGCTCATCGCTGTAGTTTCAGCAATCTAGCTCCCCTAAATTCCATCCCTTCCCATACTAACTCCCTCCGTCTAATGCGCCCTTCTTGGGGTGGGTATGGGAAGTTCCGCGATGAACACCACTACCCTTCTACGTATCTGCGACCCTTACCGCCGGTACATGTTATCGCCCTAGTCCCCTTCAATCCGCCTTTCTGACAGCCCAGGAAGGTAGTGTTTGTTCTGGGTCGTTGGCACAGGAGAGTCCCGACAACGTCGACGTCCCCCCACCCCCCTAACCCTCATCTCAGGATCGTCCTTGTAGGTATGCGCGGCGGAATTTCGCTGACTCCCCCCCCTCATTCTCGAAAGCCTCCCCCCCCCAAGCAAAATTGTCTCAATTTTGACAGCCTCGGGACTCCTCCTTGCTCACGCCCTCCCACGCGCAGCCGGTTGTAGCTTTATTCTTTTGCCCGGGCCCCCATTTTGGGCGATCTCCAACCCGGACGTCTCGTCATGACGCTATCAGAAGACCTCCAACATCCTTTCCCCCCCCAAACATGCAGCCTTTCACCGCTTCTTTTCACTTCGAATGACTTTCTTTTTTAGGACAAGCTCTCCCCTTCTGTCGGATGTTTTACCTTCTGGAATCCCCCTTAGTCTTCCACGATACTGGGGTATCGGGCCGAATGACACGTCTTCTCGGCCTTTTAGTTCTCGACCTCTTCTTCCCTTCCTTTTGCCAGCTCTTTCCCTTTCTACTTCGCAGTCCTCCCCGCAAACCAAAGTTTTGCGGAGACCTACGGCCCTACGACCACTTTCACTTCTTATCTTCGACGACCCCCATGAACTTTCTCCATCTTCTATAAGGTCTCATCTCGATGTACAATAGGGGCTCCACAGTAGGGATTTTTTCTTCCCAGGGTCGAGCAAAAGGTGGCTCACTATATTTCTTCGCATCCCCCTTTCGCCTTAGGAACTCCTGCATGGTTCGCTGGCCTGCGCGAGCAACAAGGGGCTAGTGATTCCCCGGGACTGCCTCGCCCTTAGGGTCGTGAAGCTTCTTGCGGAGTCAAATTGACGATCCGCTTCCCTTCCCCGCCGCATGCTTTTTCCCTTTGTCCGGACCCCTGCTTTCCTTCCGGCTCTGGATTCTGACCGGCAAATTTTTTTATTGGACAGCTGTTTTTCGAATAACCAGCCATGTCTTTGCCCCTTCTATTCCCCTTAAATAAGCCGCCTCGCTCAAGTCTGCCCATGGCATCGAGATGGGTCGCCATCCAACTTGTTTGAGCAGTTTCTCTCTCCCCAGACCATTTCCCCTGGCAAATGTTCAATTCCTGTGTCCTCGTAAGAATTCCCGGACCCCCCCTCTCTCTGCCGATCTCTGCCGAGATGGCATACTCGCCCACTTCGAATTTCTGCCCCCTCTCCCTCCCTCCAGTAGGTGCGCTGGAGACTCCATTGTGGAAAGGACGCGCAGAAACGCACATCTACTCTTTTCCGTTTTGAGTCCTTTCCCCTTTGAACCCCTTTGTGGTCGAATTTCCACCAATTACGGTCGAGAGCGGTCTCCCATTTTTTCGGTCTTCCTGGTCCTCCCCCGGTACCTCACGCCCCGGCCGCTCGGTATTGATTTCGAATTATCACCGCGTGAGCCACGGAACCCTATGGAAACTTTTTTCTTAGCAGCTTTTCCCACTCACATCTTTTGGGAGCGAACCGTCTTGTCCATTGTCGCCCTACTTTCAGCGACGCTTTCAAGATCTGATTGAAGAGTCCCTTTTATAGCTGTTTTTTTGTTTTTCACACGTCGCTTCTTTTTGTCTCCCCCCCGGTACCAATTGACGGTCGCCTCCAGTAGCCTGACGGAATTCTTATTTGTCCTACATGATCCTCGCTCAAATGCGGAGAATTGACCCGTTTCCCTAAATATTCGCTCTTCCCTCGGTCGACCCCCCCTTCACCGCAATCGTCTCCTATCAAGCCGGCTCAATCCCGCAGATGTGACAAAGATTTCCGTCTTCGGATCTCTCCTCCATGCGACTCTCCTCGACGTGCCCGGTAGGGCGGAGACCGGACTTGCCGCCGGGATGCGCATCCAATCCCGACATCATGGTTTTTTTTTCCCCGTTCCATTGCTCTACTTTTGACGAATCCTGTGATCCCCTCTTTGACCACGAGATCGAGGCTGGCGCGGCAAACGATTTTTTGATTTTCCCCGATTCGCCTTTCTCACTTTTCTGTCTCCCCTCATGAACTCAGAAATACCAGTTTTGATGTCTTTTTTTCTTGGCGGAGGAAGGTTGGTCTCCTGCTCTCACATGTAGTGCTGGTTCTCCCTCTTGATCGACCCCGAGCTGAAGTTCCCCCACGTTACATAAATCCCCTCCCCCTGAAGACGAGCCACTTCTATTTCTGGTGCATCGTACGAGCTGTCCCTTAATGCCCCCCTTTTTATAGTGTCATTTCCCGTTTAATGTACGCTCTCTAGAGATTTTTGCCCATTTATTTCAGGTGTCCACGTCAACTAGGAAACATACGGACCTTTTTCGTTGACGAAATGGTCTGGTGTTCCCTTATTCTTTTATCCCCCCCATAGCCTCTGTAACGACGGCGTCGAGTCGATCGACCAACATGGCGGTGCAAAAAAGTTTAATACATTCCTTTCTTCCGTGGGTGCAGCCCTCGTGTCTGCCTTTTCTTCTTTCGACCTCCCTCTTGGATGCTGGTGTATTACTCGCGAGATTCATGAGGGTCTCGATCCTGCTTTTAAACGAGCTTTCTAAAGGTTATTTCATTTTTTCTCCGAGTCTTACTCTTCGAGGTTTTTCTCGCCGGATTCCCCCGACAAAAGACCGCCCCCCTAACAAGTTCTCCCCGCCCAAGTTTCCATCTAGCCCTCGTTCTCTCACGGTCTTTTTTCACCTTCGGGTGGATGTCGCAAGAGACGTTTTCCAGGGTAGTAGTGTGTTAACTTCTACGTCTTCCCCTATGGTCTTTTCTTTTGGAGGATCCCTTCTTTTTTTATTTTCCGATTTCCTTCTCAGTTTCGGGGTGGGAAACCTGCGACGAATTTTGTGCGATCAATAAAGCGATGCCTTTCCTTTTCTCAACGCCCTTTTGCCTTTACTCCGGGAGGTATCTCTAGTAATGTATCTCTACCAGTATGTGTCTTTTTCTCCCGGTGATGAAGCGGGCTTGGAAGGATTCTCTACTTAGTCTAGATTCCCCTCCCCCACGATTATCTCCCCCCTTGTTTGATCCCTTCTTTGCGCGTACTACCCCTGAACTTCCTTTAATTTTTTTTCCCCCCTAGTGGCACCCTGTCCTTTCCTCTCCTTGTCTTTTAAAATAGTTTCGGGTTTTCACGCTGCCTAGGCCTAGATGTACGAGGACCTATGAATTTTTCCGTTCTTTATCATGCCCGACCTTTATACTCTACAGATATCTCTGACTCTCTTTCCAATCATACGAACCTTCATTTTCTCGAACCCCTCCTCCGTTGGCTCCCGCGGTACCCTTCCCACTGCGCACCTTGTCCATGTGTTGAAGGTACGAGCGAGGGCTTCAGTCGATCTGGAAGACGCTTTTCCCTACCTCTCTGGCCCTTTCACGATTCTGGGAACACTCCTTCTCCCTCTACACATATGTAATTCACGTTTGAAAGCTTCGCGTTTCTTTGCAAAATTTTCCTATTATAGGAATCACGTTTGATTCATCTCCCATCGTTGGTTGCTCCTCCAATTGTGCATCCCCCCTCCATAAACGCTCCTCCTCGGCCGCCAGCTTACCTTCTCGCTGTCTAAGAGTCTAGCCCTGGATCCGGTTCTCGTTACTCTGGATGGGGGCCATAGATGAAATCGTCTTTCCTGAACTCTTCCATCTTTTTTTTTCCCACTAAGTTCCCCCATGGAAATTTATTCGTGGACCGCATTGCTACGTAGGGGCCGGGGCTAACAAAGATTTGAGAAGTGATCCGTCGTTTTCTCGAGTACGAGATAGATGTATTTTATTCCCTGTCGTTACGTCTTTTGTGGAGCTCCTCTTTCAGTCTTAGTTTCCCCCTAAACTACGGCTAATGCGTGCCACCGCAAAAGCCTTCTAAACACGTAGAGCAGCCTAAAGGATGCAGGATCCTTTTGTGACATACTTTCGTGGAGACATAGCCCGGGTGATCCCTTCATATCGGCTGTGCTAAGGTCCTCCCTCCTTCCTCCCTAGTTAGAGGCCCCCACCCCCCCCCCCCTCTTCGGTTCCCTTTTTCCTGAACCCCCTTATACCTCAATTAAATCCCCCCTGTGCCCTTCCTCCCGACAAGATAGGTCGCTCACCCGCTGTAGATCCAGCAATGCGTCGCTACCAACACCCATTTCCTTTTACATACCCTCATCTACAGAAAATTGTTCTCTCCCCTGGGGTTTTTCCCCTCTTGCTTCAGACTTCATTCACACACCCTCCCTACCCTACGTATATACTCCCGACAAACTCCGTTCAAGAAAAAGACGTGATAGAACAGTTTTTTGAACGTCCTGACCTGTCGTAGTTGCCTTGGGAACCCTTTCAAAGCACAAACCCTTCTCCGTCGTACGAGTCAAAACGCCAATACAAGTCCTCCCTTATGCAAAGAGAGTTGTGAGAGAGGAGAAAGAATTGATTCCTTTTTTCCGAAGTCCCCCTGCTAACACAGAACCTTTTATCCCTCAATCCTCCCCAGAATAGCTATCCCATTCAACATATTTCTAACTACTGAAGTCTCCCCACGGCTTAGTCGGAATGGTTGTGTTGCCGGAAAGCTTTTTTTCCTTGCAGTCCCCCTTCGTGTTTATACCTTCCCCTTCCAAAATCGATGTCCCCACCATTGCCTTCCAGAAAAATTTCGCAGCACTCTTAAATCCCGTTTATTTGAAGCTGTAGTTAAGAATGACCCATATGGTTATCCCCAAGCCTTATTTTTTTTTTTTTTTTTTTTTTTTTTTTGTTTTTTATCCACTGGCGTTTTTCGTTCAGTCTACACTCCCGTGAGGGTTTCCCTCACGTGTCTCTTCTCCTGCAAGCCAAAGACTCTCTTCTCTAGAGTGCCCTTTGCTTTATCTTCTGAAACTGGTCTCCCTCTTCCAGCTCCCTGGTAGTGAGCTTTTTTCAAGGCGCAGATAAATCCCCTTTTCCCCAAGTTCGTCTCTTCCCCGTCCCCCGTTTCTTCATTCTGCCTTGCCAAAAACTTTTCTCTTCTTTCAAGTCCTTCCATCTCCCTATCTAGATTTATAGGGATCCACGTAGTTCGTGATGAACAGTTTCTGCAAATGGTGGACGTGTTTCCCTCTTTTCGAGCCCCTTGGAGCAACCTCATACGTCCCCTTTCTTCGTTTCGAATCCTTCTCTCGCTTCTCTCTTTTTGCAACGGAGGATTTTTCCATCTTCGGTATTGGTCCCTCGGCTTTTTTCTTTTGCGTTTTGTTCGATCTTCCGCCGGCTTATCGACTCTTCTCCTCCTTTGAAGGTACCTATCATTTCGGAACCATCTTCGTGCAGTCCCCTCGGGAATTTCTTCCGTAGCTTTCGCTCGCGCCCCCCCCCAATGTTGGCGACTTTCCCCTTATCGATCCCCTTTCGAAAACCTTCAATCCCTTTTGCAACGCTAGCATGATAAAGATGTTCCCCATTGGAAGCTCTTCTTTTTCTCCACCCCTTCCTGGATGTGAGTTAGCGTTTTTGAGGACTTCCGTCGGTTCCCCCCTTCCTTTTCCCCCTAGGCACGACTTTCCGGGTCTCTTTTTTATGAGCCGCTAAAGGCCCCTAGATACGATCGTTCTTGTTCATGACCCCTCCTACCCGAACGGAGCAAGGTTTACTTTTTTCTCCTCTTCTCCCCGAATTTTTATGGAGAAACCCCCATTGGTGTCAGGACGCGAAGAACTTCCCCCCATCCTCTTTTTGACGTTTTTTTTTTGCAATTTTGTTTCTCTTAAGGGCTGTGCGGAATTTTCTTGCGTACTTGACACAAATGTTTTTAAATGTTCCCCCCCTAGATTGGTTTTTCCCTCCGTCTATTTTAACTTCTTCCTTTAGGAGACTTTTCTTCCATCGAAGTCATCCGAGGCCTCGCCTGTATTTTTTTTTTCTTAATCGGAACTTTCCTTGATTATTCGACTTGCTCGTGAACCCCCGTGAAGATTCCCCCCCCTGATACCTTCTTGGAGTGGACTAAAGATACTTTTTTTCGACCTAGCTGTTCTCCGGCGGCTTGCAAGATCTGATGGCCTATTTTTCCTCTCTCGCCCCTTCATTTGGATTCTTCCTGCTGTCCCCAATCTACGAAGATGCCCTTTTCCTCCATATTGCCCTTCTTTTCCCGTCGATTCCTCCTGACCGGTAATAAGGTATTTTTTCGTATTTCCCTTTCCGTCCCCGACAATCCTCTCCCCTTCCCCTTGATTAAAGCCGCCGATGTGCACACGCCGCCGTTGCAGCCTTGCGCTTTCGGACGGCGAGACTCCTTTATGCGTCTCCCGGAATTGCCTCGGGGATGCGCATTAAATTTAGCTATCCTAACCATGTGATCTTCTATTATAACTTTGTCACATCTCGCTTCTTTCGAGGAAATGCTTACAGCTGCTACTCAGTTCCTTTGGTTTGTTTGGACTCCTTTTTCCTTTATGCTTGGGGGAATCAACCTTTTATTTATAGGGAGGGCTTTTTTTCCGTTATTCGAGGATTTTTCGTCCCTTCGTCTTGGGTTTGAGGGGGAGTGCTTCCTCTTGATACGTCGTCTCATTTTTTATACCACAACTTCTCCCGCCCTTTTCCTGGACTGATATCTTTTTCTTTGAATAACTAGCCTCTTTTCACGTGTAATGGCCGAATAAAACCAATCCTCTTTCGTGGCTTTTTCCTTCTGAGGCTTCTTTTCGCCAGCTTCTCCAAACTTGGCGTCCCTCTGGCTGCCAACCCCCCTACGGATGGAAAGAGTGATTTTTTAGAATTACTTTTGGCTTTTTTTTTATGGTTTCCCCCCGCGCCTGAGTGATTTCTAACTTTCTTTTTTCGAACCCGCCCAACATTTGGGGGACCGTTAACCACGCCCTCCTTTCCTACTGGTTCTTTTCCTTTTACTATTATTGCAAGTCGGGCCCTCCCCTCGGTTTTTTTTTTTGATTTAGACCACTCATGGTGATGGGTGTATTACTGTTCGGAGTCTTCGAAGATTCCCCCTCCTAAGCTTTCAACTCCCCTCGATGCCCTTCCATTTTTTGGAATTTAGGACGCTAGAAGTAGATGTGGTTATTTACCCCCCTTCGCCGTTTCCCCCACTCCTCCCCCTCTTCTTCCTCCCCCCTCACTTTTAGCAGTTCCCTTTTCGCCTGCTTTCGAGCACGTCTTTTCTTTAACTGAGGGTTCGGTCCCTTCCTCAGGGTCTTGTTTTTCTCCGTGCCCCCATAGAAAACCCCTTTCGCATGAGGATAAAACCTTGGTTTTTTTTTCTTCCCCCCCTGGGATGGAAGCTTTTCCGACTTTTTCCTTGGTGGGGACAATCTCCTCCTTGATGTATTCCTACCTGATCTCCTTTCCGATTTCTTCTGCTCAGGTTTCGGTTTCCTCTGAGTTTTTCTCCTCTACAGTGCTCGCGACGGGATGATTTTATTTTTCCCCTTTTCGGTCCTGATCCTTTTATGAGATTCTGCAGAGACCCCCCTCTGAGGATTCCCGGTGTTGCTATCCTGCGTTGATGCCCCCCTTCCCTAATTTCAGGGCCCTTTTGTGAACTTTATCTTCATCCCTTTTCACAGGATCCTCCCTTATAGTGTTCGAGGGAACTAGTTTCCCTGTGTTTCACCTTCGATGCTTCCTTCCCATTATCGATCAGGTCCCCTCCCTTCTCCTTTCCCTCTCAATTTTACTGCGACAGATTAATCGCGGACGAGAGACCCCTCCCTTCCCCTCTCACTGCGCCCCCTCTTTTTTGTTTGACAGTGTTTAACGCCTTCCTGTAATCCCCCTGGTGACGTCTCTCTGATCGGATTCCAGTCGACTTCAGCGCTCCCGCGAGCTTCCCCCTCTTTCCTTTGCTCAGGGATCTTTTTCTCGACCTCCCTCTTCAGGAAAGTCTGACCGCTTCAGAGGCGGTTATTACTTTAAGATGTGCAAAATACCCCTCCTAACTTATTCCTCCCTTTGTTGTTGAGATCTTCCTTTAAAATCCTTTTTTTTTTTTTCTCAAAATTCCTTCACCCTAATTCCTCCTTTTTGGAATATTTTTCTCTTTTTCCATGGATAATTCTTCCTCTGGGCTGGGGGAATCGTCCCTTTGTAGGTAAAGGATTGGAACGCTTTCCCACCATGTTTTTCCGGTATAGATTTCCCCTCCTCCCCCCTGAAGTCCCAGCGACTCCTTTTTGGCGTCTTTAGTTTTCTTAGCGCTTTCTCTCCTTCGGCACAGAGAGCTGCTGCGTACCTTGATCTTAGATAGGATTGTATGGTACCTTCCTCCTATAGGATCGTCCTTTTCTGTCCCCCCGTAGTTTCTTTTCCTGATGAAGGCCCTCTTTTTTTTCCCCACTGCCTTGCCTTTTTTTGCGGGGGCTTATGTAAATCCCCTTTCCTAAGCCCCCCCCCCTTGGGAATATAGGCTCAGGATCCCCCTTTTTCCGTTCCTCCTCCTCCCGAACTCCTTTTCCCCCCCTTGCAGAATCATACTTTAGAGCTAGGAAAATCGACCGGTTCTACCTGCTCTTCGAAATCCGAAATTTTTTCCGATGTAGCTTCTGTCGCTTCCCCCCCCCCCCCCTTGAAACGTCTCCTCCAGCTTCCAGCCAAGATTTCATACTCCAGCCAATGGTCAGTCTCCTCGACGTTGTTTCTTTTTTCATCACACATCCCCGTCTCTTTCCAACTCCCCCCAGAAGCCTCCCTTGCCTGGTCCAGAACTCATTTTTCCGGCGACTTTTCATCCCCTGGGAAGTTTTTCTTTCAGTTCTTTTGGGGGGTCCCTTTGAACCCCCCAACCTCCTCCTGACTTCCCTCCCTTCAAGACCCCTTTCCCTATCTGTGACGCGCTTTTAGGTAGATCTCCCCCTCCCTGCTAGTTCACGCATCGCTTAACGGCCTCATGAGTCAATTTTGCGCCTCCTTTCTAACGACGTTCTCCGATTGCCACGCACCCCGGTTCCTTTTCTCGGCCTTTTCCCCTCCCTTTCCGATTCCCCCGTGACGCTTTCTTCCGCGAGCTTCTACAGCATCCAAAAAATTCTCCTCTCCCACATTTACCTCCTCTCACTTCTTTTGGGCAGACCTCTCCTCTTTTAAATATAGGCTGAAATCTTCCCCCCGATTTTTTTCGGTGATCGTTCTTTTTCCCGGTTTTCCCCTCCCTTCTTTTAGTCGGGCTCTTCCTAGGACCTCTCCCCTTCCATGCCCCTCAATATCAGTGAGAGAGATTTTGCGTGAGTTATGCAACTTTCCCTCGTTCCCTGCGCAGTCCCCCACACCCCCCCCCTCTAGAGCCCTAAAGGAAATACCTCCCCCCACGAATAATCCACCCTCGCTTACCTTTCCTTGCGTCACCCTTTCTTCCCCTTTATATCCCTTTTCTTCAGATGTTCCCCCTTTGATCCCAAAAGTTCTTTCTTCCAAGGGTAGAGACCCCTGGGGACGGTGTTTTAATATCTTTTTTATTTCAATTTTTCTTCTGGCCCGACCTTCGCTTCTTCCATTTTTTCTTCATGATCTCCCTCTGGTTCTTGAAAACTGCGGTTTGGGCACCCTCTTCTTTTCTTTCGAGAGTCTTTTTGCGTTTGAAATTTCTCCCCCTCCTACTTCACTGTACTCTTTTTTCATGCCCTCCTCTGTCCCGGACCCAGTTTTTTTTCCCACCATCTCCTCGGCCGAACGGCCCCTTTG
>Ga0179593_1686863_pt1 | contig 17158 bp, 25 predicted proteins | sample CZODoug2_1_08_16_FD_185931 | JGI IMG/M metagenome (GOLD analysis project Ga0179593, IMG submission 185931) | Vadose zone soil fungal communities from Angelo Coast Range Reserve, California, USA - CZODoug2_1_08_16fungal (PacBio error correction) | ecosystem: Environmental > Terrestrial > Soil >... | reverse complement strand
TTTCCTCCCTTTGATTTATTCTTCTTCTGGCCTTCCTCTCTTTTTTTTCTCTTTTGTTTTTTTGGCCTTGGGAGTTGACTTTTTTTTTGGGTTTATTTCTGGGTCCCTATTTAACCTTGGTGGTTCGTGTCTCGAGATCAGTTGCCCAACCCCGGTTTCGCTTTAACCCCCCCGGTATCCCCCCCCCCCCAATCTCCCCACACTCTCCCTTTTTTTTTGGATCTTTTTGGTACTATCTTTTCTCGTCCTGCCCCCCATTTAATCGAAGCCTGATTTAGTCGCTTACTGACCATGTCTGTTTAGGAGACTCTCTTTTCCTTCCCGTATTTTTTTTCCTCCCCCCCATATGCCATCTGTCCATGATGAGCTTTCCCCATTTTTTAACGTCATTCAGGATCGTAGTTCTGTCTTCGGTATTTTTTTCCCCACCTTCAGCCGGACATAAACCCAGAAAGACACCCCCCCCCGTCCTTGGAGTAGTTTTTTTCTTCTCTCCGATAGTCGGTTTGTACATGGGCAACTTTTTCTCTCTCCTTTTTGTTGTTGCTCGAGCCGTTGGCCATTGCCCATTTTCAACCTGTGGATATGGATGACGTTGCCCGCCCCACTTCTTTTTTTTTTTTTCCTTTAGTTTGTTCCTTTTTCGAACCCTCCCTTCGTCCAAAGACCCTTCCACATAACTTGAATTCAAGAAATTTTTTTCCCCTCCAGCTCATCCTTTTCCTTAAGACTTTCGTCCAAACCCCTCTTTCCCCTCCTCCTGAACCTCCCCTCAAGAGACCTTCTGCTTCCTCTTTTTTAACATATCCCTTTTATTAGCCTTCAGCCCCTGATGACCTTTTTTTTTTTAATGCTTAAAGGTTTCCCCCCCTCCCTTTCACAGTCCAATTTCCTTTTTCGGGTGGCGCAGCGTTTTTCCTTTCCTTAAATCTATTTTTCACCTGCTCCATCCCCGAAACACCTGGTCCCTTCCCCCCCCCTCCTATCCCCCCACCCCCCTCTTTAGGTATTTTTCCACCACAAGTCGATCCCCCCATCTCTCTCCGTCCAACTATGCTTTCGACGGTTTTCACTTCTGATTTAGATAGAACCTGGAGGTTCACATCCCTTGTTGGCCCTTGATTTTCCCCCACCGCCATCTTTCTTCGGAGGTTTTCCTTACTCGGTCTCGGTGAATCCCCTTTGTAGCCCCCCCCGGTCCACTTCTTCCCCACGGAGTTGACCTCCCTTTTCTTCTCCCCACCTTTTTTCCACCGAGTTAACTTTTTTCCCTGCGTTCTTTCTTACCTTTAACCACATTCCCCCCAGAGCATCGGATGAAGCCCCCTGTTTTTCGCCCTGTGACCCCCCTCGGATGCCTTTAGTTTTTTTGTTCACATGATCTCCCTCCCTATTTCCCTACCCCCCCCCCTCCTCCTTCCAACTCTTCTTTGAAATTGGCTGCCCCCCCCAAAGCCCCCCCCTCCCCTCCTTCCTTTTGTCTTAAATGTGCTTACTAGGACCTGTTTCGTTGCGCGTTATTTGTGTCCTAACCCTGGTTGAGCTGTAGGTCAAATATTTCTTCTTTTTTCACCCCCCTAATAGACTTTCTTTACTTACACAGCGCCCTTTTTTTTTTCCCCCAAATACTTCGTTTTCTCCCCCTTGAGGGTTCCTACGGACCCTGTCTGAAAATTTTGCTTAACGATTTTTCCCCTTTCATCTCATCGTTTTTCTTTTGAGTTTTTTCTGTACCTGAACCCGGACGGTCTACCCCCACTATACCCTGTTTCTTGACCCCCCCACACAGTTTTTGGACCCGAAAAATTTTCCCCCTCTGTTATCAAAGGCGCCGATGCACTTTATTCCCCTTTACAGAACTTTTCACAACGGACCTTTCCTGACTGGTCAGATGGATTCCCCCCCCTTTTGCCCCTCCTTAACGTTGCCGTGTTTTGCGACCAACCTAACCTCCTCCCTCCTCAATAGAGTGTACAGTTCCCCTTCCCCTTCCGATTTCTCCCCCCTTGTCAGGCTCTGGAGCAGCCCCCCTTCCGGATTTGTGTTGTTTGAGTTGTCTTTTTTTTTTTAACCCCCCAAACCTTTTTCGGCTGGTCAAGACAGGCTTTTTTAGTTCTTCCGGCCTCTGTGATATTAAGCTTGCTGTGAGCTGCTTGAGTTCCGATCTCATTCCCAGCCCTTCTTTATTTCACCCATTCTTCCTTTGTGATTATGTGCTCACACACAACCATTGGCAGCGGTTTCTTTGCCCATGTCTTACTCGGGGAAGATGTACAACAGTTCATTGCCGCCCATTGTGATTGTCCTTTCTTTTTTTATAACCCAAGTAGTTCCCGGCCAGAGTTTTTTTTGTCTCCTTTTCGTCTTCGTGGAGGTCGAGTTTCCTTTGGCTACGAACCACGTAAATGAGGATTACTTGAGTATCAGTTTTGTTCTCGCGGCTGAATGTACGTGATCTTCCTCACACCTTTCGGTTTTTCCTCACTTGCCTCCCTCATATCGGGTATTTATTTCTGGTTATGCTGGGGTCTGCCTCCAGGGCCCAGTCCACCACCCTTTCCTCGTCTGCCTCTTTTACATGGGTTTAACACTTTGTGACCCCTTCCCATTTTTGTTGCGTGTACTCCTTTCCCCGAAGCATCCAACCGAATTATAAGGTACCTCTCCTCTATTAAGCCCTTCTTTTGCCAGTCGCCCCCCAAGCCGTAAACTGCTCCTTCCCCCAGCCTCAACTTCTGGTTGGTCTTCCTCCCCCGTTCCCAAGCATTTTTTCTCAGAAGACGTCCCACTTTTTTTCCCACATACTCCGCCGCCGTCCAATGAGCCATTCCTTTTTGGCCCTCTCCCCCTTAGTTTTGAAATTTTGCGCCCTTTTCCGGTTGCCTGGCTGTTGGAAGGATCCAATGGCCTTCCCCCCGTTTACCTTTCTTATATTGAATCCCCCTTCTTTGTGCATTAATTTGCAGGTGCCCTTAATCTGTCTTCCTTTTTTTTCCCCCCTCACTATCTTAGCTGGTGTTCCAGTTTACTGGCTTAGTGTTACTCCTTCTATGGGTTTGTGATTTCCCCTCCAGCAGGGGTCCAGACCCCCTCCCCCCCTTCTCGTCCCCTATGTCTCTTTCCTGCCCCCTTCGTAGAGCTGTTCATGCAAACTTGCTATGGCCACCCCCATTTAAGCATTTTCCACGTCTCTTTTCGTCTTATCCGCTCCTTCCTTCCAATGATTATTTTTTTTTTATGTTTGAGTTTTTTTACTCCCTTTAACTTCGGGACGACACGACCCTACCCAGACTTGGTGCTCACAGCCCGATTAAGGCGGAGTTCACTTCTCCCGACTGGACCCCCTTCCCAAGGACCCCTTTTTATTGGGGGGTTTTTCTCCTTTGTGGGGCTAAGTAATTTTAAATCCTTTGTGATTTGTCGGCCCCCTTCAGACCTCCGAAGACTCTGTTTTAACTGCGACCTCGTCCTTTTTCATCCCTCCCCAACCTTTTTGAAGTCTTGGTTAGGTGAGCCAGTTCTCTCTCCTCCCTTACCTTAGGTTTTTTTTCCCGGATTTGTCCTCATTTCCTTTCACCCGACCTTTCCCCTCCTTTTCCATGGACCTACACCTTCCGTCCCATCTTTCTGTGAACTAACGAATTCCCGCTTTCTCCCCCCCCAGGTTATTTTTCGTGTGATCTCCAAATTTCAGGATCTTCCTTTTGGGCTTTTTTGCCTTTCTGGTTTGTTTGTTTTGACTTCTTCCCTTTGTGGGGGTTTCCTTTTCTTGGCGTCCTCGTAGGGTCTTGGTGTTCTCTACCTAGTCACCCCTCTTCTTTTTTCCTTTTGTTCTTTCCGCCCACTCTTGTTTTTAATTCTTTTTTTTCTTGCCTTTTTGGCGCCGCAATGCCTCTTTCAGAAGATAGCTCTTTTAGTTTCGTCCTGCTATTTCTAACTTGCTCTGACGAAGGCTTTTTTGTGGAGCGCCGTCCCCATTTTCCCACGTCTTCCTGGACTTAGTAGGTCCTTTCCTCTCGGTGTTTGTCGCCCCATCCGTACCAGGACATCCACCATGAAGTGCTTTTCTTCTTGATACTGTCAATATTAATCTTGTATGTCTCATCCCCCCCATCTTTCCCCTCTCTTCCATCCGTTGTTTGTTTTGACCTTTGAACCATGCTAAACCCCCTTAAGGTCTTTTTCCCTCTTCCTTCCCCGGATACCAGCCTTTTTGCCTTTTTCTTTGTCCTATTTTTCCTTTTCGCCCACCCAGCCCTCCCCTATTTAAGACCCCACTTATTTAAGTTCAGTGTCCCTTGGGGGAAGTCCCATGCCTCATTTGTCTCGTCCGCGAGGTACTGACGTCACCCACCCTCTTCTGAAGCATTCCCTTCTACCGCGACCCCACCCCTTGTCCCCCATCCCTCCGTGAGGTGCACTCTTTTGGGTTTTTTGCTTTAACTTTTAACCCCCCTTCCCCCTCCCCTTGTCTTTAGTGGTCTATTTTTTTTAGGAGGCTAGGAACTCCTCTTTGTTCCTCCGTGTTATTAGGAAGTAACAAGCGCCCTCTGTCTTCCCTCCTCTCCCCCCCAACCCCCTCTTTCCCGCCCGTCGATCGGCCAAACCCACCTAGATAGACTCTAAGTCTAGACCGACTCCCCTTTCTTTTCTCCCAATGTTCTTCCCCCCCCCTCTGGTTGTATCTTTTTTCAGCCCAGTTTTCCTTCGTAGGTTCATACCTTTATGTACTTCTTTATTGGTTCCCTGACCACGGTTTCAAACACTTCGTGAACCCCTGAGGACGCCACTTTCTCCCTCCCCCCTCTTCCCCAAGACCTCCCTTCCTTTTCGTTTGGACCTTTTTTTCACCACCCCAACTCTCCCCCCCCCCCCTTTGATTCTACGGACTTTGTGGTTTTGCAGGGTAACCCTTCCTCCGTCTTTCGCCCAGGTTGTTTTTTCCTTTCTCTTGCCCCTTCCTCCCCCACACCTTTCCCAAGTCACCACACCCTGTGTTGCCCCCTCACAATGCCGGGATTTTTCTTTTTTTCCACTGTACTTTTCCTCCTATAGCGGAATTTTTTTTTTCCCCCCATTTTTCCCCATCTTGCTCTTTTTTTTTTGATCTATGTGCCCTTCCCCCCCCCCTTTTTTCTGAGTTTTTCCGGACGAGAGTCTGTGAGAACCATTTCAAATTCCAATTTATCTTGGCGACACTGTTACTTCCTCTTCTCCCCCTACCCTTCCCCTTCTGTTTGCGTCCAGTTTCTCGGCATTTGACTTCCTTCTCATACTGGATGTCCCTTCCCCGATTCTTTTTTGTGCCCCCTTTTTTTCCCACCCCCACAATGCGGAATTGTCTTCTTTAGGGTTTCTCCTCCAAACCCCCTTCCCCCCATTGAGTGAAAAACCCCCCTTTTTATGTGGGACGAACACTGTCCACCAGTTGTTCCCAAAGGCCAGGTCGTCCTCTTCCCTAATTCGGAATTCATCACACTGCGTAGTAACACCCCCTTGTCCGGGGTACCCCCCCTTCAACTCTGTTCTTTTTCCCATTTACCTTTCCACCCACCTCACCGTCTGTAAGCTTCAGGGCTTTCGAACTTACGGACCTTTCCGTACCGATGTACTTTAAAATCTTTCCCAAGTTCCCATTTAGATCCTGATCTTCCTTTATCCATGTAGGGATGGGTAATCTCTTCCCCCCCCCTGACTGTCAGGATGAGTTCCCCTCCCTGCTTTCGAGCGGTCCTAGTTAGAGGGACCTCCAGTTTGGAGTGGGCGTTACCTCCGTACTACTAGCGTGCTGCTTTTTCGTTTCGTCCAGGAAATGTAGTGGTTCCCTTTCCTCGTTCTTCCCTTGTCACCCCCCGGTCTTCTTCTTCCCTTACTTTTCACCTACGGGGAAGAGGTCAAGTAATCGGGTTGAGCGATTTGCTGTTGAGGCCCGTGATCCCCCTTCGGCCAGTGTTTCAATCTTTTAGTATTCCCTGTCCTTTTTTCTTTTACGTCACGCCTAGCGGACCAGTTCTATGCCATCCCGACCTCGTCCTTTCTCCTTTGTCTATATCATCCTTTGGTCGCGCCAGCGCTTCTTACTCCCCCCTGGTGTTACCCACGCACGAAGCTCCCCTTGATCCTGGCGTTTTTCCCCCGGCGTTAGATCTCCCTCCATTTCCCCCCCCCGAAGAAAGCTTTTTCCACCCCTTGAAGTTGACCTCTCACCCTGTGTCAGTTCCTTCCGACTTGTGCACCTGTGATGCCTTTTTTCGGCGTAATAATGACCTTTCCCCTTTTATCCGACACAGCGCTTCGTCTACCTTGGTCACCCTCTCCACCCCCTGAATTCACCTGAAGATCTTATATTGTCCTCGAACCCGCGGCCGTGTTTGCTCAGCGCCCCCCCCCCCCCCCTCCCCGTCGTTTGAGGACTCCCCCCCCTCCCTACCCCCTACCTTTTTCTCTTACCCTTGCTCCTCAAACTTTTTTCCTAGTTGGCAAGTCACTCGATAACCGTGTGGAATCGACCTTTTTAGGCTTTGCTTCCTTGGATGATTTTTTTTTTTCTGGGTGGATTGCCCTTTTCTGCCTCGTTGAAGATTTTCCACTTGAGTGCAGCCAAGATGTGTCTTGGACCCTCTTCCGGGTTTAAAGTCTTCTCCACGTACTTGGACCCCCCCCCCCAGCCCCCTCTCCTGCTGTTTTTTACGTTTTCGTTGGTTCCCTTTCAAACGTGGTTGTGTCAGGACCAATGTAATTGATTGTTTGCGACGCTCCGCTTTTCATCCAACCCCCCAACCCTATGCGTTCCCCCTCTTCTCTCCTGGGTTCATCCAGGTTTCGCTTGGATCAAACTTTTTAGATTTCATTGCAGCCGTCCCTTTCTGCGTCACCTTTTCACCCCTGACTTTTTTTCTCCCCCAATATTCTGTAGTTTCCCATGTTGGTCGGTTCTCTCCTATCGGTAAGACCGCAAAACTTTGTGCACAAATTCTTGCTGGGAAGAGCCCCCTTTCCTTTTCTCATGGACCCCCCTTCCATTCTAAATAAGATTTTTGTGCGTTTTTTCCCCCACGTTGTGTGGGGAGAGTTGGCGAACATGGTGTGTATCTATCCCGTCCTCTTCCCCCCCCTTCCGGAATTTCCTTCTTTCCTGAGCCATCTACTCATTTACCGCCCCCCAGCAACATTGGTGTCCTCAGGTCTTTCCCTTTTCTGAGTTTTTTTGCTCCTTTCTAACTAAGTGCCAATTCAGTTTGAGTTGCTTGGCCCACGTCTTTGCATTCCTCAGGTACAAAGTGTTTGCCAATACGGACCCTTCGTCTACGTGTCTCCCCTCCCCCTCCCTTAAACTTTTGCCTTCCCATAGCAACCAAGTATCCCCAGTGCAAAATTCTAATCGTCTCCCAGCCCTTGGTACTTGTGCGGTGTTTTGATCGTTTTTTTAGAAATCCTGTCTTTGTTGGTGTTGTGATCGTTTGCCTTCTCATTTGAACTTGTTGGTTAGTCGCGACCACTGTCCCACACCTCTCTTCTATCGTCCACCCAATCGTCCCCATTGGCCTTTCCCTTTCTGGAACTCTTCGTCCTTGCTCCCTCCAATTCCAAGGGTGTAATCGATAGAGATTCTCCTCCGACGTCGGGATGCGTTCCCTCACTTCTTGTTGAGCACTCGCCTGACCCTTCCTTCTCCGACTGTTCCCCCACTTTCAATTCCTTTCAGGACCTTTTCCTCTTTCGGGGATCTCTTGTAGTCTGCTTCCATTAACACCTTCTTACCACCCAGACCACAGTAAGTGAGGGTAGCCGCCGAGAACCCCAGGTTCTGTTAGTCAGTGTTTCACAATATCTCCTTTCTTTTTTCCCCTTTTCTTCCATCTCCTTGTTTTTTTTGACCTTCACGAGTTTGTCATTTAGCATGACGTCCCTGTAACGGATACTCCCCCTTCCGTTGGCGGGGGCTTTTCCTCGTGGTGAATTCTTCCCGAACTAACTTCTACCATTACCTCAGTTTAGGACGTGAAAAGTTACTCATCATGGATTCTCAGCTGATATTCCCCCCCCCCCTCAGTTTTTCTTGCACTCTTTCTCCCCTCCTCCCAGCTTTTAAAGAAAGATGGTCCGTCTCTCACTATCTATCAGATTCCGTTCGAGGGCGCCAACTTGACGAACCGTAAAGAACTCCCGTCCCCTTGTCCTTTTGGTAGATCTATTCTCTTTTGGGTTGCGATCTTCGGCCCCTTCAACTTTTCCTCTTTTTAATTTTTTCAGACCAAAGAGAAGACACCCCCGGAGTAAGAAGAGGGACGCCTCCCACCCAACGCTATTTTTTCCCTTTTGGAACAACAACCCCCCCCGCCCCTCAGCTTTGCAGTTTCCCACTCTTCGTTACCGAACTTGATTTCGCCTCCCGGGCGCACCCATTGTTTTCTGCCCAGCTCCTTTTTGTTTCATTCGAGGTTTCCTACAGGAGTGGTCCTTTGTAGGTCCCATTGAAACGGCTTGGCAACCAACGTCCTTTTTTGACCGATTAATTCCCTTTTCCCAAATGATCCTTAACTGTTTCCTTCAGTAAAGTGCCTGCTTGGCCGCTCAACTCCAAGCCTACAATCTTTCTTTCAGCTTGGCTTCTTTTGGTCCCATGTAAACCCCCCCAATTGGAGGTATGTTCATTTCAGCAGGACGCCGACTCTTTTGCGATGAAAGACACATTTTCTTTCCCCCCCCCTTCATGAGAACCACCTTGGTTAACGCCCCCCCCGAGTATGTTCAAATTGGTACTTACGTTATCCTCGGTTTCTGGGCTTCTTTTGTCGCGTGCTTGTTTTTTTCTTCCCAAGTCTTTAAATGGGTCTGTCCCTCAGTCGTGAGCACTCCCATGCCTACATGCAGATTTGCCCGGACCCGTTCTCTTTCCCCTCACCCCGGAGTTCCCTTTTCACCCTTTTTGCATCGGAAATTCAGCAACCCTAACGCGGGATGCCCCTTAGACAGATCGTGGTCTTGGTCCTTTCCCAAAGGCGGGAGCTGGTTATCCCCCCACCATCGTGAGTGAAACCCCCGGAGGAACCCTGTGTCCCTGACACCAGCCCGACCGTGCTGTTTTTTTTCCCAGCGATTTTTCCTGTTCGTCCAGAGCGTAAGAATTCCCCAGAAGTACCCTTCCCCCATTTCGTCTTTTCTCCCCGTGGAAACAGGAGCTTTGGCAGCCACTTTACCCAACCTCATCCTTCAGAAACTCTAAAGTCTCAGCTTATTTTTCCCTCACCCTTTTTCCTTTCAGGCCGCTTTTAGATTGCCAACTCAGTGGTATCTCCTAGATCCCGGTCCCATATTATAGTGGGACCTTGAGGTCTTTCTTCCCCCGGGCCGCTTTCTCTCTTTCAATGAGTTAAGCGTGCTACGACGTGTGTTTGTTTTGGTTTGGCTCGTTCCATCGTCCTACTGACTTCGTCCCGGAGAACTTGCTCACAACTAGAGTCCCAAAAATATTTTCATCCTTCTCTAAGTCCCTTGTGAACGCCCATTGTGAAAAGGTACCTGCCATGGGGCGCAGCGCTTTTTTGCGCGATTTTTGCCTGGATTCCTCTTTCGAAGGACAAGTTCCCCCCCTTCCTTTAACCTTGGTCCCCGTACTTTCTTTTTGCGTTTCGGTTCGATAGGTGGGAGTAAGGACGCTCTGGCGCTTTTTGTCTCTCTTCAAAAATAAGTTTTGGTCTGAGATCATTTAGAGGTATAATACCCCTACAATTAAACCTCCCCTCATGAAACTTTTCGTGATTCCCTTTTGCGGGCCACTGGCGGACTGGCTGATAGCTCCCTTTTTTCCCCTACAAGAAGTCGAGATGTGCGGTTTCCTCTTTGGTTCAGCCTTCTTCCGTCCGCAGTTCAAGGGTGAATACTGCTACCCTACGTCATCCACCCCGTCAGTTCTCCTGGGTTCTAGCCGCCTCGTAGTACACTTGCTAACAACCCAAGCCCCCATCTTTCCAGGTGGTGGGACGCATCGACACTGTTGCGCGTATCCTCTAATCCTTTTTAAGCCACTTCCGAGCAGGCCCGATCGCTGTTACCGAGCATGGACGAGTTGTTGCAAATCCCAGGGCAGCCTTGCAGTTGCGGAAGATTGCTCATGGATTTTTTTTTTCCCTTACTTTTCCAGGTTGATGTTTGGACGGCGACACCCGGCCAATCGGGTATTGTCTTTCGTGAAGCCCACAGCCACTGGGCCTTGCACGCTGCTGTGATTACTCCGTCATGTCGAGGACTTTCGAAAAGCCCTAGATTTGCTTTGGTCCATTTTTCGGGGTCCACTATACTGTGTGTTTCAGGCTCACCGTTTCCGGTTTGTGATTGATAATTGTTTCACGCAGTTGCACGACACGACCCATGTTTTCTTCTTCGGGCACTCGTTACTAAGGGTTTCTTTCCCCCGATTACACCTTTTCAGCTGAACCTTCGAGAGTGTAATCCTCGCCATGGTACTTATCCGGCAATATGGGAGTAACTGGCGTCCGTCCGGTCCTCCCGTCCCGGAAAGCTTTTTTGAGGCTCTCTCCCCGCTACTTTGGTGACCCCAGCAGGCTACGTCATCGTAGGACAATTTAACAGTCAACCCTCTTTTGGTGGAGTTTTTGCCCCAAGGTGTTGTGTTCTCCCATGAAGCGTTGGGAAAGAGTTGCGTTGGCTTCAAAGATATGGGCCTGAATCTGGTGTTTCCCTGCGCTCGCATCGTCTGGGGTAAAACCAAAGCACACATCGTGGCTGAATCTGATTGAGGGTATCTTTGTGGTGGCGCAAGTAATCCGCTTAAATCAGGCAGAGTGGAGTCTTTTTTTTTCATTCCCATTATTTCAACGACTTTTTTGGCCACAGTGTTAAATCTACACCATTGCCGTCTCTCGGTATGACATACCCCTAATTTGTCTTTAACCTCCGAAAATTTATTGTCTCCCCTTTGTTCGTATAGAAATCTACTTTTTATCTTATCTTCCTCCTTGACTTCGAGCTTGTGTGATAGACGGGGTATGTAGAATCGGGACTAGCGGCCTGGGTTTTTTGATTTTTTGGCCTCTAGTGAAATTATGGATCGATACGCGCCCCGGCACACCCACTTGAGTTCCTAAAGTTCTTAAACCAAAATCAGCCTACGAGCCAGTTTCGGGCATTCTTTTTTTCTGGCCTCGTAGTTAGCATGCCCGACGACGATAGCGATGTTCTTCAAGGTGAGGTCGAGTTGTTGTTTTCTTTTGAGGCTTTAAGCTTTGCACTCTTGTTTTTGCCGTTTCCTTTCCCCTCCTTCAACTTGTGCGCCAAGTCCTCAGGACTCGTGGTACTGTCTTCTCGGGGGGCCCTTACACGACATAACCCACAGCGCCCCCCCCCCTCATTATGCTTAGCCGTTTCCTCTGCCCCTCTCCTCGGGTGATTTTTGTCCAGAGATCTTCCCCTCATCCGTGTTTGTGTTGTTAGAGATAGTTTTGCCATTCCATCAACACCTGAAGGGATCTTTCCTTCCTCAGTAAAAGTTACTCTCACTCCTGTTGGCTTTTGGGTTGACTTTCCTTTCTTGTTGGAAGGGCGAACATCCTTCCTGCGCCAGACCCTCCCTACGAAGTCTTGGCGGTGAAACGTGGGGACGCAGCTAATCTGACTTCTCAGCGATTTGCTCGCTTCCCCAAACATTTCAGCTCGAAAGCCTCAGGACAGCACGCTGGCCCTATTACCAGCTATCTCTATAAGGGATTAAGGGTTTCTCCCCTCCTGGAATTACAGTAACCTTTCCAGAACTGACCCGTCAGGGATGGGTGCCCCCAGGGGAGTTTTTTCCCCTTATCCGCTGTTTTTCCGCCTTTTTGCGCACGATAAGCAGAGGAACGTCACTACATTCCGGCGAAGCAACCCCACCCCCGACGCGCATAGTCGGCAAACCCCAAAAACTGCCACAAAAGCCTCGCACGTACAAGTACTATACCCGATTCGACCTTTCCCCCCTTCTCCTCCAAGGTGAGGTAAAGCTCCTTGTTTGCTCTTTTGCAGCACGTTGTAATTCGTTCGGTTACTCGGGATAGGCTCCCTTGTACTTTCCCCTTCAAAAGTAACAACAGTTTGTGACCCTACCGATTTAATGCAGCAAATGCGCCTCTTAACTGACCAAGTTCCGGAGTTTTCCCTTTTCGTCCATCACACAATCTAACTCAACTTGATTCCCACACGATGTGGCCCTTTCCCACAAAGTCCATCTATTGTCTTCTCCGCCTTTTCCCCTGCCGACTTTTGCGAGTTACCCCCACGCCACACTTTCCAACTCTCATTTAAAACAAAAACACGTCCCCACTCCCCCCCCCCCCCTCCCTCTTCTTTTGCGTACATTCAGTACGACCCCGTAGACTGCCTCCTTTTTTCCGACGGATCGTGGCTAGTGCCGCACAAGTCTGTTTTTTTCCGTTGCGTGTCGGCCGCAGCGAACACTTTTTTAACCATTCCCCCATCCTGATTTCGTCTTCCCTTTTTCCCCCCACCCCCCCGCGTATACCGAACTATTCTTTTGCTGACGGGTGAATCCCGTGGAAGAAACAGCAAACTCTGATGCCGTCATCCTCCCCCCTCCCTCTCTTTTTTTCTTTTACTTGGTAAAACAATGCTGGTTCGTTACTGGTGCAAGCACAAACCCTTTTCTTCCTCCCCCCCCCCTGGCTATCAACCCCTGAAAGCTAAGCTAGTTTTTTTGGTGGCCCAGGACCGGGGATGCGTCCTCTCCCCTGCTATCCCCCCTTTCATTCCCGGCCAGGTCTTTTTCTCAACAAACAGTCATGCTTGCATTTTCAGTTCGCCGTCCACCACCACCCTTAATCCCCGTAAGAAGCACCTCCATTTTTCTTGTTTTCTTTCCGAAAGGGGTTCCCCCCATCGGTGATGGTCGATGGCCAATCGGCTTTCAGTTGTTACTCCGCTATCTGCAGGTTAAGAGGAGTTGGGAGTTCCCCCAACAAAGTTGCTCTCGTGTTTCTTCCATCCCCTTGATAGAGGCCGGACTGAGTGGGCGTCAGCAGTGTGGAGCGCTTGGTTTGGCGCGTCCTTCTTAATACGATTCTGCGATGACAGGAGAACTGGTTTATCTCTTCTTTTGACGAGAAAGTCAGGCACGGCTGACGGCATTTGAACGCCCAGGGGGAAGGGTCCCCTCAAGAGGTCAGCGCTTGAGGTTGTGTGAGGGCTGTAGGCGAGACACTTCTTCCCCTTTTTTCCCCTCAGTTCTTTGTCCTCCTTTTTTCGGGAGTGGTCGGTAAGAGTTTAGGGGGCTGACATCACATGGATGCGGATGTCCTATCCTCCTATGTTGTGGTTTCAGAGATCGCCAGCGTAATTTGATTGTACTACACTGGCAGATGTATAATTCCCCCTCCATCCTCTCTTTCTTATCTTCTTTTCCCTTTCCCTTTCCCCAATTTCCCATTGAGTTGGGTAACATCACACGAGCGCTCACCGCTTGCGTTCTTCCCCCCTGTGCGTTAAGCCAGTCCGCCCGGCTGCCAGGACGGGTTGTTAATCGCTAGTTTCTTGACTCCCACGTCCCCCCGTTCTCCTTTTTCTCCCTCCTCCTTTTCGCAGAATGCCCCACAATTGCTCACACTTTTTACACGTTAACTAAGCCGGCATAGACCAAGAGCCCCCCCTGTCCTCAGCCTCACTACGGTTTCACTTTTTTTCCCTCCCCCTCCCCCTCCCCTTGCTCCTTCCCCCTTCTGTAAAATCGAAGTTTTTTCCTTCGAAATCTTTTTCCGCCCTGGAACGTGGCGAAGCCCCTCGGACCTTGAGGATTCCTCCCTTCCTTCTTTCTGTCTTTTTTTTTGAAGGAGCAAGCCAATTTTGCCGTTATTGTACCTTTGATTGCAGGCCAAGGCGTCCTTGGCTTGCATCAGTTTATTATACCCCCTTCCCTTCCTTACTTGAAAAACTAGTTAGTGGTTCCATTCTTTTCAATTTACAGGTTGTTTCAGGCTCAAGTTTTCTCTTTTGGTGCTTGCTACACAGGACAGAAGTGTTCATTAACCACGCACACCCCTTTTGTTATTCATGCGGGATCTTTTTTTCGCTTTTCTTGCCCCTTCTCTCCGGCGTAAGGAATAATGAGCCTTCTTCCCAGCGCTTTCCATTGAAAGTTGCAATCTGACTTAGCCACTGGTCGATGTTTCCCCCCCCTCTCCTCAGGTTCTCCCCTCCCTTTTCCCAAATTGATGTGCTCCACGCGCACACTACGGCTGGCCCCTTTCGGGCAGTCTCCCTTATTTCGTACCACATTTGAACATCCTCACCTGGGTGGCTTGGTATCCCTTTTTTCTTCTCCCTGCCCCCCCTTTAGGGAAACTTTCGTGGGGCTTGCCCTCTCTCCAGAGCGTTCCCCCTTCATTCCTGTCGGACCTGATCGTATCACGACTGTTTACCTCCAAGACACCCCCCCCTTTCCCGTTTTCTTTTCGAAATTTCGGTTTTTTTTTCTGTCAGGTAACCTCCCGCTTCAAAACTCCTTCAGTTTACGGAGCAGTTGTCCGTATTTCCACCTAAGCAAAAGCCCCCACAGGGACCTAACTTACGTCCTCTCAGTCGTATTCCCTTAAGAATTACTTCTTGGCAAAAATTAAAACCAAGGTTTGTTTGCAAAGTTTTTTTTGATCTTTTCAATGCTTCTATTGTAGCTATTTGACTTGCCTTCCTTTTTTTTGATCAATTTTTTTGTTTGGCGAACCGACTAGTCGGTGTTGGGTTAATGTTTTTCCTTTTTTTTCTCGACCCGAAATTGGTTTTTGTTTCTTGCCTCTCTTCCCCCCCAGCGGATTTCCTTTCTTCCCTCCGGTCGAAACACCAATATCAATAGCCATTGTCTGGAAATTTTTTGTTTTACGGTTCCAAGTTGCTTCCCATTTCCTCAAGGGAATCTACTCTTATGATCCTCTCGTGTGTAGTTTTTTTTCTTTGAGTCATACCTTCTTGTTTGTTCCCTAAGCTGAACCAGAATTGAGCGCTTGCCGTCAACTACGTTCCTCATTCTTTATGTTTATCCTTTTTCTTGCTGTCCCTTAACCCTCAGAGGCAACAAATTTTGCCAAACCCCCCACTTCCTGTGTTGAGTTTTTCGCCTTGATTCTCTCTCATGTCAACCCCCGGTCGGAATTTCCTCTTTGTACTTTATCGTCTTTCTAGTCATTTGTCCTTTCTTCGTCTTTCCTCCCCTCATCTGTTTTTGAAAAATACTCTATCTTTTAATCCTCTCCCCCCCCCCTGTTTTTTGTTTGTTGTTTTTTTAGATAGTTTGCCTTTCAACCCCTTCCTTTTCACATTCCTCTGTAAACCTGCCATCCCCCTTCCTTGTTGGGTTATGGTGGTTATTTCTCTTATTTGTTTTCCTTTGACTCCCCCCTATACCGAGAAGGGCCTTCCCCAGTATGTACGTTGACTTTGGCTGCCCCACCTTTTCATCAGGGACCTTATGGTAAGCAGTTTTTTTTCCCCCAAAAAGACAGTCTTCATCTTCGCTCCCTCCCCCCCCTGGATCCTCCCATTCCTATTTTCCCCCTTTATGGGCCCCGGCGCCCCCTTTTTCCTCTTGTACCCGGAAAAAGAATTCCCATTATGAGTATAGTTTTATTTTTTTCTCTATTGTGCTTCAGTCTGGAAATCCCGCTGGGTTTGCCTGCGCGCGATCCCGCTAAGCGCCCCCCCCCTGTATCTCTACCGCCACTCCATAGCAACCCAAAAAAAGATACGCTAGTCGTTTTTACAACCCAACATTTCTCTCCCCCCCCTCAGGCTATGCACTCTTAGCTCGACGACTATTACCTGCTTTCAAAGTGGTAAAAGACTTCCTTGTTTTTTCTCTTTTTTACCTCCATTTTCTCTTTTTTATACTCTTGAGGCTTCGGCGTACCTTTGAAACGGCTTTTCACACACTTCGTTGATGAATACCTGAGGCTCACCCTCCACTTCCCTCCCACTTTTTCACTGAATTCCAATTTTTGACTCGGAGATGCGACCATCCAAAGATACCTTCTGATCAGCCACTACGGGTTCTTTTTCCTGTAAACCCCTACCTTCCTGCTATGGCCTCATTAAGCCCTAATCGGCCGACCTGCGAGTGCATCCCCGCCAATTATATTTTCCCCCCCCTCTTCCTTGATACCCACCTTGTTTACCAAACACAAGGCCGCAGGAAGATTTCCCCAAATTGTCCAGTCTATATTAGCCTGCCCGTCCAGACGTCTTTTGCGCGATTTGTTCCCACCAACTTTATGTGTGCTCAAGAGAGGACGCGCCCCTCTCCCCAGTGACATGAGATGGACGATCAGGTTCGGTACCATGGCGGTGATACTCCATTTCCTGTTTCGGGTTTGCATAGGAACGTGGCAGCAACCCGCTTCGCTTGGATGACTTCATTCATCGACGCCAGGTTTGAGTGTTTAATGCCCAACTTTTTCCTCGTTTAAGCAAGCACCCCCTTTCACCCCTTGAGCCTGAAATGAAACACACCTTCGTGTTCTCAAAAATGGACCCCAGCTAAGTAGTGCTGTGGGGCCAGGAGAAAGGTGGAAATCACTCATCGGAAAATAGCTCCCACGGCACCTTTTCAATGCCCAGTTTACCGGGTCTCAAGGGGGAAGACCTAACGAGTTGGCGTTCTAGCCCCCCCCCTTAATCCACTTCTTCAATCCTTCAACCTCGGTTCGCATCTTCCCCTTTCGCCAAGTGGGGGAAGGCGGGATGGCACCCTCTCAGCCTTTACTCGAACGGCATTTTTTTTTTCAAGATTTTTCTTTGGGGGCTTTTCCCCCCCCCTTTCAGGTCTCCTTTCTTAGGCCCAAGCCGCTTCGAGGCCGGCCACCTGAGCTCGTTTCGCGTGCGCTTTTTTTGTCTCCGTTTTTACGAAGAGGCGTCTTCCCCCCTGGATCTCCCTTCCTTGTGATTCTTTTCGACGTTCGTAAAGAACCATCCTGGCCTGCCGTCTTCGCTGAAGCGCTTTCTTTCCCCCCCGTGGAGAGTCCGGTCAGCGTGAGTCTGTTCGGCGACCTCTTCCCCCCCAAATCCCGCCGGACCAGTGTGTTTTCCCCCATTTTCAAAGTATCTTCTGGATTACGGCGGACGGAACGTTTTTTTTATTCAGCCTTACCCCCTCCCTTCTTTG
>Ga0179593_1318980_pt1 | contig 17159 bp, 20 predicted proteins | sample CZODoug2_1_08_16_FD_185931 | JGI IMG/M metagenome (GOLD analysis project Ga0179593, IMG submission 185931) | Vadose zone soil fungal communities from Angelo Coast Range Reserve, California, USA - CZODoug2_1_08_16fungal (PacBio error correction) | ecosystem: Environmental > Terrestrial > Soil >... | reverse complement strand
GCCTTTCCTTTCCCGCGCCACGCCCCCAATCGTTTCTTTCTTGGTGCTTTTTCAACTCTTACCTCTGTGCAAATAGGTGGCAGGTAATTGTTCTTGTGCGTTTTGTGTTTCTCGGGCCCGATCTGCGGTGGCAAGGTCCCCTGCCTCGCGTTTGGCGGAAGACAGTTCCTCGCCGCGATTTTTTTTTTGCCCCTTCCAGTTCACTTGTTTACCCTGTTTTTCAAAAAGTCGATGGGCACCATGTTTTTCGTCTTTATGCGTCCCTTCCCCTCCGTTTTTTCGCTTCGTCCGCGTCTTCTCGCCTTGTTTTGTTTATCCTTCCGGTTCTGGTTCATATGTGCACTTCCCCTGTCATCGGTTCTTGCTTGTTTAGGAGGAAACCCCCCTTTACCCCCCATTTTTTCCCGTGGACTTTTTGGTTACCAACTGTGGTCTTGTCTATTTCCCCTGGGTCTGCCACAAGCCCCGTGTTTCGCCGCGCTGCTGGCCCGTTGCTGGCCCTCCTTCTACGGTTTTTTTTCCTGCGCTGTCCTGTGTGCCTGCCGATGAGGACAGTGTTGATCTTGGCTTTTTATGTTTTCTTGACCCACAAGGTGAACCGTCCGGTTTTTTTTGTTTTCTTCTTTTGCGTGGATTAGTTTGACAGAAATCAGGCTCGTTTTGAAGTGCCGTCTTGCGTTCCAAACCGGAGGAGGAGTTTTCCTGTAAACGTGTTTTTCTTTTTGTCGTAGGATCTGTTTTTAACGGGCGGTCGGTCACCCCCCCTGACGCGGACCCTCTCTCGGTCCAGGTGGAGGCCCACTGTTCCTCCCGTCAAATCATATGATATGTTGTTCCCACTTCCCCTCGTTTTTTTTGTTTGAGAGTTATGAGAAGGTCCTCATGAGATCCGTTTGCCCGACCGCGGCCGCTTTTTGTTCTTTTTTGCTTTTGTCGTTCCCCTCCTTTTCTGGATAAGGGGTTCCCCGTTGTCTCCAGTTTTTTGCATCCCGAAGCTGGCTGTTCAACTCACCCCCCTTTTTTTTTCCGCCCCCTGGACGTCTTGTTTTCTTTGTTTGTTAGTAAACCTGCCTGGGTACAGACCCGGACCTGCCTGATTCCCGTTACTCCGACCCGGGTTCCCCTACGTCTCTTCCCCCCCCCATCCCCAAACCCCCTCTTGGTTCCTGTTTTCGTTTGATTTTCGCAGCCACTCGGGGTACCTGCCCTTCTCTTTTTTCTTCCCTGGTTCTTTTATCTCCCCCACCCGTAGGGAGGACCACTGCCAGCCCTCTTTCCTTTTACAGGGTTTTTTCGCGGGAGGAACTGGCTTTTCTTCCTTCTTGGTGCCTACCCTTTTTGTTTGTGTCCCGGTCTCAGACCCCCAGATTGTTTTGTTCTAGCGGTTTTAGGTTGTGTTTCATTTTTCAATGCCCAGTTTTGTTTAGCCCCCTTTTTTGGTTTTTTTGTTGGAGTTCCGACTTCCCCCCACTTCCCCCTTACTGCAGTGTTTCTCCGCCGTATCTCTCCCCCGGCATTGACAGTACATGGGCCTGTCCATCCTTTGTGCATCCCGGTTTTCGTTTTTTTTGCTTTACTTTTGATTTCCAAAAACGTTTTCATAAGCCTGCACAGATGTCCCCAGAGTCGGATCCCCCCCCCCCCCCGCTGCCTGATCTATTCTCCATGGCCACCCAAAGAACCTGTTTCCCTTTCTTTTACTTAATTCCCTCATTAGCCTTCGGAGGGCCCTTCACAGCAATATCATTTTTTTTTCCGTTCCACGATGATCGGCCCGAGTGCAAAAGTCAGGAATTAGTTCTATTTTGTGGCTTCCCCCTCTGGTTTGCGATTGGGCAGGCGTCCTGGTGTTGCTCTTCCCACCCCTTGCGGGTACCTGGCTTTTGTCCCTGTGACCCTCGCCCGTGAGCGTGACCCAGCTCTGCTTCCTTCTCCTGGTTTTTGCCGAGAGTAGTCGGTTGCCCTATCGAGTTGTTTGCCCCGCATGACTCCTCCTAATTGCCCTCCCCCCCACCCACTTCCTCCCCCCCCCACAGCCTTGGAAGGTCCCCACGTTTTCCCCACTTGCGACACCGCAGGGGCCTTCCCCGTCCCTCCCATGTTGACCAACAAGCGACCTTGGAGGACTCGTCTCCTCCCCTCATCCGGATTGACTGGCCCAAATCCTTACCCTAGCAAGCCTGCCCGCTCCCTCCCTTTCCCTCCCTCTCGACAGGTTAAAGTCCCCCCATGTTACGTGCGAAGGCCGATACGCTTCTTTTGTCGTTCGAAACCTATCTGGTGGGGTTATTCACTCCGCTTTCAGTTCTTTCAGCCAATTTCTTCGAAGACCCTTGCTTGGTTGACCCCCACATGGTTTTTTATGGGGGAGTTGCGCAGGGCCGTCCTTCAGGTCTTCTACGTGCCCTACACTTTCATGCCCCTAGTTGCTTTCCCCCTGCTTCTCATCTCTTCCCGGCAGGATACCCCCTTCTCCTCATTTGAGACCCTCAGACGAGCGTGCAATGTGAGTTTCACCCTTCATGTTATGAGGTGTCTGTCTCCTTTTTTTGCACAGTGCTTTTTTTTTTTTTTCTGTCCGCCTGGTTCTATTGACTGTGATAGAGCAGTTGCCTACTTTTGCATTTGTATGGTACTACTTACCCGCTTCGCAGGCCCGGGCACGTGACACATCCTCCTTCTCCCCCCCCTTTGCCTCCGGTTTCCAGTCTCGGCTAGGATCAGTCTTTTCCTTTTTTAACTCCGGGCAAATTTTGAATTTGTGGGTGAATTGCCGGTACCCCCTTTTTCCTGTTTGTGTTTTACTTATATAGTTTCCCTTTCGTTATTGACCGTTGCCCCTCATATCGAAACCCTTGCCTCCCTTCCTATCAGCGGAGGGAGCCTTTGATCCCCAAGTTGACCCCAGTTTGGGTGGGTTGTCCTTTTTCTTGTTTTTCCGGTTTTTCCCTCCGCTTTGGAAGAATCAGCCACCCACCCCCTCGGCTGCCAGGAAGTCCCTCCCCTGTCGGAATAAAGTCCTTGACTAATTTCTGACCTTTTCCGCACCCCGAACTTTTTCTTTTTTTTCCCCCCCCCCTTAGGCCCCCTCCCCCCGGCCCTAACGTTTTTTGAGGCGAAGTGAAACCTTTTTCCGTATCTGGGTCGCGGAGTCTGATCATGTGGGAATGTTTTTTTTTTTTTCCCTTTACTTTTGTAATTTTTTTTTTTCCCTCTGAGTAGGACCTTTCTTTTTTTGGATTGGTGAGGTCCCCCCCACCCTCCCTCCCCCCTCGATCACCCTCCACCTCAACTTTGGTTTTCGCGTTACAGTGGAGCATCTAAGGGCATTTCTTGCGGCTTTGCTCGTGTCCTATTCCTCCACTTTTTATAACCCCCCTTTTTTGCCATCGTCTTTCTGCTTTTTTTTTTTTGGACGGGGCTCATCCTCGCACGGTTTGGTTAATGCCACTTTCCCAACCTTTTGTATTCCCCCTTGACACGGATTGCTCGCCTTTCGGCCTTTGCCGACATTTCCCTTCCCCCACGTGCACTCACGTACTTTTTTGTTTTTTCCTCTTCCCAGGACAGAAGGTTACTGAAATATCCACGTCTGTTTTTGCTATGTGTCCACCGGTCATCCCCAGTCCCCCTTTTTCCTTGTCATGCGTTTCTGCCGTATTCTGGACCTCTCGTCACAAAATCTCTATCTTTTTCTCTTCCTTTTTTTTTTTTTCGTGAGTCTATTTTTCGGGTAACCCCTTTCTGCAACTGCATCCCGTCCCTTGGCCCTGAATTTACTTTCCCCCCCCCCTCGTCCCCTCTTTGATGGTTATTTTGGACTTTACCATTTTTCTTTTGCAGTGGTTCACACCCCTTTTTCTTCCAGGTGATGAAGGATCTTCCACGCCTTCTTTGGCGGTCTTTTGCCCGTATTCCCCAGACCGTGTTGGCGTGTCTCCACCCCTTCCTTCTTCGGTTGCCAGCCGCCCTTGAGACCTGGCTCCTTTCTTAATGAGATTTTTTATACTTCCCCGTTTTCCCGGAGCTCCAAACTGGGGAAGAAGTTTTTCCCAGCGGTGGAATTTTTTTATTCGCTTGTCGGGGCCGGTTATCCCTCCCCCACGTTCCCCCCCACCCGTTTTCTCCTCCCCCAAAGGTGTCCGCAGTCCTCCTCCCCGAAAAAATTTCAGTAGCCGGCTCCTTACTTTTTTTGAAAATTGTTCACTCGACCCGCCCTTTTTTCTTTTCATGTCCGGCCGTGTTGGAACCCCCCCTTCTTTCCCTTTGTCGATTTCTTTTCCTTCCCGTTTACCCCGGAGCCTCTTTTATTCGCCTTCCCTCCTTGGTGGTGATTTTTCAGACCACTTCCCCCCTGCTTAACCCTGAAGGTCGTCCCCCCGAAACGCGCCCTCGGGGGCTGTTGTCCTTTTCAGACTGCCGCTTTTCTCCTGTTCGTCAGCACTTTTTTGTCGATCTTTCTCTGCTCGCCGTACTACCCTAGAATTTTGCCCTTTCCAGAAACCTCCCTGGGTAGACAACGCCAATCCTGTTCCCCTGAAGGCGTCTGCTCCCATGTCTAACTGCCTGGACCTTTCTCTCTCTGCTCGTAACTTTGATGTTTTAATGCATGCCCATCCTTTTCTCTTCGTGAGATCCTTAGTCACGTTCTCCTTATCTACCTTTTTTTTTTTTTTGAGCGTGGGATCTTACCCCCCCCCCCCCCCCTTTCAGGACCAACCCATCCCTCTTTTGTCGAATTTGATTTTCTCTCTTCTTTCTCTATTGGCAGGAGATCTTTATTTTTCCGACTTTTACCCTTTTTTTTGGTTTTTTGGAGTCCGAAGGCCCGTGCCTCACCCCTTGATTTATCCCCATTTCCCCATTTGTTTCCCTCTTTTGAGTTCTTTAATCCCCCGTTTTCTCGTGCGATCCCCTTCCGGCGGAAGGATTAAAGTGATTTTTGATGAGGATCTGCGACCTGAAGCTTGGGCCACCGACTCTCAGGATTTTTTTTCGATGTTTTTTCCCGCGATTTCCTCACACTTAGGTCCCATTTTCCCTTACGTTTTCCATGAAAGGGGTTTGTTTCCTGTTGTTGGGCTTGTCAATTTCTTCGGAATGCTTTTTTTCTCCGTGTTCCTAGCCTTTTTTGGTCCCTCTCCTTCTCCCAGTTGAGATCTACCGTGGCCTGAGCGGGGAGCCTCCAGCGGGGCAGGAACCGCGTTCTCCACATCGCGTGCAGTTCTGAATACCCCGTTTTTTCCCTTTCCCCTCTCTTATGGATTTTCTTGGACCTGATCTTTTGTTCCGTTGGTGGCGAGGGCTCTTTTTCTTGCTAGCGTGCCTGAACTACTGTTATTACCTTTTTACCGGGACCCAAGTTAGAAGTGATGCGTTTTCCTCCCTCCGGCGGCTGCGGGTCTTCTCCATCCCCCTCAAAGATGGACTCCTTCCGTTCCACCCACAGGGGTTTTTTCTTTGAGACCCCCCTTTTTTCACCACCTCCGTGTACTGGTTTCACCCTGTCTGGTCTCTCCTTTTTTCCCTTCCAGGGACGCCGCTTGATGGCCGTGTGGATCGGGGTCGACCTCCCAGTTTTTTTTTGATCGAAGCCGAGCCCCGGCCAGATTTTTTTGACGTTTCCCCTCCTCCTTGATGTCCTACCACTGTTTTCCCTTTTTTTCCCCGTGTGTTTGTGTGTCTGGTTTATGCGCGTTTTGATTTTTAATCCTTCTTTCTGCTCCCGGCCCTCTCTGGCCGCCCCAACTTCTTTTTGTTTTTTGGTCCTAACCTTTTTGCGGGTTCCACCTGCTTTAGTTTTCATTTTCCGTGAGTCAGCCGTCCCCCCCGATACCAGGCTTTTCACAAGACCTTTTTCAGTGTGTCGGGTCTGCTGGAGTTTTTTCCGTCTTTCTCTCTTTTCCCGCCTCCTTTTTGTTTTGTTTTTTTCCTCTTTTCCTGATCGGACTTCCTACAATGACCAGTTTCATGCCTGCCTTTGGTTTTATTCCCTTTTTATATGGCTCTCCCCAGTTTTTTTGGCGCTGGTTGTATCCCCGTCACTCCCCCCCTACTCCCCCTGGGTTACCATGAACAGTGGTCGCACTTTCGGGGCTTTTTTTTTCGCCCTTCAGTCCGTTTTTCTGCCTGTTTAATTTTGTTCCCCCATGTCCTCGTTTCTCAGAAGACTGATTTCAGGAAAATACCCCTCCCCCCAGGTGGTTTTCTGTTTCTCCCAGCCTCAGTGTTTCCTTTTCCCGTGCTCTCTGTTCCCGTTAGTGTTAAACCCCCAGTAGGGGGAGAACCCTAAGCACTCCACGATTTCTAGGCCCGGTGCTTTCTTTTCTTAGGTCGACTTCCCCTTTGGACCCGTGCCGACCCCCCCCGTCCCCTGACTGAATGTTTTCTCCCCCTGCCTAAGGTTTTCCTTTGCCTCAACCTTTAATAAGTGGACAAGTTTTTTTTTTTTTTTTTGGTTGATCCCCTAGGGGCCGGCCTCCCTTTTTTTTTTGGCGAGGAGTCGGCTCTTGCGTTAATTCCCTGTTTTTTAAACCGTCCCTTCCCACTTCCTGGGCTTGCCCCTTCACTAATGACTCTTTTTCTCTTGCCAAACCTTCCTGATGGTAAAGCCTCTTCCTGAAAACATCCTGACCCTTTTTCCCTATAACCCGTCAAGGGAAAGGTCGGGATTTGTTTGACCATCATACTCCTCTTGGTCTGGATCTTTTTTTTCTGCAATCCCTTGAAACTTCCCCTTCCCTGCGGTTTGCCATCGCTCTCTCAATTTTCGATTAATTTTTTTTTTTTCAACCCCTTTGATCTCCCTTTGAGAAAATCTCCGCCCGATTTTTTTTTCCACCCGCCCACGCCCGGGCCACCGGTAACCCGGGTTCATTGCTGGTGGCCCGTCCTGTTCGTTACTAAGTTTCGACCCCCTCTTTCCCCCGCCAACCCTCTGCCCCCTTTCAGAAGTTTTTCCTTTGGTTCACCCCATCGCGGAGTCTTCCGATCGAAACCCTCCCCCCCGTCCGTTTCCTGCGGTGGTTTCGTACGCTCTGCTCCGGATTTTTCCCCTGTCGATCTCCCGCTTAATGTTCCTTTTGTGGTAACGCGACTTTTTTTTTGTTGAGTTTTGCATGAGGAGGTACATTGGTTTTGTCCCGACTTCGCCCTCCCGACCTCTGTCTTGACCCAGGCCTTCGGCCTTTCCTTCCTTTTTTTCCCCATCTCGCCCCCAAGGCCGTCCCATGAGGGTTTTTTTTCGACAGTTGCGATCAGTCCCACCCGTCCAGGGGCCCCACTTTTGGTCTATTCCGTGATTCCTTCCCCCTGTAAGGAACTTCCCTATCTGAAACAATCGTTGCTGGCAGGCAATGCTAACCAGTTTTTACTCCCTCCCAGTCCCTTGCCCCCCTTGCTTTCAAATTTTTCCCTTTTTCTGTTCCCCATGGACAAGAACTGCTGTTTTCTCAGGGATCGGTTTTTTTTTGCTTGGTTCCCATGTGTTTGTTAGGGGCATGTTCTCCATATCTGTCATTTGCTTAGTCTGCCCAGTATGCTCCTCCCTGGTGATGAAGACTAATCCTTCGGCTTAGGCCGGCGTACCAGACGACCCCCCCCGTCCTGGTTGTGCGTCGTTCGGTATAATTTTCAGGTTGTTTTCCGTTTTTCTTTTTTTTTCTCATGCCCTCCCCCTTCTCTTACGGAGTTCCTCACGCTGGCAACCCGTCGTTTTCTCAATCTGATTCGACACGTGCACGTGTTTTTCTTTTTCCCCCCTCCGGACTTGTGGCCCCCCCTGCCCCCTTTCTGGTCCCGTACTCGTGAAAAACCCCCCTTTGGTTCGTCGGTTGTCTATGCCGTTCTACTTTTTTCTTGGGCGGTTGCGCGTCCCATTTTTGGCTTTACCCTGTGTTGATCCCCCCCTCGTTTTTCGCCCACACTTTTTTTTTTTTTTCTTTTTTTTTTGTTGCTTTTTTTCATTCCCCCCCTTCACCGTCCAACCTGAATCTCTGAAACCTCGTTTTGGAGTCCCCCCGTTGGCCTCTCCGTTTGGACTTGTTTTCCCCCTTCGTCCTCCTGAGCTCCTCCATGAGACCCCTTTTTGCACCTTTGTTTCCTTCTTACTGCCAGGCGGCGTCCCCAGGTCCGCGCTGGTTTTTGTGATTGGCCACCCCCCAACTTTTCCTTGCCTTCGGCAGAAGTGCTCTGGTCCTTTTGTCCCCTCCTGGCCCGAATCCTTTTTGGCAACGACCCTCCTTTTTTTCGCTTTTCCATTTTTTCAGAGTACCCGAACGAATTCCATCTGCCGAGGTGCCTGGTTTCCATCCGTTCCCCGGTTCTTAGGCTGTGCAGCCACTGTCCCCCGTTTTCTTTGTCTCGAACCACTCTCTCTCTTTATCCCTTCCTTCCAGTTTTTTTTGTTTTTTGCGTTTTTTTTCTTTTTATTTCGTTTGAGGACCTATTTCATTGGTACACCTTTGCCCCTCCCTTACTGGACTTCTTTTCACCGTGGTCCCCCTCCCCCCCCCTCCCCGTGGATTTTGTTTGTTACTCCTTTTTTTCGGTTTCTCCCTTTGACCTTCTTTTTTCCGTTGACAGGCGATGCCCACGCATCTTCCGTTCGGTTTTTCGAGTGCGGACCGTTTCCTTTGCTCACCCCACTCGCGGTTCTTCCCCTCCCCTCCCCCCGTCCGTGCGTCATTCTGTGTTTTTTTCCAGGGTCTATGTCTTCTTTTCTTTTTATATAAGATGCCAATAACTTCCCGTAAGATGCTTCACTTGGGGACGGGCAGGCCCCCTAGGTGGTCGTCGTTGGAGTCTTTTGTTCGGGCGTGTTCCCTCCCTCCCCCACCCTTCCACACTCTGCGACCCTCCCTTCCGCCCCACCCCACCAGGTTACTTTGTTTCACGTTGACGCCCCCTCCCCCTTTTTCCTTCGACGCTAGACAACCGATTGCCCAATTTTTGTCACCTTACCCTCCCTTCGTCGTTTCCCCTGCTGTCCGTCGTGTCACCTCCCCCTCTTGCTGGTTCTTTCCCTTTCCGAGGCCTTCCCCCTTTCCTGGACTTTTTGGAAGATTCCTCTTCCCCCCCGGCAGGGGGTTGATTGATGATAGTCCCACTTCCCCCCTTCCCCAAGGTTCGACCGGACACCCCGTACGGCCCTTACTGGTTTCTTCTTTTTTCTCCTGTCCCTCCCTACTCCTTTTCTTTCTTTCGGCTTTTCCCCCGTGTTGTAGTATTTCTCGGGCAAGGAATACGAATCGATTATCAGCACGTTGGGACACCTGTGGTTCGTCAACACCCCTTGCATAATTTGCTCTCCCCCCTTCTTTTCCTTTTTTACTGTCTCAACCTCAGACCCTTGGTTTCAAGGACGTTGAACTCTGGGAGTTGGAGTTAAGAGCTTGTATGCTTCTTGCCCAACAAATTCTTTTGTTTGATGCACCCCCTGAGGCCCGCCCGGGCGATCCGATTTTTCCTGCCCTTTAATGCTTTCCCTTGCTAGTCCAGTAAACAGACAATACCTTCTCTTGTGTGGAAGATGCCTCCGCCGGACTCTCCGAGGGGCGGGCGGAGCAGATCTTTGGTCCAAGTTACCCTAGTCTTGGCCTCCTCCAGAATAGTCTCCCACCCCGCGTGTTTTTTCCAAATTTTAGTTTGATCTTCCTTTCCCTCCTTCCTGTGAACTCTTTCAAGATCCCCTTTTTGCTTAGAATTTTGTGTTTGATGTAGACACGGCGCCGCCTGATGGTCCCACTACGTCGAGTTCGATTATTCCCGTTTTCCCCCTTCTTCCCGACAGGGGCCTTTCGTCCCCAGTCCGTGTGAAATTGGCCATTTTAGTTGTTTTGTCCCTGTTGGGGCAGGAACATAGTCTGGTGGAGCCAGGGTCCTTTTTTATGGGCAGAATCCCCCCCCCTTCTATAGATTTTCCCCCCGCTCTTGGGTCCAAGTTTTTAAGAGTCATGTTGGTTTTTTTGGGTTTTTTTTTTTTTCCTCGGTTCCCCAACTCTTTCCCCATCCAATCGGCGTCGGATTTCCCATCCAAGGATGTCCACCTGGATATAGTTTATGATGCTTTGGCGTTCCTTTTTTAAACTTATTTTATCCGTCGTTGGCCGTTTTTTTAGGATATCGCGGAGGTGAGACCCTACCACTTGGCTCACCCCTGTTTTTTACCCAACGGGACCTTGGTCGATTTAGTTGCCCTCCTCGTTTTCTGCGCCGATCGGAAGACACATTCACGATTTCAACTTCGCCCGGCACCTTTTTTTTTTTTGCTGGATCACCTTCCACTTCTTTTACTTTTTCAACGTTAGGTAGATCCCCTCCCGTGCCCCTCCAGGAGCCGACTTTTTCAGATCTTTGTTCCTCCCCTAAGGGGTTGGTTTGTCCGATCGGTTTTGAGATGGGGGGGCAGGGACTGCGATGATGTTTTTTGACACCCCCGTACCGGGAACCAAGGTTTGGATTGGGGGTTTTTCCCCTATTCCCTGACCCCGCTCATTCTTTCTTTTCGGACACCCGTCTTCATCACCCCCACTAGGTTTTTTTCGGTGCGGTCAAACCTTCGGCAGATGACTTGCTTGACTCTTTTTTTTTCACACATTCATCCCTGCTCGGTTTTTACCCACCCTTTCGATTCCTTTTCTTGAATTTTCCCCTTTCTCCGTCCATTAGATGATGTTAATCTTCCTTCTTTGTGTTGACTTTTTTGAGGGATTATGGAAAGTCCCCCCTGATACCCCGGCACAAGTCAGCTATTTTGGTTTTGTTTCCTTTCTGGATTTTCCTTGGGTACCCAGCCTCTCATCCCCGACAGAGGTTTTTACCGCCACCTTTTTTTCTGCCCCCCCCGTATTTTGGATCCATCGGCGGGAGCTACCTTTCCCTCTGAGCCAGACGTTGCCACCCCGCCGGTCTGTGTTTTTTCTCCCATAAGGTTTTGGGCGAGCCACGGCTTTTTCCCATCCTCTGCAAGAGCTCGGGCCGGTTGAGCGTACCCCCCCCCACCCTTTTCCCTGGGCCTGACCCCCGCTGTCCCGGTCCAAACGCATTTTCGCGGATTGCTGGTTCTTTTCTTTCTGATGAGGACAGGGACCACTGGGTTCCTCTGGCCGTTTTTTCCTGGTTGGATCCAGCCCCCTCTTTGGTGTGGCTTCTCCGTCATTTCGTTTCCCCCCGTGTTGATGGTCTTCTTCCACCTTCTGCCCAGTCCAGGACTTTTTGAGTTGAGGCAGCTGGATCCCGGTCCCGTTTCCAAACCTTCTCATTCCTGGGCCAGTCCCCCCCCGCCCCGCGATGTCTTCAGGTCCCCCAATCCCCTGCTTCACACTCTTTAGTTGCCCCCCTTTTAGTTTGCAATACCGATAGTTCACCGGGTTCAGTTTTTCTTCATTTATTTCCCGCTCATGGATGGTTCGGGCTCTTCCAGAGATGACGGTTCAATCCGTTAGGTCCATTTTTCGGCTGTCCTGCCCGTTGGGTTTGCGGGAGTCTTTTCCCCTCCCCCTTTCTTTGCCCAGCTCCCTGGCCGGCCCCCCACCCGGGCCAACCAACGTCGTTAAGTGGTTCACGCGGGTCCTTTTCCTGCCCCGCTTGGGCATACTTCCCCCCCCGCTTCAACCTCGAGGGCCTACTAAGTTCGGTTTTTTTTTGGCTCGCGATCGACAGCACCCTTTGCCAGTACGTCTGTGCCTGATCCGGGCCCTCTCCTCCCTTCCGAGGTCGACCGCCGATTCTTGCTTTAAATGTCTTTTTGTGCCCAGTTTTCTTTTGATATCGCGTGTGGCGGGATTCCGTCCATCCTTCTAGCGACTCGTCCGTTTCCGTGCCCTTCCTGCGGGGGACAGCAACCGGCCCCAGCTTTCAACCCACGTGTTTCCTGATGAGGTTGCGTAGACTGGCCTCTCCCAACTGTTTGGTTCCTTTTCAGGATAGAGTGGCTGCCCTTGGGCTCTCCCCTGGCATCGTTTGGAACCTTTTGCCGTTGTGTCCAAGTCCTTCCCCCATCCGTACTCCCTCCCGCATTTTGTTCAACGTCCTTTTCCCCCGGTCTGGCGGTTCTAAAGGATCAGGTACGTTTTTGTGTCAGTTCCCCCCCCCTGGTTGTATTGTTGTGGTTTTCCCCCCCCGTTTTTTGGCGGAGGTGTTTCCCTTCTTCTTCGGGTAATTTTTTAGTGTCCTGCTGAAGCATTCGTCCCCCCCGTGCGTTGAGAGACAGGTTTTTTCGGGCTCTTCGCCCTGTCCCCTTTGAAAACCAACCCCCCCATGAGTTTCCTCTTCGTAAATTACATGGTTTTTACCCTTTTTGACGTCTCATGACAGCCACCCGTATATGTTACTTCTACTCCGAGGGACTCCGGGTTGGGTTTTTTTTACCCCCCACATACTCCTCCCCACGAACGTTTTTTTTTTTTTATTTTTTTTTTTTTGTTTTTTTTTTTTTTTTCTTTTTTTTTTTGGGCTAACCCCACCTCCCTTCCAGCCGGGGAGCCCTCGCGAGTAGACTCGTGAAAAACCCCCTTTTTTTTTTCGTATCGGTTTTACGCTTGTTTCGACGAAGTGTTTTCCGGTGGCCCCCGTTTCGATTTTGCTTTAGCCGGTTGGTTTTTTTAGCCCCGGTGGTGTCCCTTTTTTTTTTCCTTTTGCTGTCCCCGGAAAGCCCCCCCTCTTAACTTAGGAACTCCACCCTCTTTTGGGTGGGGTTTTCTGGCTCCCAGTGTAGGACTCCTCTCCTTCTTGGCTGGGGCCCTCCCGAAGGGCCCAGATGTTCTTGTAACCGAGTTCTCCCCCCTTTACGGCCATTGTTTGGCCTCGTCCTTGCGTTTGAGGAGACCTCCCGCTTCGTTGGAGATTTTCCTTGGGTTTTTGTTTTTCCCTTGCTTCCACCATGCATCGGAGTGGGCATCGCCGACCCCTCCCCCGTCCCAGGACCGGTTTTCCCCTCTCACCCCCTTTTTTCAAATCCTTTAGTCCAGACACCCCTCTCCCTTTTTATTTTTTTTCTCCTTGCCCAGGGTCCAATCCTCAGGTTTTTAGGATGCTGTGCCGTATGACCGAGGTCTCGAAATTAGACGTCTCTTTTCCTTCCTCATTGTGATTTTTTTTTCCGCGCTGATTTTCGTCTGGACCCCCTTTTTCTTTTTTCCATTCTCCTTTTTTTTTTTTTTCACTTTCCCGGGTACGGTCTTGGTCCCTTTTCCCTTTCTTTTAACACACTCAAGTGGATTATTTTCTCCCTGATTTACAAGTGAGCGACACACCGTTAGGTTTGGGGTGCTTGCTGTCGTCCTCTTCCCCACCCGCCTAGGCAGTTCGGTCCGTCGTTTTTTTTTTGACTTGCCCCACAATTTTGTTTCCTGTGAGGGTCGCCGCCCCCCGCAATCGCAGTCCTGGCCGAAGTGGACTTGAAGGATCGATATTCCCGGGGCCCATTCCCTCCGGATGTTTCCCCCTGTTGTTACGCAGACCATAGTGGTCTTTTTTCTTGTTTGACCGTCTTTTTTCCCCTTTTCCTGGTTGCACATAAAACGTCACCCCTCTTTGCTTCTCCCAAACTTGTACGCACCCCTTCGTTTACGCCCGTTCCCTTTTTTCGTCGGACTGGGTCTCGACATGTTCTCCGTACCCCTTGTTTTGTTTTTTCTAGACGACCGTACTTTTCTTTTCCCCCCTTTGCAGTCGTGCCTTCACCCTTCCAGGACTCCCGTCGGTCGCCGACTGGTTTTTCTTGCTGTTGTGCCTTAGTCCCGTGTCCATCTCACGGGTTGTTCTTAAGTGTTTCCTATGGTTTCCGTTCCCCCCTTTTTTTTTCCTTTTTTAGTTCTGAAATTAAGAACAAGACGTTTTGTTCTGGGGGCTTTAAGGACTCGCCCTGGCCTCGTTTGAAGAGAACGTTTGGTTCTGAGTCTTTTCGGCATCGGTCTCCCTTTCCTCTAGCCCTGACCCACACCTAAACATTTCCCCCTTTTTCCCACTCTCTGCTGAAATCATTTGGAGTACGAACTTGTGAGCAACGAGAAATGTTTGTTGGAGTTGTCGTCCGGTAGCTCTCTCTTTTTCTTTGCTTGACGGCAATTTTGTTTTGGACCATTTTCTGCCTTTTCTTTTTTTCGGGAGATCCCTGTTCGGGACCACTTGAAGGTGAGTGTCTGCTCCCTCAGTCCCCTTTTCTTTTCCTTTCCTTGTTTGTTACGTGTCTTTTAGCTCCCCTTGGTAGCCTTGAGGGCTTCAGGCGGATCGGACACGCTTGGATGGCCGTTGCTTTTGCATTTTTTCGCTCCCTTCCTGTCTACCCCCTAAGTGCCTTCGATCTTCGGCTACGTCAGACCCTTCCGTTTTTCCCTTTCCCCCCCCTTTTGCGGCCGACGTAATTGGTTTGAGGTTGCATCGTTGCTTGTCGGCCCCCCGCCCCTTTCGAGGTTTCCTTCTTCGGTTCGGCTGGTGTCCCCGTTCTTTGTCGCCCCCGGTTTTGTCCGTTGACCCCCAGTTTTCTTCTTTTTTGTCCGTTGGGTTTTAATTTGTTGTGTGTGCTCACGGATCGATATGGGTTCATTACGCCAGTGATAGAGTTTTTTTTTCCCCCGCGCGGTGGTACCTTTTCCGCCTCTTGCCTCGCGCATCCACTTTTTCTTCTTTTGGATTTGAATAAAACGTCCTGACCTGGGCTATGATTTGATCTTCTTTCAGGGCCCGTCTTGCGTTTTTTGCAGAAGGAGTTGTTTGGCCCACCCGGGCGTGCGGTTCCGGTCCCGTGCCCTTGGGAGACTTTCCACCTGGGCAATTTTTCTGTCCCCGTCTAGGGAATAATTCATGCCTCTGCTTCTGTCAATCAATGGGTCAACGTTCTCGCCCGGTCAAACAGCGGTTCTTCTCCACCACACCACTTGTTTTTTTCTTGTTAAAATGGGTAGGTCGCTTTCAATCTGAACTTTAGAAGATTTTTTTGATTTTTTGGACGTGCCCCCCTTTTTTTTAGACCTCTGTTTGGTTTCGAGAAAGAGTACGAGTACCCTTTTTTCTCTTTAGTTGATTCCGAGTACTGTGTTTCGGTGAACAGGCCCGGTGGATGTGGTTTTTTTGGTTGATAATGTTGGTGTTACGTCCCCGGGCTTGTTTTCCCGGAGCCCCGCCTGTCTTTTTCTGCCCAACGTGGATGGCCCCTTACAACTTTTGTCGTTCAAAGATGTATTTGTGACGGCCGGTGTACCTACAGAGCTTTTAATACCACCCCTCTGCTTACTGGTTCAACTGTCTTTCCTGTTCTCCGGTTCAATTCTTTTCTTTATTTCCCTACCTTGTTTTTTTGTGGTGTTTTTCCTCTAGTCTTTGGACTTCTTTAACTGATCATTTTTTCCCACAACCCCCCCCCCCGAAAAGCGTTTTTCATGGTTCTTGGGATGGCAATTTGTGTCAAACCGCGGCCCGTCCAATCTTTCGTACAGCGTTTGCCCCTCCCCCACGGTTTTTTAGCAAGACGGCTTTGGGTCCGGCATCGTTTTTTTTTTGTTGCGGGCCGAACCCCGCATTGCTTTTTGCGGTGAAGAAATTCTCCCCACTTCACCCCACCCGGTTTTTCTGTGTTTTTTTGACCCCCCAGCAAGCCGTTTTCCCGTTCCCCTCAGCTCTTTACGCTCCTGGTCTGGGCGTGGTCTCACCAAACCAGTTCCTTTTTCCTCCCCGGAGCATGCCAGTACATGCCCGAGGGCGCCCCTTGGCTGGTTTTTGCGTCCAGGATCTCATTCTCCCGCAAAGGGTTAACCCCCCCCCCCTCCCCCCTTTGGTAGTTTGAAAGGGGTGTTTTTCTCCAGCACTTTTTTTACTTTTCCGGGGTTTTTGTTTCCCAGGTCCATCTTTTACCAGGGGTATTTCCCCGCTCAGTTCGTTTCCTCAGGCTGCGTAGTGCGCCTCCGGACGGTCACCGTTGGTTACCAACCAACGTTCTCGTCGGCGTGCCAACGCCCCCGCATGGCGTTCTTCTGCCAATTTTTTATGCCCCGTTTTCCTTTCTTCTTGCCCAAGCAGACAATAAAGCCCGTGGTTGCGTGTATTCATCATCTTTTCTCTTATTGTGGCTTTGGGGTCCGGCATTGTTTCTGCCCAGAAGAGCTGAACCCCTTCCTCCTCTCCTTAGGCCCTCGCTTCCTGGTCTTTTTGGTTGAGGCGGGCCAGTGGGGTATCTAGGCCGGTTTTTAAACTATTCTGGATTCTTTCCCTTTTTTTTTGCCCCCCACACCACACAACCTTGCCCCCCCCCCCCCCCCCGGGGCACTGTAACTTGCCTTCCCCCGGTTTTCGTTTTTCTCAACTGGACCCCCCCCCCCCCCCCCGTGAGGGTTCGATCGTGACCGTCGGTGGCCATGCAGCTCTTTTTCCCGACGGACCAGCAACATCCCCCGTCCCTAATGTTTCTCCTTCCCTTTTTTTTTTTGAGGAGCCAGAGCTTGACCCGCTATTGAAGCCTTTCTCACTTGATTGTGTATTTTAACTGAGCCGCTTTGGGAGAGCGCGTTGGAGGTTCTTCCCAGGCTTTTATATCTCTTTTCCGCGCCTCGGGAAGCCGCGCGTATCAAGTCCCCACCAAATTCATTTTGAGGGGTACCTTTCGGAATCGATCCGCCCCCGTCAGGCCGGCCTATTTTTCATGTATCGACCTGTGTGAAACAGGCGTCTTCCCTATTCTGACCAAGATTTTGGGACGTGTCCATGCCACCCTCTTATACCTTTTTTAGACCCTTTGCACGTTCCTTTTTCCAGTGGTAGGCTTTTCCTCCCCCAGTTAGGCCTTTTTTCGGTCATCTTTTTCGACTGGTGTTTCGGGTCCAGGGGTCGGTGGCCTTTAACTTTTGCTTCTTAGCTGGTTTTTTCCTGGTTCGTAGATTTCCCGGATAAGCTGACCTTAGCGGCGCGCCCCCGGTCCGGAGGGGACTTTACCTTCCGAAAAAGGTGCGTTTGTTCTTTTTTTACTTTCAGGTTTTGCTTTTTTTTTTGGGGTCCCGGGTCTTAAGCAGCACCCTTCGGCCGCCTGGGTCCCGGCGGCCTCCATGGGGGACCTCTAGTCGCCTTTTCCACGAGGTTTTTCGGGTTCCCCCCGACGTCCGCCTGCCTCCTCTTAGTTGTCGTGCTTGACACCTTGTCGGGTCTGCGTCTTCCGAGTTTTTTTGTGTCGA
>Ga0179593_1722924_pt1 | contig 17160 bp, 8 predicted proteins | sample CZODoug2_1_08_16_FD_185931 | JGI IMG/M metagenome (GOLD analysis project Ga0179593, IMG submission 185931) | Vadose zone soil fungal communities from Angelo Coast Range Reserve, California, USA - CZODoug2_1_08_16fungal (PacBio error correction) | ecosystem: Environmental > Terrestrial > Soil >... | reverse complement strand
CTCCTCAAGGTTCTCCAGTTCTTCACTTTTGACTTTGATGCCAACCGTTTTAATGTGCTATTGGTCCATCATTTCCCCCCCTACCCGGTGCACTTCCCTCCTTAGTATCGCGTTTTTTGGATTTTTGAAGGTCGCCGGCTGGCCAAAAAGGCGGCACGCCTGTTTGGATTCAGTCCACTGTCAGAGATCCCCAAACCCCCAGTGCGATGGGTTTACCCTCCCCCCCCCCCGATATAATCTGAAAGGAGCCCCCCCCCTCCTCCCCTTAAGCAGGGACACGTTGTTTCCTTCCGGTCGTTTTGTTTGGCGAAGTGGTAGCACCCTCCTCCCTACGACCGAATGCCCAAAATGCCTGTGATCGTAGCTGCATACAAGTACTCCTTTGTATTTCTCGGTCCCACACCCCCGCCGTCTAAATATCCTGACCTTTTGACGTCTGGTGCACTTCCCTTTCTCCACTGGTTTTGGAGGAGAGCAAATCCTTTTCTCTCGTCGCTGGGTCTGACCTTGTTTGACCCACAAATACCCTAGGGGCTGGGGCACATTTTTGTGTCTCTCCCGAGTCTGTGACCACTTCTCGTACGAAGTGACGGCCCTTTCGAAGAATATGGCTTCAAGCACCCCGTTCGTCGGTATGGAGACGATTCCTCGGACCGTCGCAGACCGAGCCGTCAATCTCTCCGACTTTGCCGCCGTGGGCCTCGTCCTCCACTCCGATTTGGTCCTCAGCGACAGCTTTTCCGCACTCACCTCTTCGGTGCAGTAGCCCCTACGCGCAGCAACAACTCGGAGATTGACCTTTTTTTTTTCCCCACGAGATCCGGAGAGTCTGTCTGTGAGGGAACCCCGCTTTAATTTTTAAAAAAGAATGAAAATACTTCCCCCCCCCCAAAATGGAGAGAGAGCCCCCAAAAGAAACCCATTCACCGTGCGGCAAATACAATTTAGGAAAAGGTATGGCAGGAATGGAAAGGAAGGAAGGGGGTAGGCCCCGGGGCGGACGTTCTGTTCAGCGAGGTGTCCCCCCCCCCCGGCCGTCCCCCCCGAAAGACTCCTCTTTCGCAACAGGCGTTCATGACCAGGCCGGACTTCCCCCAGAACACACGCCCCCCATCCATGACCCCGTTTGTCGGCCTGAGGCCTTTGGGAGACCAACCCTCACTCGAGGACCTGAGGTCCTTTCTGCTGGTGTCGATACATTTATTCCAGTAGAGTAACCCTTGATCTTCCCCAGACCCCAAGCTGGACCTGGCCGTTCTTTACGCGTCTTAATCCCGTCCCCCTGCCATGTTGATCCTCATTAGGCCGTTTGCAGACCATTCGGTCTTTTCCCTGTTCCATGATGTTTGGACGTTTTCTAACGGGCCCACCTAGAGGACATTTACTCCCTGCTCCAGCTCTTGGGGGATAGGAACCATGTGACCCAACGATGATTGCTTTGTGTCCATGCGGCGTCTGGGGAAACAGCCGTAGGGGTAGCGGATCATTGGCACACACCATCGAATGAACGAAGCCTCAAAATACTCTTGTCACGAGAAGCCACCCGGAGGGAAGTACCAGAGGGAACCGGTGAATTTGGGCAAGGAAAGTCCAGGAAGTATTGGCAGTATCTTGATGAGTGCCCTCTATTGGTGTGGACCCCTTGGACGGGATTTCCCGGATTTCCAACGACATTCGGAGGTGTGTGACCTTGGTCAAAACATGAAACCCCTCAAAGCGAGGGCGGCTCCAAGAGCTGGCCGGCCCTTTTGTGATTACGGCCACCCGTTTTTTTCCGGTCCCTATTTGCCGGAACGGAGTCATCATGCCATACACCTGTTGAGGCATGCCCCCCTATCGGTTCCGGGGCCTTACACCACGTTTTTCTTTCGGCAAACTCTCCAAGGGATATTGATTTCTGTACTTCCACAGACCTTTTTGGGGTGGAGTTTTCGGATAGTGGTACCCATTTTTTTTGTTTGCTGATTTGCTTTTGTTAAGGCCTTTTGAGGACGGGATCGCCCCGTCAGAGTCCTTCAACGCTGCGGTCGATTTTTTCCTACTAAAATCTTGCTGTCACTGGCCGTCCCTTTTTTCTCCCCGTTGAAACATGGGCCGGGACATTTCAAGAACTTGATCACTTAAAGTCGAGGGAGTTAGTTCCATGTCAATGAAGCCTTCCTTCCGCTGATCGGCTGCTCTTGCTCGGAACTCCCACCTTCTTACTCTGCAGACGGTTAAGTCGGCCGCTGTGCTGCTTGTGCCAGCGGAGATTCCATCCGAGGACTGTCCCTGCCTCTCAGAAGAGGTTGAGGTTGATTTTTGGGTGGTGACTCCCCATCCGTCTTCCCTGTTCGTTCTTTGGCGAACGGTCCCCCTTAAGATTTCCTCGTTACTTGCAAGCTTCGGCCATTACTTGGTTCCCTCTTCTCGACATGACAGCCGCGTTGTCAAAACAGGCAATGGACGAGGTTCACTGTCAATTTTTTTCTGCTCGACTTTTCCTTTGCTGATAGAAGAGGTCCTGGCTTTCCTCGGGAGACCGTCGGCAAACGAAGACCTGGGGCGTTTAGGTGCTCCTTTGCGTAACAGGGCAGGGAGGAACCATTTTCGACGTGGAGAGACCCCTCGCAAGGAGCTTCTTCAGCATGTCCCCGGCTCATCCCCCTGTTTGTGGGCCTTTCAGTGTCCCCCACCCCGCCTGACTCTTGGGCGCTTGACCTCATAACGGTTCAGAGCATGTTTTTTTGCAGCTGTTGGAAGTAGATCCGAGCGGAAAAGTTAGGTCTGGCGAAACCCCCTTGCTCCAGCTGGCAGGTTTGGCCGCTCGGGAAAGGGAAGTCTCAACCCGATTCACTTTGGACGCCGCGGCCTAGATGAAAAGAAACCCCCCAAACCCCACCCCCAACAACACCCCCCCCCCCCCCCCCCCCCCCCACCCCCCCCCCCCCCCACCCCCTTTTTCCGCCACTTCGGCGAACTTGAACCCCTTACTCGCCGAGTGACCACTGAATTGAGGCGTGCGACTACACCCCTGACCCCTGAGGGTGCAATGCCCCGTACAGTCGAGACCCGTGTCTATCGTGACGTCGTCACGCCTACTTTGGAATTCTGCGATCCCATTTTTTTCTTTTGATTGAGGACGTAATCAGTTAGTTTTACATGGGGTACATGTGGGTGGGCATGATGGGGCCATTTAGGGCACTGTCCAGGTTTCTGATTACCCGCGATACCACGGTGAACGAGGTCCCCATTCAGACAGCACAGCCGCCCTTCCCCTCCTAACGTTGAGTCCAGATTGTCGTGAAGGATGACCTTCACCTCCCGGGATACGCTTTGTGAGTCGAACCAATCCCCGGATCCCGTCCCGCCCCCTCGGCTTGCGTACTCCACCTGGTCGCCTTTCTTTGACCTCGGGAGTACGGCAGAAGGCCATGACCCACTGGCCGGGGATCGCCGATCGCGGCGGGCGAGTCGGAAGGTCACGTTAACCGTCCCCCCCTCAGAGCGGAGGTCCTTCCGTAAAGGATCTGTGTAGTTCTACCGGCACTCTCTACCCGGCGGAGCCGAGGGTGGTGGAGCGTCCCCTCTTCTTAGTTGGTCAGCAGGTCGAAGAATTGGCTTTTGCGCCGCAGCGTGCGTTAGATTAGTCCTTTGCTGCCCTTGGGATCTTCGAGCAACAGTTGCCTAGGCCGTTGACCCCTGCCAGTTTTGATTTTTGTCCTCGGGGACGAGTTTCCTCCCATGTGCGCTGATGTTACGGCTCCCCCGTTGCGCCCCGGACCCGGTAGATCTTCACCCTGTGTTTTGTTTTTTTGTTTTTTACTGTGTTCGAGGCGCCTGACGCGTCGTCCCGGCGTTGTGGTGAAAAAGGGTTGGTTTTCCTACCAAAAATCTTCACACTGGAGATGTGCTATGCGAGTCCTTTTCTGGATGCTAGTTGACAGGTCCCCCGTGTTCCCTCCCAGTTGCGCAAGAGCACCCTGAGAAATTATCAACGGAAGGGTTGACTGCCGACCTTTACAGCTGATGGTCTTCCTAGCGTAATGTAGTTGAAATTCTCTGCCCTTTCCTTTCAGTCTCGGCCACAGTCCTCCGTTTTCTGAGTTGCAACCTTATCAGCGTGGCGCCCCCCCTAATCCGAACGCTTCCCCGGGGTTACTGATTCCCCCGCCTGATGACCGGCTTTCCGTTCGCTCCGCCACGCCCCTAAGTACGACTTTATCTGCCGGACAACCTGCCACCTTCCCATTTTCGGCAGATCAAAAAGGGACGATGGACGAACGCAGCCGCTTTCCGCGGCCGCGGGCAGCGTCGCATTCCGGCCCTCGGTGCGGGTAGTTTTGACGAGTTCCTCCCGGATCCTAGCGAGAGAAATCTGAACCTTTGAAACGTCCGTCCATTATAAGTTGTGTTGAATGGCCCCTTGTTCCCAAGATGTCCCCGTGAAGGGAAGATGAAGGCCTTTTAGTAGCAGAAGAGAAGGTCTGAGGGGCCGTGATCAACTCTGGACTCTCCTCCTTTTCCTACCAGGGAAGATTCCAGCCCGGAGTGCAACAGCCCCCTGGTCCCAGCCACCGCCAAAAGTTTTTTTGACCACAGCGAGCTGATTCCTTTATAGGTAGAAGTCCGTTGGAAAGGCCTTTCCCCACCTGAGGTCGTAAGCCGCGCTCTGTCGTTCCTGGAGAGACGGGACAGCCCCTCACCCGCGGTACCCCACCCTGGTTTCCGATATAACCCGCCTTCTTTGACCCACAAGATATTTCCCCCGAGGAGCGAAGGGCTTGCAAGGATGACCACCCCAGCAAAGATTTTCCGTCCGGCGGTGGATACCCCAGTCCTCACGACGGCAGAGACGTGCTACTTCCCCCTCGCCCTCCTTACGTCCCTGGGAGCTTGACCAGAGGGTCTCAGTCCCTCAAGCATCGCTCCGGGAGGAACTCCGCACCGGCCGACGATCAGTTTTGGGCGATTCCAGCGTACGGCCCGGAGCCACGATCAGACCCCCGGCCCTATTTTTCCTGAAGAGACTTGCACCCACGCCATCGAAGGGGATGAAGCCTTCCACCCTCCGCTGCTCACACCCAAGGATCACTTGAGATTTTTTCCTCGGGCGAATCATTGACAAGGTACCGCCGCTGGTCAGAACTGGACCTTTTTCGTATCCAGCAGTTTCCAGGTTCTCGTCTTTTTCCAGGATAGAAGAATGTCCCCCCCGCTTGGTCCGTTGCCCGGGACGTTTCCCGCCGGGGGAGCATTTTAAAAGAGAAGGAGCCCCCCGGATAAGAGAGGGGTTATAGAGGCAAGCCCCTTTTTCTTAGGCCGCCCGACGGGGGGTCGACGTGGGCTGAATAGAGATGTTGGGTAACATGTGAATTCATGTTGAATAAGGCGTTCGCACGCCAAGATTAGGCGCGGCTTGGGTGGCCGGGGGTTATGACCCTTTGTAGCGTATTCCCTCGCCGTTGTTCATCCCCCGGAGTTCCCCCCCTGCACCAAACTCCAAGGCCCTCGCCAACTGAGTCGGTCACCCCCCGTTTTGTCGGTGAGGGTTGGCTGACTCAGTTGGTTCCGTTCCATTTTCAGGCCGTTTTTTTGTCGCTTTGTTAGAAGATAATCGGGCCCTCGTGACCAGAAGGCACATAACTTTTTTGGTATCGCTTGGTAAAATCTCCTGCCTGGTGATTTGAGCTTGTTTTCCGCTGTCTGAGTGAGCGAATGAGTTCTTCACCTATTCGTTTGTGTGTCGGCCTCAGGAAGTCATAGGACTTCGCCGGAGGGTTCAGGAGTTCCCTTGCGGCGGTTGTTTTTCCCTTTCCTTACTAGATCGGCCGTCCGTCCACACGAGTTCTGCCGAGATGGTCCGTGCGGACATTCCGGACGTCTACGCGACGTGTGGACCCGCCGAGTTGAAGTTTCCCACAAACCCTTTCCCCAGCAATGAAGAGGTTCAGGTCTTTCAGAGACCCATACGAACTCTCACCGCTTGCGCCTCCTAGACACTCAACCGTTTTTAAGACGTTTTTGCCACAAAACGTGTTCCCCCAGAAAGTCAGGGCGAGACTGATGTGTGCACGCCCCCCCCGGCCCCTACGACGGTGAGCCCCCCTATCTTCCCGACATTTTCCCTAGATATGGATCCCTTTCGAGGTGAAGGAGGCCCCAACAAACGCTCAAAGAAGGAAGTTACAAAATTGTAGGATGACCGGGCTTGAGGGTTCTGATCAGGTCTTCACTTTTTCCAAGCCGAAGTGCTATCGCGACCGTGGTCATTGGCCCCCCCGCAATATTGGTTCAGACGTTCTTGCCCGACGGGGCTTACGCCCGCCAGCAACATTTTTATTCCCCCCCTGAACCCCAAAACCCCCAACAGACAATCCAAGGAGGCATTCCCAGATCGAAAAGGGCCGTTTAGGCTCCCTCACACTCAGATCCCCGACCTACAATTTTGGGAAGCAATTTCAGGTTTTGCGAACTCAGGATAAAGGCGTTCCTCTCGTCTGTTCGACTCCGGGGTGTTTGAGACGCTCGCAGCACTGGATAACTTACCCAGTGGGGCTTGCAACCCTTTCCAGTTAGGTCGCTTTTTTTTTTTTTCTGTATTTTATCCGTGAAACTTTTCCCGTATGCGTTTGACCCGCGTGGATTTTCTGTTACAAGTAGTTCATTGACTTTCTTTTTTCGGAAGCGCGCCTCCGGAGGCAGGGGATTGGCCCATCGTCACCGCCCTCGGAGCCCAACGGAGGCTTTGCCTGATATTGGAGATACCTCTTGCGTCCCGAAGGCAGGACGTTCCCTGGCGCCCGACGTCGGTTACGCGGGGGTCGAAGGTCGCACACTTGCGAAGAAATTCTGTGCTCCCCTGTTGGGCATCGGGAACTCGCGTGGCTTTGAGACGGACCATTTCTTCTTTTCCTGAAAATCGGGCCACAAGGGCGGGTGGCAAACCCTTCCCATTTCGCCCTGGAGGCGATACTCGTCGTCGCTGTGGTCTTTTGCACAATGAACACCTCCTTGTCTTTATGGGGCCTTTGTGTGATCGCCAGATTCTCGGTCGCCACGGGCCTTTCGGTCACTGCCTGATTGACGACTCTCTGGCCGGATTTCCCGGTTTGCTTTCGCTCTTCCGATCGAGTTTTCTTTCAGTAAAGAGCCCAAGTATTTCCCCCGACCCCCGTAGTTTGAGCTCTCCCCCCCCGGTAGTGAAGACCCTGTCAATCTCTCTTGACCCTCAGGATTTCATGGGAAGACTTTCCCACAGATAGAGTAGACACGCGCAGTAAACACTTAGCGCTCTGGCAACCGTGTTTGAACAACGGATGGAGAACGTTAAGGCCTGATGGGTAAGGAGTGTCCAAGACGGGAACAAATGTTCCTTAGCTCCCTACCGATACAGACGAATCCGCATCCCTGAAAAACGGACTCCAAACCCCAAGCCAATCCCCCGGTCCGCACATCCTGCCCCCCCTACCATAAACGGAAAAAAAAACTGACTCTCGAACCACACTCCTTGCCTTGACACAAACAGAAATTTAAGATAAAAGTTTTAAAAGGAAAGTGGTCCAGGGAACTCGATCGGTCACATGGTATGAGACCCGGACCTAGTCGACATTACAGTTCAACAGTCAGGCGTCTTCTAAAAGGGCCTTCCCGTTATTTTAGCGTTGATCTCAGACGAGCCCACGGGTCTAAGCACCTAGGTCCTATCTAAATAAAACGAAGCCAGAGCATTCCGGCTTAAGGAAACTGCCCGGAACCTTTTTTTCCCACAAAAGGTTTTCATTACGTACTCCACTCCACCCACGATCCATGAGAAAAAATTTGCTTCGCCAGGTCACCTTCCTTTTTGCTCTCAAGGACTGTTCATAACTTTCCCCGTGCGTCATGGTGGAATCCTTATTTATGACATTGGAACTTATCGCCATCACCAAGATGGAACACGGGTTCGTCTAGTATTTACCTTGACACCGTGGGATCAGCCCCTTTATTCAGGACCAGGAGCTTTTTTGACCTGTACGGACCTTCCCTTCCAATTCCACATAGTGTATTTTTTTTTTTCCTTGTGTGTGTCGAGATGTGTACCGAGCCCGTACCCATCCGAAGCCGCAGCTGGCGTGTTTCTGAATATTTTCCTTTTTTTTTGGTTATCGCTCTGTGTAGCTGGCCTCCCTACTCCACTACTATGAAAGCAGCGCAACCCTTTATAGGTCCCCTACTGGTTTACTCGGCTGGACGATGCCGTAATTACTCCGCTTTCGCCGGTCTTTCCTTTTGAGCTTTCCTCTTCGGTCTGAGGTTGCGTTTTGATTAGGCGGCCCCAACGCGTTTTCTTACCCGTTGATGGGGACATGTCATCTCTGCTGACCTTTGAAAAGGCCCGATCGCTTTCATTCTTGCATATGTTGAGGTAACCCCCGGAGGGTGTGAGGCACATGTGCTTCTGTGGTTGGTGCGTTAGATTTAACCGGCAGGGTTCGATCCATTCAGAAAATCTAGCTCGTTCCGTAACCTCGTTTAACTTACTGTCCCCTTTATGATGGGAATATACTTTCATGATTGGTATCCCATCATGGTTTGTGGTTTTCAATGGGGTCCCCCCCAGGGAGAGTGCCTCCGAACCCGGTTGTTTCGCTGGGATTTTTTTTAAGGGCGAGTTAAGCGGTCTACCCCGGAAAGCCCGGTCCTGATTCCCTCACCGGATTTTAGTCATTTTTTTTCGCCGACGTGAGCAATTCTTAAAAAATTGGAGGATACAATCAAGATCAATTGAACGCCTAACGTAATGTAATTCCCCTTTTAGATACGCGGATAAGGTGCCCATTCTAGTCCTCTCCAACTTCTCTTCTTCTCCCCTTCTTCAGGAAAGTTCAGTGTTGAGGAGGACTCAGTTTTTATATCGGCTGAGGACCTTTCCTTCCGAACCGGGAATTGAGGTTGGGGTCCTTTTACCTTCCTGGAAGTCAATTGAGCTTATTTCTTCCCTGGTATGAAAAGGTCTGGCACACTCCCCGGTCGGAGTTCTGCACTGCCAATTCATTCTGGAAGACCTCCCAGTAACGTCGTTGTCTTCGTGCCCTCCAACGGAGTACACGGACTCTTGAGCGATAGGCCGTGGCAAGGAGCCATGCTTTCAGTCGTCCGCGGTTTTCCCTGGCCTGTCAAGCGCTACCCCGCCCTTTTCGACCTGTTCGTCGTTCTCTTGGCGCCACGCTCGCCTGACTTTGAAAAGTTTCCTTCTTCTCAGATCACTCCGTAACCGCCCTTAATCGAGGGTGGTTCTTTCAGGTTGGGCCAACGCTCCGGGGAAGACTCCCCATCAAACCCACGTGTTCCCCTCTCCCCAGGTGGACTTTTCGCAGAACTTTGGCGGAACCCTTCCTCGAAATTGCGCCTCTATGGTTCCACCCCTTTTTGATAAAGAATGGCCGGGGGGATTCTAGGAAACGGTTCAGAATTCACATGATTCACCCTGGTCTGGAAGAACCTCTTTTTTAAAGAAATAGGCGCCTTTTACTCCACTTTCTAGACGCTTAACAAACTCCAATCGAATCTCTTAACCAAAAGAAGGTCCGCACGTTTCGAGGCGGTGCTAAGAAAGCTTGAGGTCCACTTTGAATTTCGCTCATCTCACCAGGGAATCCTACCGTTCCTGTAATAGTAGTCCCTTTATAGAGGATCTCCCCGGCAATGGCCATTTGCTGATTCTAAGCTTTTGACGGGTCCCTTTTTCACCATTGTGGATTCGGTGCAGCTCGGGGGGTTTGAGGCTGTCATTGAAGCTCGAGCTTTCTGCCCCCCACAACTAGATCGGGCAACCCTCTGCCCCCTTCCCCCGAAGCCTCCCCTGATCTCTCTTTTTTCTACTCTTTTTTTTGTTTGAGTCTTCTCCCCCGGTGCTTCTTTTTACGGACTCCCCCCTCCTAGGGGATAGCTTTGTACGAAGCTCCAGGCTGCCCCCTTCTTCCCCCTCGGATGACCCGTCCTAAATGGTAAGAATCCGTTTCCCGTTGGAGGAATCACCTGCCAGATTCCCCACTGGAAGTTTCTTCTCCTCCGATCCCTGCGCTACGAGGTACCCTTAACCTCCCTGGCAGGATCACGGTATAGTTTTAACGCCACCTTTCGGTTGTTCTTGCTCTCGACCCCTTTTCGCTAGATTATGTTTTGTGGATTCCTTGGGAAGTTTCTGTTGGTCCTCCTATTCTCGAAGGGTTGCGGACCACTGGCCTTCCCTCCATGCGTGTAGGGACCTCGTAAGCTGGAATTTCATTCCGGTCGTGAGACAGCACCTTTAGGAAAGAGCATTTCCTCAGACGTTCTCCTCCCCTGGCCCCACCCGCTTTTCGCAGGAGTGTTTTGTACAGTCCCAGGATGATACCCAGTTCCACTTTCTATGACCCTGTTTTTCTCCCTTTGGTTTCTAATCTGCCAGAATGAGGTTTTCCCACGGGTCAAGCCTTTCTCCCCCCCCCTGGCGATTAAGGTACCCTCCTCGGACTGCTATCGGGGTTTTTCCCCGGTAAGAGTAAGGCTAGCCTTCGAGACGAGCAAAGCCCTTTAAGCCCCCTTAGCAGAACTTCCGGTATCACTCCCCCCCACTCCCGTCGCCCGCGGAAACAACTGGTCCCTTTTTCGCGAGTGCAGTCGTGAGCGGTTCCCCCCAGGTCGAGCCGATGAAGTTTGCCTATAGCAGCTTCCTTTTTTCTTGGTTGCTCCCTTTTTCCCTCGCGTTTCCCAAAGGCCTTTGACGACCGCTTAAAGTTTACCCTCTCCCCTATGATGCACCGCGAGTTAAGCCCCTCCTCTCCCTCTTCCCAGTACGACGGGATCTGAAGTTAAGTCACTGCCCCTCCCTCCCGAAGAATTCCCTTCTTTCAAGCAGACGCTGGAGCGTGAACGCGCCTCCATACCTCCCCCCGCGGGCAGGACCGCGTAATCAGGTTCGGCCGAGTCACCTCTTTTCAGCAGATAGCCTTCGAACTTTCCCCTTCCCAGACCGCCGCGTCCTTCCAAATAGTGATGGATCGCCCCCAATGTTTTCCCCCGCTTCACGTTTTTTTCCTCCCATTGATGCAGGCCGTTAGCCTCGAAGGAAAAGGCTGGCATCTGAATGCTCATTTCCAGCAAAGGCCCGACTACTCCCGGCAGGATCCCCTCCTTTTTTCCCATTTAACCCGACAACTTTTTTTGCCAAACCTTCTTCTTTCAGTTGCTTTTCCCCCCTCCCACGTTGGAAAGGCCCCCTTTACCGGTTCCGCCTTGTTTTTTTCATTCTCGAACCTCCCCCGGGGCACAGTGATCCACCTCATTTGTCCATCAACCAAAATTACGCCCCAGAGGTGTCAACCCCGTCCCTCTTTTCATACCAAATAGAGTCCCGTTCTTTGGACGGAGATGCTCTGCCCCCGCACCCAAGCAACGCTCCGTCGTTCCTCGTTGAGCCGAACCCTTCCCCCCGAAGAAAGGTGCCGCGCACTTCCCAGACCCTCCCTAGAGTTCCATCTTTTCAGGTAAACATTTCCTTGTTCCGAAGGTCCCCTATCAACTTTCCTAAGATTAAGTTTTACTGAGATGATTGGAGAGGTCAGTAGGCTAGTCCTGGCCAGGATATGCAACAGGACTCCTGCATGAAAAGCAGGCTTGATTGCCCACCCTCATAGCCTTCTTCTCGCATCTGACCAGTTTGAACGCCCCCTCCCAATTTACCACTTCTTCCCTTCCGCGAGGTGCGTTTTTTTTTTGTCAAGTAAACTCATCTTGCCGTCTTTTCCCGCTGGTAAGTGAACGCCCGTATCCAAAGGTGGGGACAGGGTTCTTTTTTCCAGGTACGTCCTAAGCGAAAGGTTCCCATTCTTTCTGCTATTTTTCCCAGGAGGTCTTCCCCGTTCTCATCCTTTCCCATCCTTCTATCTACACACCTTTACTCCAACTTGAGCTCAACCAGCACCATACCCCTGAATCCCCCAGTTTTTTGGCTGGAGCTCCACCGTCCAGGTTCCACTTTGGTTTTCCTCTTTCCATTGCATGTCGTTGTGTTCTTATTATTAGGACGGAAGTGCCCCCTGTTCCTTCGGCCGAATGGGACCCATTTCCCCCTTCTCGGAGGTAGAAGGAAGTTTTTGGCCGGGCCTCTTCCCTCAATCATATCTTTTTAAACCTTGACGTCAATTACGTCCCCTTGAATGGAAATCGGTATTAGGTACCCCTTTCTTTTCCCCCCCTGTTCGGAGGGGTGGCCTCGTAAGCTTTTCCCTTTGGTTTCCGTTCTGAGGTTCAGGTTAGTCTCGTGAAGTATATTATGGGCTTCCCTGAATTCCACCTGCTGGAAATAGATTTTTTAAACTCTCCTTCTGCAGGAGTTTTTCTGCGCCCGTCTTGCGTGCACGCCTAGTATTCTTTTCCCTTCCCGTTCGGCTCTGTGTCCAGGATGGCTGCCAGTGTCTCTTTCCATCTAAAGGAGGAGCTTCTTTTTGGAGGCTCTTTTCCTAAGTTCGAGTTCTTCTGCCCCCCCCGCTTTCTTCCCTCCCCCTTCCGAACTCCAGCCCCCCGGTTCTGTTCCATCTTTTTGTGCGCTGCCCTTTTCTCTTATGAAAGGGCGTTGAGAGACTCCTCTTCTGAGCCCAACAGGCAACATCTTATGCCCATTTTTTTCGGTTTTTGGTTCAATTGCTCCTCCTACCCAGCGATCTTTCCTCTTGCCTTCCAACTCCCCTATGCCTTCTTGGCCCGGGTTTTCCCCCCCCTGTCCCCCTGAAGGGACCGCCGTTTCTTCTGCGCCTTTTCCCAACCTCCGACGGTCGTATGAAAGAAGGTCCCTCTTCTCGGTCATCAGCAGTTTTCGGCTGGTGTGAGAAATCTTCCCCACCAAAGTTCCCACTCGCAGCCCCTTTTCCTCGCGAAGGGTGTTCGCAATAGTGTGACTTTCTGTGCAGGTACACCTTGAGAATTCCTTCAGTGCCCTGGGCGACCCTCCCTTTTTGCCAGGAAATTCGGCCCATTTCACTCCCTCATGACGGGCAAGCTCTGTCAATCCTGGTTTTGTGCAAGTTTTCTTCCCCTTAGAGCAATCACCGGCCTCCCTCAAGTGTGAAACTGTGCTATGAGTTCTTCGGAGTGAATCTCCTCTTTTGTTTTTTGTATAGAGACCAGCCCTTTTCAAGTAAAAGTCTTTTTCCCCCAAGAAGGTCCTTGTATGGTATAACGGCCCCAAGACCTTAGGCGTTCCCACCACAGAGTGGATTTCTCCGGCACCTTTTTCATTAAGGCCTACAGGCTTGCCCCTCGTTTTTTCCGCGATCCTCTTGCCGGTTTTTCCCTCCCAACTGGTCAACGCCCTAGGAGCCCCTGACAGTGTTCACCTTCGACATAGATTCCTTTAAAGTTCCGACTGCCTTTCCCAGTCATCCCCTGAAAGATTCATCTTCGCTGGTCTGTGTGCCGGTCTCCCACAGAGACGACACTGATGAATGCCTCTTTCCCCCCGACTGCCTGGAGGAAGCTTTTTACACGCTCTTTTGATTTTTCAGCCACACACGAGCGTCAGAATGAACTCTTGGGTCCACGGGACTTTTTTCACCCTGATGCCCCCCCTGTTTATCTTGAGAGTCTTTAGAAGGGTTAGAGGCTCCCTTCAGGTAACCAAACTTTCTTGTGTCTTTTTCGTGCGGGGTCGAAGCCCTCCCCCCCCCTTGAGACGGAGGAGTGAAAAGTCTCGTCGCCCTGAGAATCCTTAAAGGAAACCTCGGATACCCCCTCCGACCCTATGACACCTAGGCCCCTGTTGTTTCAGGTTGTCGAGGATACGCAGTAGCCAAAGCTCATAAAGGAATCTTACGAAGACCTCCCCGGTGTGCCCTTTCTAAAATTGTTCCCTACAGACCATGAGGTTTTTCCAGAAGGACCTGATCCCTCAGGGACCATAAACGCTCCTTCTTGTGCAGGCCAGAATCTTCCCCTCACAAATCTGATAATTCTTTCAAAACTGCTTTAAAGTTGGACCCCCAGGCTTTATGGACTGTTTAGGGAAAAAGCCTCTCTTCAACTTAGAAAAAACCGTTGACTTACACCTACTTTTCGTCCACCCCAAGGTAGACTTGAAGGTCCCCCACAAGAAAACCCTGGGCACCTACCCGTACCCGCTTTTCCGGCGATGATGGCAATTCCTTCTTGGGGATGACCCTTTCTTTGACGGAGTTCTTTCACCTGGTCCTCCCCCGGCCCACCTCCGCCTTCCCCTGCTACCACCCTGGCCCCTGGTTCTTCCCTCGAAAACCTTTCCCGATATGAACGTTTCTTTTTAAGTAAACGTGAATTTCCCCGCGACCTTTCCAGCTGTCATTTTATGCATGCTGGATTGGTGGAGTTAATGAACTATTGGGTTCCCCACATGCATAGCACGTCACCCCCCCGTTCAATTTAAGTCAGATAATGTCACATCTTCAAATCACAATGTTTTCCCCCGTATCAAGTTACTGGAAAGTTGACGCTTCAGGCGACCAGTTTTAAAGCCCGTTTTTCTTACGGGAAAATAGCGTGATCGTGTGTTCCAGAGCGGGACAGGACCCTTTCCGAATCCTCCTGACGTATGATATGAGGCATTTTTGTGCCCCTTGAGTTTGGTAGCGTTTGTGAAGGAAATAACTTCATAGTAACTTTTGAACTCCCAATGATAGGAGGCCAGTAGGCTTCTCCCGGAGATGATGCCTTTTTCCTAATGTAAAGACTGTAAGAGCGTGGAGTCTTTAGAGTGCCGAGGCCGTTATGAGGTTGTCCGAGCTTTTGGTGCGAGGCCGCGAACGACCCTTTCCCGTGAATCTACCTTATGAAAAGGTAAAAGAGAGATGGAGGCTTCATTGTTAAAAGTAGGTGTCTCGATTCCGTTTTTTCTGGTCCGTTTTTTTGATGATGTACAGGCCCCCCAGGAGTGATATCCCTTAAACCGAGTCTTCTTTTTTTTCCCATACCCTAGGTGGACCCCCTCCAGTTTGGAAAATTCGTCTCCCAGCTATAGTTTTCGGCCTAACTGTTGCTGGGTTTTTGGGACTTTTTTTCTAAAATGTTGGAAGTATCCTGAAGTTGGTTTCCGCGGTCCTGATTGGCGGGGATTCTTCGGAGTTTCATACCTTCCCCCAGATGTTAATGCTCGCCTATACCCCTTCCTGTTAATTGGTATTCATTGTGCACAGCGGTAAAAACTTGGCTTGGACCATGTTTCACGATCCCCAACTGGACGGAAGAGGGTTTTGTAATACCTTCCCTTCCCCCATTGAATTTTTTTAGCTGCCCTGCCCTATTGTTTCTGCCCCTTGCAAACCTTGCCTATTCCGGTTTCCTGGCGTTCTCTGCTGGCGTGCCGCAGCGTCCTCAATCCCCCTTCGCATGGCGTCCGGTCTACTCGGGGGCTTGACGGCACTTTTGCCTTCCGTAGATACCGTTTCTTTTTGGTTCGCTACATGAACCGGCCCGCATCTTCCCGGTGATCCGTTTGGTTATTTGGCTATTTCCTGTGGGCGCCCGCTCGCACGACCCGAAAGAAACTGCTTTGGCCGCTCGGGATGCCCGCTCGGTCTCCGGGTAACTGAGCGCTGCTCGAGACATTGACAGAGTTGGTCCGGGAGAAGTGTCGGTTTCGACTGTCCTTTGATGGGCTTGCGGTCTGTTCTCTGCGAATTTGATTGATTGGAATGAAAGGTTGCCTCCGTTTCCTTTCTCCATCGCTTTCGCTTCTTCGCCCTCCCGACCTGGTGGTTCTTGCCCCCCCTTTGTTGAAACAGCAGGGCGACCCAAGTCTAGAAAAGAATAACCCCCCCTTTTCCGAGACTATTTTCCGGCGCCGACTGTTGCGCAACCGGACGTGTCACAGTAGAATATTTCGAGGTCCTATTAGTGTCCGATGGGGTGTGTAAATTTCTAGGGCACGGGAGTGTCTTTTTTCAAATAATTTCCCTTGGACGAAGAGGCAACGTCGAGCTACAACAGCACTCAGACGCGCCCGCTTCGTGGAAGCAATTTCCCCTTCAGCCTCCAAAAATAATTATCCGACCTCCAGAGATAGACGTTCGATTCTTTCTCCTTCTAAGAGCTGGGGAAACGTCCCTTCGTAGCGATCAACGGAAAGGGCACCCGGACATCTTAGTAAGTGTTATCGGTCTTAGTAAGATTCCAGCGGGTTGATTCCCTCCCCCTAGGTAGCCCCTCTTAAGTGGTGATTTTAATGGAGGGGGAGGTATTCCTTTTCTAGGTGGATTCGATCCCGCGATTCAAAGGGCGTCTTTCGCAACCACAGCACCTCTTCTATATTTTTTTTTTTATACTTCATGGTGTTTTTGATTAGCTCGGTTTTTTCTCCCTTTTGATCCTTCTCAACGGGGATCTTTTTAGGACTCCTCTTTTCGACTCCCCTTACCAGCACCCCGAAAACTCTTTCCAGAATAACAAGGTAAGCATGCCCCCGTCTCCCTGCCCTCAACGGCCTCGCACGATCCATGAAGGGAGAGCCCCAGGCTGAGGAAGAGTATTGTTAACCCCGATGCCATCTTTTTAGCGCGTCCCCCCGGTTTAGTACTTCCCCTTGACAGCCTTTCTTTCGTCGACCGCCTTCTCCTTTCGGCTATGGTGTCCCCTTTCAGCGTCGGCTCGTATTTTTGTTAGCAGTTTCCTCCCCGAAAGGTTTGTCCCCTTCTCGAAAGAGTTCGTTGACCAGCGAGGACCTTGTCAGGGGATCGGCCCGTTGTCTTATCACGGCCCCCCCCGTCCGAGATCAATAACCCCCCTCAGGTCTCCATCTCTATTGTTACTCTTTTGCCCCCCGCACCCCTCTCTTGCGAACTTTGTTCCCGCGTTTTGTTCCCTTTTAGCCCCTCCCCTGTTGATTTGGTATTTCGAAACGTTTGTTTCTTGTGTTTTTCAGTGAGTCCCTCTGATATGCTTTGGTTCTGAGGGGAACCGAATCCCCGTTTTTTAGCCAACCTTTGCGCTGGGCGCTTCGTTCGAGATCGACCCCCTATTATGACTTCCGGCCCAGTTTCCGGAAGGACTATCCATGCGTCCGTTCTCGCACGTATCCAAACCCGCCCCCTCATACAGTGACCTGCGTTCCGGCAGACCTTGGGCCAGAAACTTCCTTGGTCTATAGCTTCTTGACCATCCTTCGTCGGATTGCCCTTATCCCCGCTCATTTAA
>Ga0179593_1496576_pt1 | contig 17160 bp, 13 predicted proteins | sample CZODoug2_1_08_16_FD_185931 | JGI IMG/M metagenome (GOLD analysis project Ga0179593, IMG submission 185931) | Vadose zone soil fungal communities from Angelo Coast Range Reserve, California, USA - CZODoug2_1_08_16fungal (PacBio error correction) | ecosystem: Environmental > Terrestrial > Soil >... | reverse complement strand
CTTCTTCCCCTCCCTTTTCCTGTGAACGAGGTAACATGACCGCCCGCCTTTGGTCACGTTTGCTCCGCCGCGCAGCGTTGATGTCCTCCCATCGCCTTCCCCCCCCTCATCTTTGCCCTAAGCTGTTTTTCTGGTTCTCTCTGGGGGACGTTTTACGGAACCGCAGCGCCAAACAACACAATTCCTTTTTCGACTTTCCCTTTTCCAACCTTAGGGGAGGCCAGGAATTTAATGGCACCCGTCCCAGCCATCCTGCTGATTTTAGTTGAAGGATCGACTATTGGTCCCCCCTTCTCCTTTTGACTCTGTCGAAGAACCCTTGGAGAGCCCTCAGGCTCCGATTGCAATCACTTCCGCGACCTGTCGACCCCCTCTTGACCAGAACCACCTCCCTTCCTTCTCCTTCTTCTGCTCAGCATATGAAAAGCTTCTTTCCCCTTGAGAAGACTTTCCTTCCGACCGAGGTCAGAAACTGGCCTCAAATCCTTCCTTTTTGCGCACGGAGGAGTCGGGTTTGGCTACGCGAGGCAGACGACCCGTGTCCCGCCTGCCCCTTTTCGAAGAGCGCATTGACTTTGCCTGGCTTAAGAGGCTTGGCCTTCTTTTCTTTTTCGAGGTTGCCAATCCGCCACCCCCGTGAGTTGAAGGCCCCTCCCCTGATTCAACACAAAGACCTTCGCGCAGATTATCTCGGACGTCCCTTCTTCCACTCCTTCTCTATCCCCACAGATGACGTTAAACGAGCTGCCTTCATACCCTATTTGAAAGCTCTTGAGAGGCCCCCTGCTCATCTTCTCCCTTTTTTTCAAGTTCCACCCGACTTTTCCGTGGAAGCGCTAAGGTTTTTCAAGCGTGTCCCCTCTTGACTGTTTGTGTGGGTGATAGCTGCCCGAAGTACCTTTTCGCAGTGGGCGCGCACTTTACCGCGACAAAGCTCTGCGGGCTTTCTCCCCTCCCCAGGCGCCGAAGTCTCATGTCTCGGCTTTCTGTGACATTGCACCGCCTTTCCGATGTTCCTTTCCCCCCTCCCCCCTCTTACTTTTTCAGGTGCGACGTATGCTTTTTTCTGATCCTTTGGCGCGGCGACTCTCTAGACCTGGGCCTTCTAGCCTTTTTCTTTTGTTTCCAATTATAGCGAACAGTGTTTTCCTTTCTTGCTCGTGCGCCTGGCCGGCCGGATAGATGGCTTTCCCCTCTCAAGTTTCTTTTTCTTTCTGGAACTGATGCTCTGTGAGCGCGGCGACCTACCTCTCGGAGACTCTTTCTCCCTGCTTCCCCATATCTTTCCCAACAGGCTCGGTCCTCCGCATCACGAAAGTCTCAAAAATTCCCCGGACCAAATTTCACCTTGTTTTTTAAGAAATACAAAGCCTACGGAGCATTCGATTTCCAAAGCGTAACCAGGGTACTTCCCTTTCTTTTTTTAGTTTTTAAAATGTACGTGCGCTTTCGCACGATTCGCCCCGTCAGGGGGGAGGGGAGATAGTACAGGTGGATGGGCTTTCTCTCTTTTATACTGCCTATACAGCCTTTCGTAATCTGAGACGCTAAATTCCCCCCATTTCCTATCTCTGTTCATAGGGTGCCGAAGCTCGGCCGATTACGACCCACAACATTTAATCGTCCTTCTCTCTCTTTCAAGGACAACGGCCGCCGGCTCTGCGCACGGTTAAGGTCCCCCCAATTCCTCAGGGAAGTTCTGACCACACCCGCGTGGGTAACCTAGAACGCATTCTTTTGGCTCTCCCTGTCCCCCTGCTTTCCTGTCCGGAGGAGACGATTTTATCTGCCCTTGCCTGCTGAACGGATCCCCTTCGATATTTAGAATGACACTGTGGTTTCCCCTTCCCTCCCTTTTTTTGCTAGTTTACAGCACTTTCCCTGGATCACATGGCAGCCTGTCTTATATTACTCAGACCCTGGAAACCGTCCCCCTTCCGTCAATTTTTTTGCTGCGGTTTACCGCGATCATGCGATGTCAAAAGTTATTCTCTTCTCCTCTTCATGGTAACCCACTTGGTTGTTGGGGTTTTTTTGGGTGTGGGGTGTCGGGGGGGTTTTCCTCCGATCCAGATGGCCAGCCTAAGGACCTCATGTTCGATTTAGTCACTCACACTATGCCAGGCTTCTTCCAGATGTCAGTGTGGAAAGGAGTCAACTTTTAACTCTTCCCCCCCACTGGTCTGGCCTCTGGAACGCGTGGATTGTAATTTCTGGTCGATAGCGGGCCCAAAGTATCTCTTCTCTCCTATTAGAGAACAGCAAGCTTGTCGTACCCCAGATGCCTCCCGGGGGTGAACGTAGCCTTCCTTTCAGCCCTCTCTCTTTTCTGTTGTTAGTCATCCACTGCAACGCACACCCGGCGGACCAACAACATTGAGTTGTTCTCTTTGCCCCCCGGCCTTCCAGAAAACCAGTAAGATTCACGCGGAGTAGACAACTTCTTTAGAGCGGGTATTACCTCTTTCTTCTCTTTCCTGTCCTTGGGCTTTTTTTTTTAGCTGGGGCGCACTGCAGGCCATCCCAAGGTGTCTGACCTTCCTAACCTCTTTTCTCGCTCTTTTTCCGGTTGCCCAGCCCCCGGAAGCTTTTAATGAGAAAACAGATCACAGAGCGGCCCAGAAGCTAGGACCTCCAGCATAGGCGGTCACCCTAAGTCAGAGCCGTCCCACTTCTGTCCCACTGTCCCCCGTGGCTCCTTTCCCCTCAATTCGGAGAAAGTTAACACTGGTTCGCAAGCGAGCACACTCCCCACGCGCTTTCCTGCGGAGCCCCGTGTTTTTTTTTTGCGTCAGGAGACCCAGTAGCACCGGGCCTTTGGCTACAAACTGAACATTCTTCGTTTTTCCCCATCGGTAGAGTGACACCAACCCTCTTCCTTTTCTTTCCCAACGCTCTCTCCTTTATCTTATGCGCCATCCACTGCACCTCTGCTCCTTCTGAGCTTTGTCGCGGCCTTTCTGCCCCCCCTTCCTTTCGTTCAGATTTTATGCCCACATTTTCGTCTCCTTCTGTCCGCTTTTTCAAAGTGCAGGATCGGCTTTGGTTCGATAGCAGTTCCTCCTAATCTTTAGGACTTCCCGGTTTTCATACTAGGGTTCTGGCCGGTTTGCCTCCAGGCCCCGCCAGCATAGCTTGATTCGCTTTCTTCGAGGAGGTTTCCCTGTTTCCCGCCGTTGAGATTACCACGTGTATCCAGGTCTTTTTCTCTTCAGTTCTCGTCGCTCGATTCGTGGGCAAGAAGGGTGTTTTTAGCAGTTTTCCCACCCTTCTTCAGTTTTTCTCGTTCCAGGCATTGCTCGCGAGTTCAAGACGTTTCCCGCCGTTAGTTTTTCCCTCCCTCTGCTTTTTTGAGCACGTCCCCCCGAAATGACGGCCCTTCGCGCTCGTACGGAAATTTTGAACCCGCTGTCGTTGCATTCGGTGTGCCGCTTCCCCCCTCTCTTCTTTCTACTCCCCCATGTGTGGACGATGGTTTTGCCCCTTCTTTACTGCAAAACTACCTCTGGTTCAACACCCTGGTCGCCCGCAGGATGTTCGATTCTCAATCCTCTTTTCCTCCCACGCCTCGGGCCCCTAGTGAAACACATCCCCCGGCATGCCCGAGTTTCCGCCTACTCCTTTCCCTGCTCCGTCCAACGTCCGAGCTACCCCCCCCCCTTTCCCCACCAGGACCTCAATTGGGAGGCACATGATTAGCCGGCATTTTGAAACCTCCCATCCTACGTGCGCGGAACACACTTAAATATTATGGCTGCAGGTCCACCCGGCCCTTCCCCCTCCCTCTTCTTTCCAACGGGTGCATCGCCTAAGAAGTCAGGCTTGAACGCCTTGCACTTACCCTCCGATCCTTCTCTCGGAAGCAGTATCACTCGCTGTTGGCATCCATTGATGCCTTTCTTCTCCCTTTTTTTGGCTGGCTCAAATCCTAAGTCGCAGCTTTTTCATGTGGAGCTGCTTGACGCACCGGATCGCTCTCTTTGTCTCGCTCCTCTGGGGCGTCTACCGATTTTCCAAGTCCGCTTTTCTTCTGTCCCCGCCGGTCCCGGCTGGTCTACCTTTTTCTCCCTACGCCCCCAGGTGTTTGCTCACGGACTTTCCGCTATTTGGCTCTTTGATATTTTTTTTGAACCTTTTGCACCTGGCCGCCCCTGTACGTTTTCCCATCATCAATGACGCTTGGGACCCCCTTTCTCCTCTCGCAGAAGGTGGAGCCAGTTTCACTATATTTGACTTCTTTGTTTTTTCTCCCCGGCCATCTTCCCCTCCCCCGGCCCGAGCTGAGATCTTAGCCCGTAATTCGGCACGGGGAAGTGGAACGTGCCCCTGGACGCACCCCTAAACACTTCCGGTTCCCTTTTTTGCCCCTTCTTGATCGTACTTCTCTGTGCTATTTGATGAGATAGGATTTGCCTCCCCCTAATCCTTCGCTTAGTTTGTTAATTTGTTATTTTGATTTTTGAGTAATCCCACATACCCTCGCTCTCCCCTTCTTTCTCCCGATCCAGGATGGTCTCTTTCCGTCTCAAAGGATTGCGATCCTCGATAGTCCCCCATCGAGTCCTTGTACCCGATCTCCCCCCCCCCGTCCCCCGTCACGAGTGAGCCCTTACACTTTTTATCATTTTGGTTGATGACGCATCACCCGACGTTGAGCGAAAGCTGCTCATAGTGCATTTTAGTGCTAAGTCGCCCTCCCCGCCTTGCGTACTGTAATAGGGTTTTTGACTTATTGGTGTTCCTCCCTCGCGAGTCCTTCCCTTCCTTTGGGCGCGCTGACGAGGTCCGCGAGCTCTTCTCCTTTGGCGGCTCATTTTGAGTATTTCTTTCTCGAAGATTATTAAGAGCAGGCTGCCCTTGGATCCTTATTTCTACCCCCTCCCCTCCCCCCGCCCGGCCGGTTTCACATTTACGTCTCGGTCCCCGACCTTGGCGTGCTGAAATCACTCTCCCCCCGTTTGCCCCTTCAGCCCAGCCCTTGCCCGAGGCATTTTTTTTTCATCGTCTAGCATGACGCGGGCTCCCTTTCTCCAGGAACGTTCGGTGCATATTGACCCAGTTTTGGTGGTCGCAGCTTTCCAGACGAATTAGTGGACCTCTTCGACCAGTCGCCTCGGCTGGGTTAGATTCAGAGAGCAGGTGCCCCCTTATGAACGACGGTTGGTTTTCGGTCCGGTTTTTTATCCACGGCACCTCACTCTCTTATGTTGCTCTGGTCTCAGGGTCCGGAGTAAGATGTATCACGCGCCCCAATCCATTTTTCCTTTTGCTCCCTCCAACCCCCCCGCTTTCACTTTCATCTGGCGCTCTCTGCTCTATGGCCCCCACCCCCCCTGAGGGACGCTCGATGCAGATGTTTTTCCCCGATTCCTTTTTCTTCCTCTCTAAGAGCCTTGGCTTTTTGTGGCTTTCGTTTCTGAGGGACCTATTCTCGAAGATTCCTAGATATGAATGGGCGAATTTCTGTCTTTTTTTCCTTAAAGTCCCTTCCCCTGTAATTAGACTTCCGTGCCATTCTCGCAAGATTCCTAAGGCCCAGTTAGAACGCACTCAGGAATGAGCCCTTCCTGCCCCAGATTGAAGTTCCCCCTTGCATCGCATCCCCGCCGCTGCTTCCCCCTTCCGACCATAGCTCTTCTCCTGCCAGACCAGGCCTCATCAGACCTCCGCCGCATCCCTACTCTGATGATGAGACACTTTCCCGCAGCCCCCCTTTCTGTCGCATGTTTCAAGGTCCCCGCCACGACCCTTTCTTCCTTTCGGAGTCGGGTACGTGAGCTTCTCGGAAAGCTCTCTATTCTCGCCGCTCCGACCAGTCTTTGGATTGAAACAACTATTCAAATTCAGAAAGCGTCTCCCCCCACGGCAGACGAGTAGATTACACTCCTTCTGGTTTTTTCACCCCCCCCCTGTAAGCCTTTCGAGATAGGTACTCAATAACCCTTAGACGTATCTTCTTCTGCCACTGCTCCCGTGCACCTAGAATCGTGGGCAGAGGTTAACTCACCCGACGACCCCGCCCGGTCCCTTACCCTACTTATTGCGAGCCTGTCTTTTCATTTTTCCCCTGGTATTGGAGAATCAGGGCGTGGCGGCGGCACTTTTGATGCCACCCCTCCCCAGATTCAGAACCTGGCCCGCTGGAGGCCTCTGCACTACTGCGGAGGTCCCGTTTTTTAATAGTAGAACCACCTCTCCTCCCACGTTTTCCCGCCACCTCGTTTCCCTGGTAGGTTGAGCTGAGCCAGTTACCTCGGTCCGGAGGCATATGCTTCCGCGTGACCCCCCCGGCGCCACGTTTCCCCGACCTAAGATTCCTTATCCCAACGGGCTGTCCTTCTGCGCGCCCCCCCGCTCGAGCAGGTGAGGCTATGATTGAATCGCCGGTCCGGCTGCTTGCATCGGGGTTTTCTCATTAGTCCCGGCTGATTTCCTACATCATCTTTGCCACCTCTTGATGGCACCAGGATGTCTGTGACGGCGAGTCCCTTTCGATGCCGGCAAAATGGTAGTTTCACGTCCTTCTTGATGTTTTTCTAGGCGTCTTAGGTTTCGGCATCTTCAAACCCTGCGCCGCACCTGTCCGCGCTTCTTGCCCCGCCCGTTTTTTGAAGTTGAAGTGGTTTTCTTCCAGAGGAGCACACGATTGACCTCTTTACGGCGGATGCGGCTTCTGATCCCGGGATGCGCCTTTAATCGGTCCCATGAGGGGATACTGATCCCTTCTTTCCTCCTTCTCTTTTTTTCTTTTGAAGCAGAGGGTAGGCAGGTTTTCGTTGACCTCGTCAAATGCAAGCATCCCCCCTGTCCTAACCCCTGAGCCCGCACGACGCGCTCTCTATTCCGTTTTATTCCCTATCTCCCCTTGCCACTCTATGCCTTGGGGCCCCCGTTCATAGCGTCCTTTGCGTCTCTGGTAAGAGTCAGGAACCGCAGCGCTCCCAAACCCCCCTTGCCATTCGTATAACGACCAGATGTGGCCGGCAGGCCGGATTCCCCCGCCGTCACTAATAAACTTGACTGCCATCTCCCTGAGTTGCCATGTTCCCCTATTTCGGCATCCGATCCTGGTCTTCCCACCTAGAGCAAGCCCTGGAAGAATGCATGGCGATCCCCCCAAATCAGCAGAAGTCCAGTCCCCCTGATCGTATTTGCGTCACACGCTCCCGGTTCATTTTATGCCTGCCCGGTAACCTTGTCTTCTCCGGTTTAAAGGCGTTAAGAAGAGGCTTCTCAAAGAGGTCCGAAACGTTCTGTCCTCGATCCCCCACCGAAGAGTGTATTCCCTCCCGGAGTAGTTTTCAGCCACGCGGCGAAGAAGACCTTTTCTCCCTCCAGGAGTGGAGCTGCTCTCATGACTTGTAGGTGTATAAGATGGAGTATCCTCCTGATGAAGGTTTGGCCACTTCCGACCCTCAGTTTGCCTGCAGGCCATCTCATTGTTAAATGGTCCCCCTGTCCAAGGAGATACACGGATAATCCCCGGCCTAGTGTATTCTCGCGACAAGATCCTTTTGCCCCTCTCTATGAAGTGGCAGTTGAACTTTATCCCTGAACCCACATTGAGCGGCGAAGATTTCCATTTATTCCCCTTGTTTTTCCGAGCACGAAGCGGCGAATTCTTTTGGGGGAAAAGCTCCCCCTTCCTCGGTTTGGGACCTCGTGCTGAACCTTAACGGCTGCTTTGTGATCCGGTTTGGACAGAACTCCCAGGTATGCTTTCAGAGCCACTCGGACGCAAGAGAGTTCTATGTTTCGCGCAAGGAAAGGAGACCGTCCTAGCCCCATAACTTTATCTGATTCTCCCCTTGTTTACAGAAAAGCCGGGACTCTACGATTCAGGCGCCCTCCGATGCTTATTCGATCTATTGAGAGTACTAATTTCTTTTTTAGTGCCCCTTTTCCCCTCGACGATCGTAGAAGGTCGCGGTTAGCTGGTCTTTTGGCCCGCTTCTCAATGGATGTTCGTTCGAGCGGTGCCTCCTCTCAGCCGCTTATCTCGCAACGGGTGCCCGTCCTTTTTCCGGCCGAGCTGGCCCGAGAGGCGAGTGTGCCCCCGTCGAAATGGTAAGCATGGTTTTCTCCCCAGGCTCCCGATAGAGGGCCCACGTCTTCCCTCATCTTCCCCTTCAACCCTACCGAAAAGCTGCAACACCCCCCCTCATTGCTCCCGTCGCGGACTTTTCCAAGCACCCTTTCTACTGGAAGAGGGAACTGTCCTCCCCCTTCGCCTGGGTTTTCCCCCCCTCGGATGCAATCGCGCGCTCAGCCGCACTCTCCCGTAGCGGTGTATTGGGGACCCTTTTTTCCTTCCTTGGGATGTGGGCGCGGTCTTTGACGATCGCGGTCCTCTTATCAGCCACTCGCTGTATCCCCTTGTTCTTCTCGGCCGGGCCTTGTATGACCACCACCTTCATCGATTCTGCCTGCGTCTTTTCTCTGACGAATCGGACAAGGGACGTTCCGCGTGCGATGGAAGGTCTCTGGCCACTTTTGTCCTCCCCGGTCGTTCCTCCCCGATGCGCCCCAATTTGGCCAAAGGACAAGAAGTCGGTGGCGTTCACCTCTTTCCCTTGATTATCGAGGACCGCCACTGTCTAAGCGTTCAAGGGTGTATGGACCTGTAGTAAACTTATTGATCCCTCAAGGGATGGGGTACCGGCTAACGTCCCCGGTCTTTTTTGACCTTATGTTTCACGGAAGAAGGGACCAATTTTGCAAGACCTCTCTCATATTCTCCGACTACGGTCAAAGGACTGCCGGCACTGTCGGGCCTGCGCGGACCTAAGGTCGACTCCCCAACGGTCGTCTTTAGTCTAGAGGAGATCACAGCACCGCCGAAGAGCGGTACCTTACTCTGACAGGCCTTCTACCCGAACACTCTCCCCCCCTGTTTTTCGCAGCTCTGTCGGGTTTGCCCCCTGTTTTTTTTCCTCCCCTGCTCACCTTTGCGGATTTAGGCCAGTCCTTTTCTGACTTTTTTCCCGATCCGGCGGTCCCCCCTCCAAGTACTTGCTGCGCTACCGAATCGAGCCTGTGCGGTTCCGGACAGCTGGGAGGGTTGGGGTTACTCAGGTAGGACTTCCTATCAGGTTATCTGGCCGAGGTCTGTTTTAGGCCTCACCCGGCAACCGCACCGTTGCCCCAGCCCCTTCCCCTAAATGACCCTTATGGCCCAAGGCAGACGCGCATCGCATCTCTACCAGTAGCGAGGCGTGACCTCTTTTGGGTTTTCTTACGGGATGTTTCGACCTGGGGTCTAACCAGCAAGGCCCAGTTGCCTTTAAGCCGCTCTCGATCGCCGGTTTTTTCGCTGAAGATGGTCTTTTTACCCCCAGCGCCCAAGTGAGTCGCATCTAGTTTGACTCATTCTTCCTCCCACCTGCAGGCATCGCTCCGCCCTTTATTGTCAACCGTCCCGTGATTACTTTCAGAACTGGTCAAGGCCCTTTCCCACACATCCCGCGTGGAGATGCTGTCCGGTGAGCAACCCTTCTTCTTCCGTTCAAACCTTGTGAGTTCTCGGACACAGGAGTCCCGAAAAGGGATTACCTGACGTGGAATTGTTGTCACACTCCCCTCGGACGTGGGGAGGACGGTTTCGCGTTAGCCTCCCGCTCAGCGATCCCCCACCAGCTAGACGTGCGGGCTCCCTCACCTCCCACCCAACTGCAACTGCTCCTTATTCTAGCCCGACCCCGACGTTAGAGCACCCTCCCTCAAAGTGATCTCATCGCATCTGGTTCCCATCCCCCGTTTACGTTCCTCGAACTCAGGATCGGCGTGATCCCATGCGATATATGCCTTGCATGCCCCTTTAAGGATTTAGTGAGTTAGCACCCTTTTTTGAACGGGTTCCGTAAGCTTGGCAGGTTTGAGCCCTGGTCCGCCCAGAGATATCCTTTATAGTTAATCTCCATTCGCTTTACGGGTCAAAGAAGGTGTTTTTCCACGTGCCCACCTGTTTTCCTGGGGAAGTGGTCGCTCTCTTCTTCTTGACGACCTACCTTTTCTCATTCCCTTATTATGTTACTTTGATGGTCTACAAGATGTTTAAAGACGTTTGTTGGCTCATGTTGCCCTCTTGACCCACCATCGACCAGTTCCCCGTCTTCGCCGTCATGGTTGGGAACCATATTGAGGTCGTGCATGTTTCAGTTTGTGCGATGTCCTTTTCTTTTCATCCTCCTTCCGTTGTGTGTCCACCCGGTCATCGCCCCCCAACTGCCTCCCTGCAACTTCCCCTCGGGTTCACCCGGCGAAGAAGTGGACTGGCGATGGTTGACGTTCTCCCCTGCACTCTGGAATTGCCACAGACTGGGCAACGAACATGCGACCAGCGCTCCCTTAGACGACTAATCCTTTTTTCCTTCTCTCGGAGCCCTGCGACCACTTCCTCCCAGGGAACATTTCTTCGTTTTGAGTCGGTACCGGATGTCTTGGTAAAACTCACTCCTGCGCTGTCCCGATATTAACCTATTTTCTCGCACGGCCCCGCTACTGGTTAACCCTATTTATTTCCACTTGCTCCCCTTTCTCCCCTAAAGCCTCCCCTGTCTTCAAGCCTATTCTGACTTACACGCGCTCGCTTTTCCGAACCCGGCTGTTTCCAGCAGTGACTCGGTCTCCCCCCTTTCCTCCCCCTTTGTTACATTTTTCCAAAGCTCCGAGAGCAGCGGTTGAAGGTTTGGCTTTTTAGTGATCATCCCCGGCTCGAGATTGATCGGAAGCTCTGTGCGTCTCCCTCCACCAAATTTTTAAAACCCGTCCCAGGTTCGTGACAGACGAGTCCCCAGGCATGGTATACCTGGTGTATATTCTGTGCAAGCCCCCCAGGGGGGGAGTAGCTTCAGTGGAAGCGAGTTGCATGTCGTGAGCGTGCGACCGGTTGTACTAACCCACAAGACCAACGAGGCTCCTGATATACCGATATAAACCTACCCCGCATACCCGGCACCCCCACCCCCCCCCCCCCCCCCCAACGCCCAATCCACCAATAAAAAACACCGCCCCCTCTCCTTTGAATACGAAAGAATAACAATCCCACAAGATGTTATGGACAAAGGAAACCACCCACAGGCATCCTACCAAACAACAAACACGCGTCACCCCCTCCTCCCCCCCACCCAGCCCTGACATTCACAAAACAAAACCCAACTCACACCCAAAAACCGAACAATGTTAAGCCCTGAAAGGGATGACCCCTCTTATCATGTCCTCCGGAACATTAAATTCGCGATCCATCTTGGTAAATTATAGATCCCCCGCGATGGTGTGTATCATACTCTTCATCGACCCGGCGCTCCGAGAGATCGGAAAGTAATTCTTACCATTTTTCCTTTCTTTATTTCCGGTCGCCCTAAGCAATCTGTTCATTCACACCCGCCTAGGTAATCTCCCGCTTCCTTCTTTGATTTCCTTCCTCGGTGATGTTCTGCGAGGCTGTTTTTTTTCTCACCTCCCCCTTTTTTTAAATTTAGAGGGTTATGTTTTTCTGAAAGTGTCTTTTTTATTCCTCACAACCCAGAAATCGAGTCGATCTCCTTCTCTTCTTCACCGGCATCTTCCTCCTACGGAAGGGAAAAGGATGGTCTACCCTCCTATAGATCAACTTCGGAGATTTTCGCGAGTTCCCCCCTTTTTCTTCCCAACGTCTGCAGGTTGAAAGAGCGCTGAAGAAGGGCCCCCCCTCCGCTGAGCGTTATGGTATAGTGGATCCTCTCTTTTACCCCCTTCTCTCCTTCCATTTTGACCAGCTGGCGCTTGTGGGTGCATTGCATTCCAGACCGTCAGTCATACAGACCTTTTTTTTTTTCAATCGACGGAACGACCGTCTCTGACGCGGCTGCCCTTTTGAAGTAGTAGGCTATCATGATGGAAGAGGGGCTGACCGGATCCGTCTTTTCTCTTACATCCGCCCGGCCCGCAGTGATCCGGTCCCCCCCTTGGCAGGCTATAATAGAAGCTTGTGCCCATCAGTTCTTCCCCCTCCCTTGCCTTTTCCTAGGATGATGAACGGAAGATGCCTAAGAGCCCCCATGAAAGTCCCGGAGGTGAAATATTTGCCCCAACTCGGTTGGTTTCTGCTCAGACTTCAAGTGTCCCTCTCTTTTTTGAACTATGCCTGTGTCCCCCTTCGGAAGCTCTCTAGATTGCATTCGATCTTGACAGAGGTGGGCCGACGGGAAGAGATAAAGAAAATAAATTTTTTTTTTCAAAAACAAGGATGTTAAAAGGCCGTTCATGGGGTTTGGTGGTCATTATTTTCTAACCCTTATGGGGTCACCCTATCTCTTATTTCTGGGTATAAGAGGAAACGTTCTCTTTCGTATCCGCTGAGCACTTCGTACTGCCGCGCCCTCCCTCCACCGCGAGGAATATGTCGCCTCCGTCCCTCTTTTCCACCACGTCTCGGCAGCTTTTTCCTAATAGCGTTGGCATCCGTTGAGCGCAGCTTGCGTCGCGCGGCGCCTGGTCGTGTTGCGCTTAGTTAGGTTTTATTACGATGCTCCTTCTCCTGGTGCCCAATTTGATGTTTAGCTGTTGGGGGCCCCCCCCGCCACGCTCAAGTGGAGAAGATAAGCGCTCTAGTTCCCTGGTATAGACGGGCCCCGTTCGCCCGCGCGGCCTGGAAGGCCCGCCTCGAATCCTCACTGTCTTAAGGCCCGCCGCTCGGACCATGTCAGATCTCGTCCGCTCCTAAATGGTCCTCCTCCGAACTGCGCCTCCGCATCTGTTTGGATGCGCCTAACCAGACGCCCATGTCTGGGGACATCTTGCCCCCACAAATCGATCCCGTGATGCGGCTTCGCGCCTTTGTCCGTTGCGCCCCGCCTACCTCTGCGTCAGGCGTGAGCGCCGCTCCAGCTTCTGCCGCTGAGCACCCCCGACTCGATTTTTTCCCCCCGAACCGGCCTCATCCCCCCCACCCCTGTAGCCTGAGTCCGCGTTGGGTTCTGAACCTTTTTTCGAAGATGAGGCTCTTTTCCAGATAGATTAAGTGTCCTCTACACATGCGAGCCTTTCCCTCTCCGCTTTTCCTCGCAGGGTTTGAGGCGGGAGGTTGATCAGGCCGAAGTATTTGCGAAATTTTTCCTTTTAGCTTTCCTTTTCACGGTTTTGCTGGCTGGCCACATAGCCTCGGCCACGCCAGCCCCGCCGCCTGGGAGTCCGCGCCACTGCCGGCTTTGCTCCCGGTTGTCTATCTCCTCCTCGGGACGGACGTGCGCCTTCGGCCGGGGGTGAGATAGAGCAACCTTTTCACCCCTTGCCTTCCCGGATCGTTGCAACAGATGATCACGTTTACGACGGCTCAGCCTCCTTCGTCCTGAACGTTTTCTTCTTCGTGCGCCAGCGGATGTTCGGCCTTTTAGGCATCGACGCGTTCTACGAACTTTGCCTTTCATCTTTCCCCGATACCGAAATCCGTATCGCAACGCGTGGTGCATCGTTGGACGGTTCCTGTTCACCTCAGCCGCAACATCTGTTTAATAGCTTAATTAGGTATGCTTTTTTTTTGCGGGCTCCTGTTTTCTTCCTCTTCCACCCGAGCGTTGGGTCCTTTTTTGTTTCCCTCAGCCCGCATGAGGGTTCCGATGAGGCAGCTTATCGGGGGTTTACGAGAGTAGCAATAGGCCGCTTTCGATTCGTCTTCTCTGGGTGTAAAATGGGGTCTTTACCTCGCGTCACCACCTATTGGTCCTCCCTCTTCCCTCCCTTTTTTTTACTCCCTTGGTTGATGGAGGCGACGATCTAGTGCATTCTTCGTGACCGAGTAAATGCCGTCCCGGTCTCACGCGCTACGCAGCTCAGCGGGCTCCCTTCCTGCTTTCTGAAAAATGATCCTGACGCGGTGCCCGAGCGCGGGTCATTGCGCGCTCTTTGTTGAGAGTCCTCGGAATTTTTGCTAGCCAGAAACCCTGTCACTCTCATCCAACGACCAAGTTGGGCAGGCCGATTTCCTCTCCGTCCCAGCTCCATGCTCCCTACGCGTTTCGCTTATTAAACTCTTTCTGCAAATCTCCCGGGTTAAGATTAGCCCCGCGGAGCAGCTTTTTCCCGGGCCTTCCATCATGTAGAACGCGCGCCTTCGCCTTCTATTGACATTCGCCTTCGCGAGCCCTTTAACCCCTTTATCTTTTTTTTACGGCCCAAGACTGACTTCCGGACGCGGCCGTCCCTTTTGCTCATTTAAACTAAGCGAGTGTCTTCCCCGGCGTTGATTTTTGGGTGCTACAGCGAGTACGACACACGGGCTCCCGCGTAGTGGCCCGTTCCGGTCCATGATGCTGCTGGCTGAATGTTGTACGTGGCATCGCGAAGGATTTTCCAAGCCGCCCCACGCCCTTTGATTAGGCCATATTCCTTTTTTTCTTTTTGAAATGCACCTGCCCGAGCGACGATTCACCGGCCGCCGGTCAGCGCTCGGCCCCCGCTGCTCGGGCTTTTCAGTGGCATGACTTTTGACAATTACGTTGTCCTCCACGATCTTTTTAATGTCTCGTCTCTTCCGCAGGGGTTCCCTCCTTAACCGGAGAGTTCTCCCATTAGTGGTTGAGGCCCTTTCTCACCTGGAAGGAGGTTGTGCTACGGCACTCGGTCCCTCTGGCCTCGCCCCTCAGATCCAAAAAATGAGTTCTGCCTTCGGCGCCGGAGCCGACAGTGTCATAAATTTCGCTTCTTTATGACTTGGTGATGAACAAAGCTTCTCCGGTCAGCCAGGAATTTGAAATCAAAGGTCTTTATTTCTTGATATTCCTTTTTATGCGCCGGCCGAGACGAGTAGAAGTGGATTCTAAGGGTTTTTGTTATTTCCCGATATCCTGCTCCTAAGTGCGTTAGGGATCGAGTGGGCGGAATGGCCTCATCGCGTTAAGGCAAGTCCTCCAATTTTAGAGACCTGCCTGCAGCTCGGAGCGGCGTGAGCCTGCACGCTTAGTCACGGCGCAGCCTCCCTCTTCCAAAGTCTTCCTGAATTCCCAACGCAACAACGCAAATGAACCAACGGACCTGCCTCCAGCCACACTACCACCCAGATATACGGGAGCGAGAGGACAAGGCCATCCAGTGCAGTACGGCCTGGGGGAGTCCAGACTTTGAGATAGCCGCCCCTCTTAGAAGTTCCGGGTGTGGCGCTGCATTTTGCTGTTTGACCGGGAGAAGTTTGACGCCTCTATACGCTGTATATGTCTATCCAGTACATTAATCTTTTCTCGGGTGTTACCTTGCCCTCTCCCTGCCTCTTTGAGACCAAAAATCGGTCTACGACGAATGCCTCTCCCGTTCCCTGTCCCCAGGAATCGGCTCCCCTTTTTCCCCCTCTTTACTGACAGGTTGGGGTGTTTTCCATTCCTTCCCCCCCTCTTTTGAAAAAGTTCACCGCACGAAGCTCCTTTTTTCAGTTTGCTGCCACGATTTACGTGCCTTTTTGCTTAAGACGCTTTCCTCCCCGTCAAGTTTTGACACCCGCTCGTCTTCTTTTTCTCTCCTTCCACGGCTTTGAAAAGGTACACCTTCAGACCGCCGCTTGGGTTTCAAGCCGTTATCCCCCCATGCATCATGTATCTCCTTAAGATACCCTTACACCGTCCCGGTGCCGCGGACTGCTCGCTGACGGGCACGAGAAATCAGAGTGAAAACCCCCTTTCGGTTCTCGTTTCCCCCCTCGGAGATCCCCTCACCAGCAGGAGCAAAGCTCCTAGCAGCAGAGCAGTATCTATTACAACCATTCCCGCTTTCGCCTCCCGCTACTTTTTTTTCAAGGAAAGGTCTTTTATCCAAGTCCTGATTTCTAGGCCAGCTCTGAAAGGTTTTTCTTCCTTTTTCCCCCAAAGTACCTTTTATCTGTGTCGTCTTCGGCCTCGACCTTTGCTTCCCCTCCTGCCGATGCGTGTGAGCTTGATCCGGAGATAATTGCCCCTCTTCTCTGTTGTTGGGATTAAAGTACACCGCCACCAAAACGGTCAAAAGCCACCACGTCCATTTCCCTTTGATGCGACCAGGTACGCTCGCAAGCAGCACCCAAGGAGTCCGTAACGAAGTAGTCCGCCCCCCGGATCTAATCTTTTTTCTTCTCCCCGTTGCCCTGAGGGTACGACCTTGCTCTGCCCAGTTCACGATGAGTTGACCTAGCTCTGTTTTTGATTTTTTTTTTTCCCGATCGGTTACCTAACAGCGCCATCTCTTGAGAAGGTTGTCGTAACCATTTTTTTTTTTATGCCTCCGCGACTATCCCCTCTTCCCTCTGATGGACAATTCGGTTCACGGCCCCCACCTGGTTTTGATCCGTCGATGCACTTGGTTACATCGAGCGCTTGAGCACAAACTTTGTTGGCTTCGAACAGGCCGCCGGGCCTCAACAAAAGCTTGGCCTTGTTCTTGAAGGAGTACCCGACGCCCAAGACCTTGATTCATCGAATCGGTGTCTATGATCCACAACTTCCCACACCTTCAACCGCTTCCTCGGAAGCTTGAGCGCGCCTGAAAGGGCAGCACTTTTCGATCCCCGCGCATACACTGCTGCCACCGTGATCCCGGGCCGCCGGAACGCATTTCTCCGGTGAATTCTTCTGAGTTCCTTTATTTATTCTCGTTTTATAGCCCACTCGTTTTTTCCTTGGTGCCCGTTTCGATCTGCATCTTGAAAAACAAGTACTGAATTCCCCTCTCCTCTTCTGATGAGCGGTAAACCGCAGCTCATGATCCCAAATGTTCCGTGCTTGAGGGACAATAGATAGATTGTTTCTTTCCGGTCTCTCCCTTTGCCGGCTCAGGTCGTAGTTTTTCGTGGTCTATATGTTCCCCCGCAGTTGGCTGCCTGTTGCTATTTTCGTCCCTCCCCTGACATCTTGCCGTCCGTCCATGTGACCTCGTTGGATGCAGTCGTTAGACTTGACGTACAATACTTATTTTTTTTTTTGAGAGAGATCCTTTCCCCCTTTTCGCATTTCCGGGTTAACAGGCGCAGTGTCTGGTGATTTGCGTTATCAGCAATCTGAGCATGTTTTTGCCAACGTCGTATTGGGTGGTGTTGGTTTTTTTTCTTCTGAGTGTTCCGAAATGAGTCAGTGTCCACGACGACTCTCTCTCAATTCCCACCGTAACCCCTGGTGATCACGTGTTTCCCCCCCGTCTGCTTTTCTTGCAACATTGACTCGGCTA
>Ga0179593_1634568_pt1 | contig 17161 bp, 17 predicted proteins | sample CZODoug2_1_08_16_FD_185931 | JGI IMG/M metagenome (GOLD analysis project Ga0179593, IMG submission 185931) | Vadose zone soil fungal communities from Angelo Coast Range Reserve, California, USA - CZODoug2_1_08_16fungal (PacBio error correction) | ecosystem: Environmental > Terrestrial > Soil >... | reverse complement strand
TCATACACCATTAAGGGATACTCCCCACTTTTGGCACTCACTATAAGCCTCTCAATTGCAAAAAAGAAGGTTGCCCAGCCCTACCTTAGACAAACCCCACCGCGTCATGCGGGGAAGTAGTCGCGGATTCAATTTTCCTATCATCTCCAGGCTTTTCCATTGGTAAGTCCCTTTGGTTCCCTGCGATATCAGATGGCTTATGTGGAGAGAGTTCTTTTGCGACTCTTCCTGTGCGCGCAGCGAGTCGGCGGAACGTGGTTGGCTTTTGGCTGCGACGGCCCTTTATCCCTTTTTTGTACTCTACTGGGCCTACAGCTCGCCTGTTTGGTTTTTTCTTTCTCCTCTGACTTGCACCAGAGAGTCGTGCGGATCGGTTTGACCTTTACCCCCAGTTCTCATCCGCCGCTCCCTCCTACGGGAAAGGGTGTTTTCAAATCGGCCCTAAGCGTTTCATGGTCTGTTCCTGGCGGCTTCTCGAATCCGACTCAAACTCACTCTGCAGTCGCCCTTTTCCGCCTCTTTGAAATCCCCGGCGGCGAAAGTTCCTTGCAGCTCTTGAAAGCATCGCCCCTGCAGCCGAACATATGAATCTTGGGACACCCTCAAGGATCTGAGGTAGAGGGACTTTTTGCCCCTGCATGCGACAGCCCCCTTCAGCGCAGGCCCCGGTTGAGAGCGTTAAAAACTTCCCTCCGTCTTCGTAGCGTACAGTAGGATGCTGAACCTTCGTGGCTCGAACCTCCCTCCCAGAATTTCCCCCTAGTTTTTATTTCTCAAATGACGAACGTCTCCCCGGAAAGAGACCTTTTTTTTTGAGTCCGAATGCGCTTTGGCCATCTCTCCCGCGCTTAATGGGTTAAGGTGCGATCCTACTACAGCACCAATGTGTTGCCTTCGAGCTTTCGTTCATTCGCGGTTTTTTAGAGACGCTCTGAATCTATTGAAAAATATGATCTTGACTCAGATCGGGTCAGAAGGCACCAAGGCTGCAGTTTCACGGAGATTCCCCCCTGCTCGACTCCGTCAATTCCTATGAAGACCTCCTTGCTAACCTTCTCTGTGTTTTTTTTTTTTGTTTTTTTCTTGACTCAAGCCCCCCCCGCCTTTCCCAAGTTTGCATTTTTCCCTTTTGATTAGCAGGAGGCGGAGACCGATCACCAGCGACTTGTCCCCCAGACACTATTTTTTGTTTTTCTTAGTCACCCAATTTCCCCGCACTGCCCTATCAGCTCTTTAAAAGAGTTTACGAGGGAAACGTCCGAATGCCTCCCCACCTTGGTTTCGCCCTACTCATGCGTCAAGTTTCTTCTTTTTGAAAAAGCGCACATCTTTTCCCTTTGAACTGAGGGCCTGACTTCCATCTATACAGCATGGTTCGTTATAAATTCGCCGCCGATCTGCGGTGAGGGCACGGCCGCCCCCTCCACCTATCTTTGCCCTTTTTAAGTTGAGCGCTCCCTACGGTGGAAAACAAATCCCTTAATCTCTGACCCCACCGGATAGTTAGATCCCCTTGTAGGCGAATGGCTCTAGAAGCATTGGCCCCCATGTCTTCCTTTCTTCTTGAGTGACTCTTTCGTCAGTAAGGATAGCAGGCAGGTGAACGCTTAGTTAAGAAAAGTTTTCCAGGATCCGCTTTAAACGTGGGCCTCACCCTTTGGTGTCTGTGAGTCTCCGCCTGCGTTCTTTCCTTGATAGCAGTTTCCACACGTGGCCAAATAAGAGATGAAGCCCCACTCTACAGGAGTGGTTTCCTTGACAGGATGACGCGCGCTTATCATGTCATGCTCTTTTTCCGCTTCCCGTTATGCATGTCCTTCTGGTTCTCCGGTGAAACCCGAGGTCGCTCCAGACGCTTTCGTGTAATCCCGGTCGGTAGCCTTTGAGTGAACCGAAAAACGGATTCCCAGTGCTCTCTTTCTGACACTCATTTTTCTTTTCTCCTCCCCGTGTGAGAGGGATCTTTCGACTTCCAATATTCCTTTTTCCTCATATTTGTCTTTTCTCTCCCAATTAGGAGAAGTCTGTACCAGCTCCCCAGACTGATGCCGGGAATGCCGGCTCCCTCTTGGTTTCCCAAAAAGGGCCTTTGCCGGAATTTTCTCTCTGACAAATGAGTTCCTTGCGCTTAATCCTTCTTTCCCCAACTTCAAGTGCCCTTTGCCTTTCTTGTTGCATTTTTCACTTTTGTTCGTTCAGTCATACCCGCAGCTGAGACTCACCTTCCAGAACCCCTCTGCCCCTTTGACCGCGGTTAATTTTTGCGGTTTGTTTTGTAGCGTTACTCCCCTCCTTTTTCGCTGTGAGGACGGGCTTGAACCTACCTTAAATGGCGTCCATCAGGTTTTTCTCTATTCGGCCCCCAGATGCTGCGAGGAGAATCCTTTTTTCCCTCGAGGTGTAAGGCTGGGCGCGCTTCACTGAATCTTCATTCGTTATGCTTGTGCTCCCTGCTGCCAGCCCGCCCTATACGGGCAGGCTCCGCCCCTTACTCAACACCATTCTCTTTATGTAAGGTAGTGAGAAGGTTTTCGTTTTCGGGGTATTTTTGCCCGGAATGCCCCTTTATTCCTTGGCATTGAACCATGGCTTTTTATGAACACGGTTGCTCATATTCCGGACGGTTCCCTTTGATTGCAGAGATTAGTATAGGCCTTGGTGAGGGAGTGTTTGGTTGACGACCCTAGAAGGCTTCGTGGTTTTTTTTTTTCTCCCCTGATATCCAGCCACCTGGTCTCCACACCTTTCGACTTTCAAGCGCGCTTTGAGCACCTGAAATTCTCTGAAATGTTCCGCCCGTTGGTCTTTTTTTTCTTGACCTTCTCCTTCTGGGGAGGCGTTAAACGGTGCGTTCAGTAATTGAATCTCTTTCTGTAGAATCGAATATGTTGGGTCCTCTTTAGCGGCCTTTTCCTCAGGCCCTCGTTCCCCCGGCGACGATTGACGGCCCTCCCACATTGGGTTTGATTCTCCTCGTAACGTTAACCACTGTCACTTCGCTTTATCGAGACGCCATGAGGTTCCTTTTTTCTAGGACCCCCCCTGCATGCCGTACTTTCTTCTACCCTTTCAAATATGATTCGGAGGGACTTTGTGGGATTTCGCGTTCTTTCTCACGATGATTCGTTCCCCCTCCGACTGGCTCACTGATACTACTCCTGTAGTTTCAGCTCCCTTCGTGTGTCCCTTCTGGTCTTGAGACAGGATAGATCGCCTGCCCATTCCTTGGTGTCAAATGCCTCTTTTTTTTTTTTCCATCTTCGCTATGCGATTCGTCTTCATTTCTGGATCTGCTTTTTACTTCACGGCTGACCCTCGTGATCAAAAAGTATTTCATGTCCTTCTGCGGTGAGTGTGCGGTCCCCCCTACTCTAGACCCTTTTTTCACGGGACTCCCCCTCTCGTTAATCATTCGACTCTTTTTTCTTCGACCCTTTTTTTAGTGAAGTTCTGCGTTTCCTCCGTCAACTTGTTTAATGGAAGGTTTCGTCATGTCCCTACTTCTCTTCCGCGTCACAGGGACTAGTGGACCCCCGCGACCAAGGCTAAGAGCCCTTCCCCTTTCCCTCCCCCCCACTGCCCCTCTTCCAAGTGAGCGTCTCCTGTCCCTGTACCGTCCTCTAATCCGGAGGCCAGCCCCCCTCAGCCCCCCCTATCCTTCATCACTCCGCGCGCGCGCCTCCTAGTCTCCCCCCTTCCCCTCCAAACCTTCGTCCCCTCGACATCCCCCCCCTCTCCCCTGTCAACCGCTGTCAGACCGACATTTGTGATTCCTCCTTCCCATTTTTTTTGCCGTAAGACTTCCATCCGCCATCCTCGCTGTTCTCCCCTTTACTTCCCTGTTTTCTTTTGTTTGCTCCCGTCTGTGTGATTCAGACTGTTGCTCTAGATTGCAGTAGGCTTAACGCCTTTCTTTTTCTTTTTCTACTATGTTTAGTTTTGTTGCTAGAGTCAAAAAGTCCTTTCCTCCCTATGATTACTTCCCTTTCTTCCCCCCTTTCTTAAGAACCAGATCGATTGTCCCCACCTCGGTGAAGAAAAAACTTGATCGTCTTCTCCGGCTGCCGATCTCTTTTTCCCCTTCTTCTATTCGTTTCCAGCCCAAGGCTTTCCTTTTAAGTCTAGTTCCATTCCTCTCCGGCTGGCTTACTTTGTTTTTTTCTTAAGGGAGAAGGGGGCTGATGTCGATAGCGTCTGGTTTTCCTTTCCTCGGTTTCTGGCTTATGTTTTGTTTCCGGATTTCCGGTGTTGTCATACTGTCAGATGGTTTTCCCCCTTCTCCCCAGTCCTTTGTGGGCTTGCCCAGTTCCGCCCTCTTTAACCTTGGTCGTTTGCCCAGAGCGCTTGATCGGCTTTTGCCCCCTTTTCTAAATCTCTCTTTGATCCTGCGGCTCTTTCGGGACGCAATGCGAATTGTTTCTTTCCCCCTTTGAGTTTCTCGCTTTCCCCTTTCCCTTGGACGTCTTCTGGTAGACTCGTCTACTCCCCACTACCAGAAGACAAGTCCTGCGTACAGGTACTTATAGGTGGAATGTTTTCTTTACCGTCCCAGCGGCATCTCCGTTTGAACGCTTCCCCCTCCTCCTCCGCCCCTTCCTTCCCCCCCTCACACCCGACGGCATCGCTCGTACGGTGGGCACCCCTGTCTATGCTATGACTGCTTTTTTTTTTTTTTTTTTGTCGCGCCAGCGCAGGCAGTTTTTTTCGGGGTGCTCACCCAAGAGCTGAACATTCGATTTCCATGTAGGATGTGCACCGTTTTTCTCACAATCCAATTTCCTTTTGAGCTCCTCGCAGTAGAGTTAGGTTTCCCTACCTTTCTTACCTTCTCCATCCTATACCGTTTCCCTTTCCTCCTTTCTAACTCGGAATTTGGTCTACGTCTCTCCCAATTCCCTTGGGTTTTTGATTCCTAAATCAACCCATTTTCCTCCTCTCGGGTCGCCGCTGAATTTCTCTTTTTGGGTTTTTTAACCCCCCCCCCCCCCCCCCCCCCTTCAACAACCCCCCCCCCCCCCCCCCCCCCACCCTGGCGGCAACATTTCTTCTATATTCACACACCTATGATCCTAGGTTCCCTTACCGATCTCCTTTCCTAACAACCCCCCCCAAAACTAAGATTTAATGCTTGTCATTCTCAGCACTCTTTAACGGCGCCTTATCCCCCCCTGTTAAAGGAGGACCGGTTTAAGGCGGCCGTCTTGCTTGCAATGATTAGGCCCACGATGGTGACCGGTTTTGCCTTTTCTTTCCTCAGTTTTTTGTCTCCCTCAACTAGTCCCTCCCAAAAGCACCACGGATGTCAAACCATTCCCACCCCAAGGCCCTTGACCGTTTGAGTGTACATCCCCAACGAGTTGGGTCCGCAATTTCCTCCCCTTTTGAGCACCCCCCTTTGTTTTTTCCTCCAGTGGATTTCCCAATGTTTCAGTTAAAAGAATGATGTTTGCATTCCCCGTTTGCCTGATAACTTTCCCTTTTCCCTTCCCAGACGAGAGCTCCCATGGTTTTTAGGACTGGAACTTCTCACGCATGTTGGTTCTGGGCGTAACAGAACCAAGAAACTTTAAGGTTACCTTTTTTCTTTTTTTCAGGTTTTTTGCCCCACCTCGCCTCATCATCGACTATCCCCTTGCGTTCCTGACTCTTCCTTCGGCCGCCACTCTTTCCACCTTCGTGGAATTTTCCATGCCACCGTAGTTCTCCTGTCTCCCGTCCCTCTCCTTGCAGAATTTTCTCGGACTGTGAAAGAGACGTCGCCTCCCCTTCTCCTCCCCGACCTTCCCCCTTTTTTACTTGTGGTTGCGTTCATTCTTGTTTCGTTATTGCGGCTCCTATTCCCCCACAGTGGACCTCCGAATCCTCCCAGGTGTTCCCTTTGACTTGCTTTTCGAATGGCATCTACTCTCTATTCTGTCCCTTGGTCAGTCGAGTCCCCTCGCTTGAGTGTGAATGCGGTTGATCTGTTTCCCAGAGGTAGCTACCCTCTCCTCTTGGCTTACTTCAGGTCGTCTCTTGAGTTCGAACAGTGACACCAATTTGAACCGTTGAGGTTTTTCCCCCTATCTCTTTATCCTTGTTGTTTTAGAGTCGCTGTGAGGAATTTTCTCACGGTTCCCCCCTGGTTTGACTCACCCTCCTTATCCGACCTAGTCCGCGAGCAGATTAGCGTGAGTTGGGTTCTTCCCCCTGCACCCCCCTGCGGGACATGCGCAAGTTTCCTCTCGTTCAACTACAGGACCCGGCTGGAGCGTTTCATCCTGCGTAAGAAAATTCCATTTCTTTTTTCGAGCCTCGGCTTCATTTGCCAAATTTTGTCCTTCTCTCAAGCACCCCTCCCTCGTCCCACCTTCCCCTCAAGAACCTGAACCCCTCTGCACAATTTCAAGCGGCTTTTCTTTGCTTTTCTCCGTCCCCCCGTTAGAGTTTTTCCCCCCTTTCACGATTCGTCTCCTTGGCCTTTATAAAACTGTCATGTTGTTTTCGGCCCGCAAATTGGACTTCCACAAGAGCAGCGATTTCTCCCGAGTTGATGCTTCCTAGTAGGTGAACCGATGTGTTGAGAGTCTCAAAATGCGGCTCTTTTGTGAAGAGTTTTGGCCCCCTCAAAACTAAGATGTTTAATTTTTCTTCCCCGAACACCCACCAGGATGTCTACCTTTTGAATTTAGTTGCTCAACTCCTGGTTTGATTGGGTTCACAATTTTTTTTTTCATTTGCACACCCGTGGATAACTCCACTGATTGAGTCCAAACGGTTTGTTGCTCAAGTTTGTCATTGGACAAACTAGGATTTTTTTTCTCTTTTCTTTCCTCCAGATTTTCCCTTTGGTGAGGGCGTGGCAATTTGGTGACGATTTCGACGGTGATGCGGTGGTTCTGCTCTTGCTCTCCCTTCCCAACTGTCCTCCTTTTTACCCATTTAACCGTTTTTTCCCCATCGTGGACTCCCTTCCCCCGCTCCAGAGCACCCTCCTTGTGTGGAAACCATGTTCGGTACTCGTTCCTTTTTTTTGAGCCCGATCTGTTTGACTTGAGGCTGAAAGCTTCCGACCGTTGGTGCCTTCATGGATCAACCCTTTTTTGTATGGCGTCCCTTGTCCTTTTTATTTTTTTTTATTTATCTGGTCTTCACCCCGGCCCCGATTTCCACTCCTAGTAGGCCCGGCGACCCCGCTCTGAATGCAGCCCAATTGGGGGAGCCTCTTCTCCGTCCAGCCACATGTCTTTTTGATGATAGATTGACTAACAACAGGGCGATGTCGGTATCGTGCCATAATCCCGACCCTTTCTTTTCTTCCTGAAATCTAACACTCTCTTCACGGCGCTTAAGCTTAGGGACGGTCTTTCGTTATTTCAGCTTCGCATCCTCTCCTTTTACCAGATAGACGAATAATGTATGTTTTTCACGCGTCGCCTTTTTCCCCTTTTCTGAGCTTATCTTTCTCTTGCCTCACCGGTCCCCCACCGTGAACGATGTTTTACCCCCCTCTCCCCCCTCGTGTTTTTCCGGTTCGGCCATGGGCGGGGATTGATTTTTTTTTTTATGGATAGGTACCGAACTCGTGTGAATTTTCCCCCCCCTTCCCTGTTCAACCCTTTCCCTTCGTCGGTTAGTTTGAGTAACGGACTTCTCCCCTTAAAACAGGCCCCTTTAACTCATCCCTTGATCCACTTCTCCCCTCTTGCTTTTAATCTGTAAGAAGGCAAGACGGGAGAAACTACTCCTTTTTTACTCATTCCTCCCCCTCGTTCCAAGACTCTGTGGAACAACAGAGAACCTTCCCTCTCACCTCTTCCTCGTCCTGTCACCTCAAAATTCGATTAACCTTGCGGCGTGGTCCTTGCCAGTTCCCCGGACCCGAATTCAATTTTTTTTTCCCTATTCCACTCCCCCCCCAAGCCCATCAGTCTCCCCCCTCTCCCCAATCAAGCGAGAGTTCCCCCTTCCTCTTCGAACCCCTTTCTCCCTCTCACTTCACAATCCAATGCCTTTATTAATTGAACAAAGACTTTTTTATGAACGGAAACCTTGATGATGCTTTTTTCCCACTTTTACTGTCCTCTCCATTACAGCTAGAATCCTCGGTAGCATGAATGGGTTTTTTTCCTTTTTTTTTAGGGCCCTTGCATTTCATTCGATTCTTTTTTGCCTTTCGAATAGAGTTTTTGAGACTGGAGCGCCCATGAGTCCCGGCATGGTGTCTCTCTTTTCCCCCTCCCTTTTTTTTTTTCTCTCTGATCACACACCATTAATGGATGTACGAATTTTGGTACCTTCTTCCCCCCCCTCAATCTTATCCCCTTCCCCCCCCCTACTTTCACCCCAAGAAGGGACTTCTCAACAAAAGTAAGCCCCAGGTGCAAGTCCAAGGCGAACAGATTATAGGATTTCCTTTCTCTTTTCGTAACTTTCTGATTCCCACAATGGATGTGTCCATTTTCCCCCACTTTTTTCCGTCGGAGTTTTTAAATGTCGACGCTATTTATTGTTTCTCTCCCCTTTGTCAGCGGTGAGATCTTCGGTGCGATAGCGCGGATTGATTTTTAGGACTTTTTGGTGTCGCCGGCCCTTACTTTTTTCCCTTCCCACCACTTGCTACTTTTTCCCACTTCCTTGTTATGGAATCTTGTGTTTTCGTCCGGCATATTGAATGCATTGTAGTTTTTCCTGATTCTTGGGCCTTGGCTTCTTGACCGTCCTTGAGAAATTCCTTCGTATAAATAATCGATTCTCTATACTGCGGCAGATGGTCGGGACACCTCTCTGCCAGTGGACCCTTTTTTTATTGAACTGGTCCTTCCCTGCGGCGTCTTTAGACTAGTACGACTAAAACAAGTCTCCCCCTCGAATAGTAGTCGGACTGAAAATTCATGCTTTCTCCCCCTACCAAGCATATTTTCAAACGTACCTGCATCAGAACGACTCCTTCCCCCTCCCCCCTGATTTCTTCCCCCCCTAACGTTCTCTTCTTCTAATCTTGGATGCGCATCCTGCCTTATCTACTCGTAAAAGAGAATCCCGGGGTTTCTAACCCCCCCCGTCCCCTCTGAAGCCTCTTTCTGTAGACGTAGGATTGCGTTGTGGCCCTCATCCTTGGATACCCCTCCCCCCCCCCTCCCCCGGCCTAAGTGTCCATTGGGCATCCTGAAGCGAGCAGGACGCATATACTCACTTCTTTTTTCAGATGGTTTTTTCATCGATCCTCCTGCTGTCACATGTAACGTATGGCGACGTACTTCCCCTCCACCATGTGGTTTTTTTCGCTTTTTTTTTTCGTGGCAAGGCGAGGATGGCCACAAACGCCGGAGAATTTCGCCCCCTATGCCCCCCCCATTATCTTTCTCCCCCACCAAGATTGATTCCTTCCTTTGCCCCACATTTCACGGCCACAATAAATTCCCTACATAGCCGTCCCCCCATCAGAGCACCCTTTCCTTTTTCTTTTTTTTTTTTGAGCGTGTTAAATCCCCGCTTTCCTTGTGAAACGCCTTCTTTTGATATCCTACGCGAAGACCACGAAGCTACCTTGAGTCCCTCCAAATTAACACCCCCCCCAATTTAGGCACTACGAAGATCTCCTGCATAACTCGTGGCGTCCAGTTGAAAAGTTCGCCTCTCCCCACCGTTTTATCCATTTTTCAATGGAACCCTTTCCAAGAGTTGATCCCATTTGTTCCCAAACCGGAACATATCTTTCCCCCCTTTCCATGTTTTAGTCCTCGTCGCTGGTTTGTCTTCCCAGGGATAAATCAGCTCTTTTCGTGTTATGGCATACTTCCCCATACGTTCAATCTTTCCCCTGGTGAACGCTCTCCCATTGTGGTTTCCCCCTTCTCCCCATTCGCCTCGATGATTCCCTCCCCCTTGCTGCCCTCTTGTCGGCACTCCGCTCCCTGACCCGGTCTTTCTTCAAACCTTTCTCATTCGTTGTGACCGTTCCCTGTGCGTCTTCCTGCATCTCTTTGGACGTGAAGAGAAAGGAGAGACCTTCCCCCGCTCCCGCAGTGTCCAGTGGCATCGGGGGGTTCGGTATGTTCCCCTGTCGGGTATGTGCGTAGGCCTTTCCCCCCCTTTTTCCCTCCTCTGACGACGACACTTCTTCCCATGCATTCTGTTTTTTTTCCACGGAAGGCTGCTGGACATGGTCAGCGCGTGAATAACACATTTCTGCCATTTTCATTAAGGTGTTCTCCTCTTTTTAAGAGGTAGCCGTTTTCCCCTTCCTTGCATCTGGTTCGTTCTCAGGTCCACATCGAGTCTCCCCCCGACAAAATCGTCACCACGTGAGATCATATGCGAATCTTTCTTCCCCCTCCGTGTTGTTGGTTCTATCTTGCGACGTGGAATCTTCTTTTCCCCTCTTTCAATTATTTTTTGCTAACCATTATCACTTTAGCCGCCTATTAGCGGCTATCAGCGCTGGGTACTGCAATATTACCTCTCCCACCTTTTTTGACATGCGGAAGATCCCCTTTTTTTCTCCAAAACCGCGCTCTCGCACTCACAGGACGCGCAAAAGCCTTCACCGGGTGCCTTGTTATTGAGTTATGCCCACTGGTGTGACTTCTTTTTTTTCTCTCCACAGAAGTTCCCTCACATTTTTCGACCTTTTTCACGACTGAAAGCCAGTTGTCTCCCTTTCGGTGCCTTTTGTCTTCTCCCACCCGTGAGTTCCTCTTGCGTTCGATCTTGCGGACGCTTTTCCACCCACAGGGTGGGTCGAATGCCCCAAGGCGGCCTCTTCTCTTTCTTTTTTTCGTCACATATGGCAGCGCGGCTTACCTTAGAGGGAGATGTTGATTTTTGGGGCACAACCGCTTGTGAAGATTCCCCTAATCGGAAGTGAGTTCGAGGCTGCGCCACTCATCCTGCTGAGCATTGATCCCGTTCTGACCAAAAAGGCGTATCGTTTTTCTTTTTTTTTGAGCATCTTTATTCTTCTCTGATTGCCAGGGGAATCACAATTTCTTGGGAACTTTTTTCCAATCCACTGTTTTTTCCCCGTGTTTTGATTGCGTCGGAAGTCCTTCCCATAGTGATTGAGATTATCTAGTCGCGGGTGTCTTTCTGTTGGGCTTGACGAACCGCCTCTTCTTCTTTCTGGTGGTCGGCGCGTTACGATCATAACTCCCCCCCCTCCCAATTTACGTACACCAGCTGGACTTAATCGAAATCACCGCGCGCTATCTTTGGCTCTGGAACTGGGCGTATATGGCCTTATAGTTGGTAGGATGTAGGCGTTTTTTCCTCGACCCGCCTTTGGTGCCATTTAATCAATCAGTGTATTTTGTTTCCGAGCGAACATTTGTTGCTCTTTTATCGTCAGACGTCCTTCTCTAAGGACCGTTATTTTCCCAGCTTGAAGTCTTCTTTTCTTGCTCGATCGCCTCCACGACTGCCGCGCTGATCGATTTCCTCCCTTCAACCCTGAAAGCGTTTTTTTAAGATACAATTTATTTCACGGAATAGGTAGTCGAACCGGTATGCCACTCTTTTTCTGACTAAGCGAGGAAATTTCTAGGTTTCTTTTTAGTTGATTTGAACTGAGGCGCACCTTCCTACTGGATACCTCAGAGAGCGGTTTTCATTCCTCCCTTTCTTTTGAGTTGGAGCGACAGATCGAGGAAATCTGAAATCATGTTTCAAAAGGGCTGATGCCTTTTTTTGTAAATCATTTGGCCGCTTTGGAAGGGGCTCTTCCCTTCCTTTTTCTCCTGTGCGGATTCCCGTTCGAACCTCCGGGGCATTTCCCCCTAATTTGTGTCGACTCCGGCTTCTAGTTTTGTTTTCTCTTCTAACGAAGCAGCCAGGAAAACAGGCGGCACGTAACACGTTCCTGTCCTCCATGCGCGCTTCTCCGTTCCGGCAGAAGCTGACTTCGGCGGATTGAGAATGTTTTTTAATTTCAAGCGTTAAGCCTCTCCCAGACTCGCTTTTTCCCCCTTCCCTGGCAGTACCGAGGGACGGAACTTTTTTCCCGAGGCTAAAGGTGAGAGTGCGCCCCTGTTGCCCAGTCGGCCCGACCACACCCCGAGAACCCCCTTGCTAAACAAGAATCCACGAGCACCTTTCTTGGTATGCCACGGAATTTCGCACTTTCCCAAACGGCCCTCCCAACTTCCTCATATCGTCGCGGACCCCCGCTGCTGAAAATCAGCCCTTTGGTGATCCTCAAACCGACTCCTCCTCCTTCCTCCCCCCCCGTTAGAATTGATGAAAAGGGGTCGGGCAGTTGCATTCACAGGTTTCGACTCTGGTGCACTGACGCAATAGAGTGCTTGGAGCAGTAGGTGCGCAAATTCTTAAGACTGCCTTTTTTATTATCTACTTCCCGGGTGTTGTTGTTCTCTTCTCCCCCTTTTCCCTAATTGCTAATAATGCTGTGCAATATTCGTTCAAGTAAATCTCATTGAAACACAAAAACTCTTTGAATGCAAACCTTGACTGTAACCGACCCCAAAAATTTCCTGGACACTCTATTTATATGAGTTGAATGTTAATATTATGTCCTTTCCCCCCCAATGGGCCCAATGTTTAAGAAGCTTTTGAAGATCGCCAGCCCCCTTTCGGATTCATCCTCCGTTTTGGCGACGGGTGCCGCAGGGCGCTCGGCTATTGATTTGGATTGGAGGTCCCCCTCTGGTTCTTCCGGTTTCCTTTTGTCCCTTTTTTCTGTCTATACTGGGACAAATTCCCTCCTGCTCGCCTTGTCTGAAGATGATGTTTTTCCGTCCTCTTTCCTTAATTGGGCCTGTTGCCACACTGGGACCGATCGGTTTTCCCGAAGAATTAATTTTCCAAAGTTTATCCCCACTCTATCATAGGCCCTCTTTCCCGGGCCTCCCCCCTCGAGCTGGATTAAAAGAGTTGCTTCCCTGGGCCGTCCTGCCTGATTTTTCCTACTCCCACCCACTTCCCCCGCCGCAGCGTATCCTCTGTATACCAGGAACTATCTGTCCATCCCCTTCGATTTATACCTTCCTCTCCTTGAAGATAGATCCCCGCCCTCCTCTGAATGGCATTATAAAAATTCTTCCCCCCGCACCTTTTCATTCTTCTCATTTCCTTTTTTAAATTGATATGGCCAGACTGTCGCGCCCCTTTTTCCCTGAAAGGGCCCCGGTGTATCGCGTCTCCGCTGACAGACGACTTCTCCCCCTTTAGAAAGTAGGGAGGGCTTGATGGCCGTCATCAACCCCTTACCCTTCCCTCATCTTATATAGCCTATCTTGCATAAAACTGTCGAAGGCAACCGTTTAGCGGACATTTAAGTCTTGAAGAATCTACGCTCGCGCCTGAATTTTTTCCCCCCTTCCTGCTGGGTTACGGTTTTATCTCCCTACCCCCTGTTTTTTCTTGATTTTCTCTGCGGGCTTATGGCGAGGGCTTTGCAATAGCACGTTGCTCTTAGTTAGTACGATTCCATTTATTTGCTCGGTCTGAAAGATATGACCTACTTCAACCGGCGTTTCCCTGAAACTCCCAGATCTGCCCGAATCGATCAACGGCGATTCACGCCCATTCTAGTTCCTTTTCTTGCCTTGAGATTCCTCAATTTCGCCCACGATTGTGTTCCAGGTTAAAGTTGATTCTCCTTGATTTCCAACAGTCCGCACCCCCCTCCCAGTAATAATAAGGGCGTTCACCAAACATCCAACCCCCCCCTTCCTTCCTGCCGAAGTCTCAAAGTTTCCTCTGGCACCTTGTACTCCTGCCAACACCCCCCCGTCTAAAGTCTTTTCCAATTTGAAAGAGTTCCGGAATATGTTTCAACTTTTTCCACTCCAGCACCCTAATACCGCGTGCCTTCCCCCTCCAATGAAATCGGGTTTTGTAAAGTTATCCCCGAGCCAGCAGATAGTGATTCCACTCTTCCCACTCTCGAATGAAATCTTTTCCCTCTCTCCCCCAAGAATTACGGTGGAGCACCCCAATAACATCTGCCTTCTTTTCCAAAGGCGCTCCCGATCCATCTGCTGATCAATCTTTCCTAGCCGAACTTATGCATTCTTTCCCCCAGACGAAATGTAGTTAGTTGAAGTGCCTCCTCAGGGGCTTCGTCATCGAGGAAAGGGTCCCTTACTGCGTTTCTCCCCCTCCCTTTTTCCCCCCCTGCACAGGATTAAGTCTTGTCAAATGTGGCAGCGGTGGTATTGGCTTTCATGTCGCTCCGCTCTCCTGAAGTACACCAGTGGCCCCCCGCGAAGACGCCCATTCCCGAAGCCTTGGAACGGCTTTCTTTCTTCCTCTTTACGCATAACTTTTCCCGAAGCTTTGCTTACCCTTTCTTGCGCATTAAAGGTTGTGCGCTTTCCACCGCTTAGCGTCCTTTCTTCCTCTAGAGTGAGTTTTTTCTCCTGCCCAGAAAATGGAGTCTACCAACTAGTCTTGTACAGTGTCGAGAGATTACGTAACCCTCTCTCGTTCAGCCTCCCCTTTTTGAGAGTCTGATGGTCGGACGTCGATTGTCCCCTTTCCTCTCCGTTCGATAATTCTCGCCCATTAGTACGAGACCCCTCTTGCCTTTTTCCGGGGCCTTCCCTCTTTCCCCCCCGCGCACAAACGGAATTCATGTTCAGACGAACTTTTGTTATTCCCTCGCTGACCATGCGGCGCCTTTCCTCTTGCAGCATTTTCACCTTAATTGAGCTTTTGTAGAGGCTTTGCACCTTTTGTGACCTTTCTCTCAGAATCGCTGAGCCTCCACCTTTCACAGAGACCACCGCACCAATTTGACCCGGATAATTGCCGGTGACTGTTTTTTTCTTCCCCCCGCAGTCGATTCACTCCTCGATGCTCCCCTTGCGGACGCGGAGGCCCTTGCCACTCCGACATTGGTCGTGCTTTTCAAGTCCTGCCCTCCAGGGCGGATTTGCTTGGCTCCGACAATTCTGGCCGCGTGCACGCCTGGGGCGATTATGAGCGCGGTGTTTGCATGAAGGCGGGGCGCGTTAAATTTTTTTTTTCCTTTTGTCGCTCTCTTTTTCTGGGAGAATCCCACGCAGATCAGAGGACTTCCGCCGACCCCACAACCCTTTTCGTTTCGTTCGTGAGCCCGCGTGGTTTTTTGAGTGCTAGGGATTGCACGTTTTCCCTGCCCCCCATGGTTGTCCCAAGTTTGCCGCCCACTGGCTTCCCCCCACCTTTGGGCTCAAGGCTTTTTAGGCACGTTCGATTCCCACTCGTTTTGAGAGTTCTTGTTCCGCATGTTTCATGTTTTTACGCCCCTTTCGCCGGAGATGCGGGTGGTGGTCGGTCTTTGGATCTTCATCCCGCCCCCTGCGATAAAATTTCCGTTTTCCCCAGCGTGGGAAAGATCATTGCCAAGGCGGACGAGCACCTTTGACGTTCTCCTTTCCCTTTTCTTACTCGCCGTTGATCGTGATTTCTGATGAATATGGAGGAGGACTTTTTTTTTTTTTCCTTTTTGGCTGTTTTCCTTTCCCTCTCAATGTTAGACGGCCTGTCCTCCCTAGAACTTTTGTAACTTTAGCAGGACGAAATTTACCGGACGATCTTTGATTTGACCGAGTCACTGACCAGAGAAAGCCCCCCTTTTTTTCCTGCTCTCGCCGTAACCCCCCCTGCCTGATCGAGGACGCCCACCAGTCTCCTCCTTTAGTCTCTGGCCTTCCTCTCTTATATATGCCTTTTAAGTCGCCTATGGTTATCCAATGAGGCTTCTACGCCTTCCTTTCTTTTCCTTGCCTGTTTGGATGTGTTCCACTGATGAGGCGCATCCTTTGATTAAAGTCTCTTTTTACGGCGCGCGGTTCTCGCCTCCTTGCTCCTGCGCGGACAGATTTCGTCGGCTCTTCCTTCCCTTTTTGAAAACGTTCGATGAGACCCCTTCCTTTGAGGGTGTAAAGCCGGGCCTCATTCTTTGCAATTGAGGGGATAGACTTTCGGGATTTTTTTTCCTCCCCAGAGCCCTTTTCCCCCTCCCCATATAAGCCTGGTAAGACGAGGCTCCTCTATTCCTGTTAGTTTTCTGACGACCCCAGAAAGCAGGACCTCAGCATAAAGTAGAATGTTTTTTTTTTCCCATGGATCGCCCAATTTTCTCCCTTTTCTAGGCAGCTTTTTCTTTCTCCAAAACAGTGAAACTTTTGACTGAAAGATTAATTTCATGCCGATAGCTGCAGAATTGTGGCACAACCCATCCCTCCCCCGCATGGAAACTTGAATCCCCTCTTCCTTCCCGGAGGTCTCTTTTCGCCTTTGCAAAAGTATAAAACCATTTCCCTCCTCAAGGCGAACAATCCAACCATTAATCCAACGATCACCTCAACTCGTCCACCAAGTCCCCCCCCTGAATCCTACCCCCTTCCCCCAATCCCCTGCGATATAGTTGATATTTCATGACACAGCGACCGGTCAGCCATTGGGTCACCCCCATGGCTCGATTCCCCCCGATATCTTGCTATACCTTTTTTTTTTTGGCTGTCGGGGTCTTTTCCATTGGAATTCACCGTCGTTTCCGTAGCTCCTGACGACCGTAAGCAGTCGAAGCGCAAATGCGTACTCGGACTGGTGTATGACCCTATTATTTTCTTTTGTTGTAGTTTCTGAGCCGAGCGCTCTCCTTGGCACCACTTCTCTTTCCGTTCCAAGTAAACAGATTTCTTGTTCATGAAACCCGTGCCAGAACGCCCTGCAGGCAAGGCTTTTCTTATTTGATGGAAGTGCGTTATCTTTCCGATTCATCATTCCTGGCCTGTTCTTGGGAGTAGTACTGAATGGTCCTGTGTAAGTTCTTCCTGGTTCTCCTCTTCATATCCGCGGCTGATCTCTGGCACTATTTTTTTTCTTCTGGCTCAGGATTTCGCAGTTTCGTCGGTCTAGGGCAAAAGGTAACGCTTCGCCTTTGTTGCTGGCAGTTTTTTTGACCCTCCTTCCCTCACTTGCGCTTGTTGTGCCACAGCCTCTTTAGTTAGATAGGAGTATCGAACTATTTTTAATTCCCCCCCCCCTGTTTATAACCGACTTATCCCCCCCCTCTTTGGTCAGATTGTCCCTTTTGCACCAGCCCCTCCACAGGTAGATTTCTTCTGCAATGGCCTCGTCTGGGTCCTTTTCAAACTACAGCAGTCCTCCCTATCCCTCTTTCTCCCAGGAATATGGTTCCCTACCCGGTGCGTTCTCATTCCCAGGGGCT
>Ga0179593_1507465_pt1 | contig 17161 bp, 23 predicted proteins | sample CZODoug2_1_08_16_FD_185931 | JGI IMG/M metagenome (GOLD analysis project Ga0179593, IMG submission 185931) | Vadose zone soil fungal communities from Angelo Coast Range Reserve, California, USA - CZODoug2_1_08_16fungal (PacBio error correction) | ecosystem: Environmental > Terrestrial > Soil >... | reverse complement strand
CACTTTTTCCCACGCCCCCCTGGCCCTGCGTCTTGTTTTTCCCCTTTCTACATTTGCTTGCGATGCCCCCTTGACTTCCCCTCCAACGGCGCTCTTTCTTGGCCCCCTTTGATTTGGATTTTTTCTCAGGTCACTCCGGAGATCCCTGCTGTTTTTTTTTTTTTTTTGTTTTTTTGCCAATGCCATGACCCCCCCCGCGTTTTTTTTGACTTCCTGTGTTCCCCCCTCCCCCAACCCCCCCGAAAATTCCCTATCGAAGATTCCGTTTTTTGAACACCCTTCCCCTTTTTTTCTTTCCGTAACTGTTTTGCTTGAAGAGTTTCGACTCTTTTGTTGTCAATGTGAGCTTTGGCGTCGTTTACTTTCCAGGCCGTCTTTTTTTTGTAAAGAATGTTTTGGGTCCCCTCCTGCCTGCCCCCCCCCCCCGTTTGCTGCTTCCTCCTTAGTTCCCCTCCGCCCTGCCCACTCCCCCCGTCCTCGACCCAGACAAGATTTGCCCCCTGGTCTGCGTGACCCCCTTTCCCCCCCCCGTTCCTGTAATCTACCCTACAGAGTTTGATTAGGAGCTGGCCTTCGTCGATGACGGGTCTTCTCCACACCCGGGTTTGTGCATTGCCCCCCCCCCCTTTTTTTGCGGCCTTTCCCTCCCCCCCCCCCCCCTCCCCCCCCCGCCCCGCCGCCCTTTTTTTGATTGTTTTTGCATTCTTCTCACTATCACACCTGACCCCCCCCCCCCCCCGTCCCCCTAGGCCGTTTGCCTTCTGAACATCCCGTTTCCGGGCTGTTTTAGTGGCCACCTTCCTCCCCGAATGTTCCACTAACCAGTTTTTCAGTGCATCCCCCTATGATTTCCTGATCCCCCGAGCCCCCCTTGTCTTTTCCACTCCCTCGTGCTTCCTGCCCCGTGTTTTTTCGCGAGGGGCGTTCAGCTAGGCTCCCCAACAGACTACGTTGAAAACCGCCATGTTCGCAACAGGAACCAGGTTAAAATCACACCCCCCCCCAAAGGCAGCAAACCCACCTTTTCGGTTCACTTAGTTTTCTTGCTACCCCCACAATTTTTTCGACTTCCCGTGCTCCTGAACAAAACAGCACCCATTGTGTTCTCTTACGAAAACCCCCCCACCCCCAACCCCCCCACATGCACATCTTTCTTTATTCCCTCCTCTCACTACGTTTTTTGCCCTGATCCTTCTTCATACAGATTACTTGATTAGTGGTAGCTGCATTCCAGACCGTCACCCCCCGCGGCCCTCCCATCCCCAATTATATTATTTGATTACACCCCGGTGTCCCCTCAAACCCCCAACTTGACCGATTTCTAGTTTTTTTTTTTTTTTTTCGCTTTATGACCTCATGCATAGCGATTCATGCTTTCTTCACAGAGACATTTGCCTGAACGAAACCTTTTTTTTACCCACCTCCTTCTCCGAGTGCCAACCAGTTGTTTTTTTTTTTACAAGACTTTTTTATAAATCACCACTCTCCAAATTTTTGCTCCCTGCGTTTTACTACCCACTACATGTGTTTTTTTTACTTGTTGAGTTCTCCTGTGGCTGCCGTCCTCCCCCCCCCCCCCCCCCCCGGTACAACTTGCCCTTGAGGGGTTAGTCTCCCCGCATTTTTTCCTATGCGTACTTCCACAGGACACCTCACCTTTTTTTTGTTTTTCTTTTTGCGACACTCCCCTTCCCCCGACCTGCAAAAGGTTGCCCAATGCCCGCCTTGACTGCCTTTATACACTCCTGAATTTTGACCCTTCCACCGATATTCCGTACGTGTCCCCCCCCCGGTTTTTCTCCCCCCCATTTCCCCCAGGTTGCCCCAGTGCGCAGCCCAAATCCGCCGACTTTAACTTATTCACCTTCGCACCACCGACCCCCTATTATTAATTAGCTCGGGTGAGCCCTGTGCAGTCACTTTTTCCCCGCCTACCGTTGGAGAAGTCAGGGTCCCCCAAATCCATGGGTATACCCGATTGGCATAGACTTTTTAAATGACTCCCCCCTTTTTCGCCCACCAAAACAATGCATGATTTGAGCTGTTGTTTAAGACCCGTTTTCGCGAATTCCCCCCCCTGCGTCCCCCCAAAAGCCGATCCCTGCCACGCGTTGTGTTTTTTTTGTTCGTTTTGTGCTAAGTGCCCACCCCTCTTTTAATTTTTCTGCAGATGTGAGACAGACATAGCCTTTTTTAAGCCTTCCCAGTCCCTTTCCCTTTTTCGTCTCCCAGTCCCCCCCCTTCTTTTTTTTCCGTAACGCTTTTTTTTTTTTTTTGGCGCTCCCCCCCCCTCTTGCCCCTCCTTATTTTTTCCCCCCCCCCAGCGATTGTTAGCGACAGACCTATTAGACACGGCCCGTTTTTTTGAGAGACCCCAGCCCCCCCCCAACACACACACCCACCCCCACACCACCCAGGTTGTCCCCCCACACCCCCCCCCAACACACCCACACCAAGATACACTCTCAGGTGCAACCCCCCCACCCACCCCCACACACCCCCACCAACCACCCCCCCACACACCCCACCACCCCCACCACCCATACCCCCCACCCCCCCCAACCCCCCCCCCACCCCCCCCCCCCCCCCCCCCCCCCCCAACCCCCCACAAGCACCCCCCCCCCCCCATCCCCACACCGCCCCACACCCCCCCCCCCCCCCCCACCCCCCCCACAAAACCCCCACAAACCACACCCACGGACCAACAGCTGGCCCGGGCAACCCCCCCAAACCCCCCCCCCCCCAACCAATTTACCCACACCACCTTTTTTTCCACTCCTCAACCACCCCCCCCGTATATTCCTGGCGCCTCTCCCCCCCTCTCCTCCCCCCTCCCCCCTCCGAACCTGTGTGGCCTTTTTTTTTTTTTCCCCCCACCACTTCCCTTAGGCCCGCCTGCACCACAATAATCTAAATTCTCTTTTCTTCCTCCCCTACCCGACCTCCCGAGTCCCCCCAAACCCTTATCCTGTAGACCGGCTCGTTGTTATCGCTTCCATAACCCACACAACCCCCAAAAAATGCCCCTGTTTCCCTTTTTTTTCCCGTGTTCCCCCTGAAGCGTGGAGACTTACCACCCCCCCCTTGGCGTTTTGCTCGAAGACCCCCCCCCCCTTTTTTGGACGCCCTTTTCAGTTGCACCCCCCCCCCCCTTGTAACCCACCTCCCTTCCCGATGATACCCCCCCCTTTGCTTCCCATACCCCCCCCCTTCCCCGTGTATGAGACACCTTTTTTCCCCCCGGAATTTTTTTTTCTTGCTCACAGCGGAGGAAGCCTTTTTCCCTATTCGAAACTCCCCAGACACGCGGATGAATCTACCATTATCATCTGATCCCTTGTTTTTGTCTTCCCCCCCCCTTCTTGCTTGTAGATATTATTTCCCCAATTTGAGTTTTTCCCGGTCCCTGCGACTGTTGACCTTTTTTGCCCCTCCAGTGGTCCGACGCGAACACCCCCTCTCCCCCAGTTAGAATGCGTATATCCCCCCGCCTCCCCCCTCCTTAGTTTCCCCCGACGTTTGTTTTGAACGTTTCCCGTGACTCCCCAATTTTTAGTTCAAGTAAACAATTCCTGACGGTTTGAGCGATTTTCCCCCCCCCTCCCTTTTTGACCTTTTGTCGGAGTTCCTTACCGTATTTCATTATTTTGAAAGAGGTGTTGTGTGACTGTAAATGAGAAATTGCCGTCTCGTATCCGTTCCTCTCTCCTTTCCTTCTCGGTGGTCTCTTTTTCTTATGAGTCCTTCCCCCACGTCACAGTTTTTTTGACACCATGAACAGAATGGATTAGGTATCTTTAGGTTTACCCAGATCTGATGGGGGTGGTTTTTGTGTTTTTTTGTTTTTTTTTTGTCTTCACATTTTTTTTATCCTGACCACCTTAGCATCTTCCGAAGTATTTGACCTTTTCCCCCTCAGTCCGCTTTCCCAAGAAGTGGGGAGGGCTAGTAGACCCATCCCCAATTAAAGTGGAAGTGAAAAAGGTTCAATGGGAACTATTCTTGGCGCCCCCCCCCGTAACCACAATTTAAAACACCCTTGTTCTTGATTTTCCTTTCCTTTTAGGCTAGACGCCGAGCCGGCTCGTCTTTTTCCCCTTGATAATCTGTCTTTTGTTGTTTGTCCCTGCCTCCAACTGTTGGCCCCTATCACACTTTTTTTTCCCTCCCTCCCCCCCCCGACCCCTTTTTTCCCTTGATTACATTTGTTGTCTTTAGACCAGACCCCTTTAGTCTTTTTTTCAGGAACATGGTCCGGTTCACAGCCCTCCCCTTTTGACACGAGATCTAAGGTTGGGCACCCCAGCACGTAACTTTTTTGGGAACCCCTCTCACGAAGCGTGTTTTTCTGGGATTTTTTTTTTTTTCTTTTATTGATGTTCACTTTGTTTGCACAAAACATTTCTTGAATTTTCGTCATCTGTAGGTTGGTCAGACCCCCCCCTCAGATGTATTTCGGGTTGGGGTTAATAGCCTTAAGGTTTCCCGATGCTGTTTGTGTTTCGATCGGTCAGCATGGCGTTCTGAGACCCCTACGTTTTATTTGACGTAGTTGGCCCGATTTTTTTTTACAGCCCCCCTTCTTATTGTCTCCCCCACCCCGAAACCCTAGTTGCACCCCACCATTGGCCGCCTTCTGCCAGTAAATTTTTCTCCTTGTTTTTTTTTTTTTTTTACCTGAGCTTTTTTTTACCGCCCCAGAGAACCCCTGAATGGTGTTCATTGCGCTCCGACCGATTTTTTAGTCCACCTATTTCTTGTCATAAAGACTTTTTAAGTTTTCTACCACACTTCCTCCAATTAGAGAGTGCATCTATTCGTTCTGTCCAATATTGATTGTTGTTAGTTTCTTCTACATATTTACCTCAGCGGATAAGGGCTTTCCAAACCCAGCAAGAGATTGATCCATCCTTCCCCCCCATTTCAGCCTTGAACTTCTTGAACCAATGGCAGAACTAGACGTCGTACCCGCCCCCCCCCCCCCCCCCCCCCCCCCCCCCCCCCCCCCCCCCCCCCCCCCCCCTGTTAGCTATCATTTTTGTGTGGTGTGGTTTTGTGTTGTTGGGTCCAGATTTTTACACCTCTGTATCCCTTCGGAGTCCCCGGTTTATTGACCTTTTTATTTGCATGCTGGTCATGATTTTTTTTCCGAGCCAGTGTTTCATTCCTTTTTTTTTGCGTAGGCCGCTTTTTTTTTTTTTTTTTTTTTTTTTTTTTTTTTTCCATTTCCCCCTCCCTGTTTTTTTTTTTTTTTTTTTTTTTCTCCCAGGGACCGACCCAAGCCGCTTAACGAGTACCTACAGGGCCCAGCTACCCCCCCCCTTTCTCCTAGGAATTTTTCCCCCGCTGCGAGAATAAAATTTGTTTAGAGGAGCGTACATTATTCACTCGGATCACTTTTCCCCTGAGAAGGTAATCATGTATCCCTCCTAATTTAGAAGACGTGCTAGAGAAAAGTCGTGGACATATAGTAGGTTAAGAGTAGGAGCCCGCCGCAACCCCCACCCAACTTTTTTTTTTTTTCCCTGTCTGACCATCATTTAGTTCCTCTACTACCGGTGTACAAAAAGTCATGTCTTATTCTTCTTTTTATAGTACTTTTTTTCTCTTCTTTTACCTCAGATGTCCCATCTTTCTTTTTCATTTGTCGTAGTTTGAGGAACTATGTTTTATGCGCGCAAGATTCACTTCTTTCCCCCCACTTTTTATTGGGTTTTTTTCTGTCCCTTTCTTCTATTTTTTTCCCACAGCCTCGCTCCTTCTGAAAGAGTTAGACCGTGCGTCTTAACCTTTCTGGAAACCCGTGTCCTGTCAATCCCACTCCATTCCTAGCGAAACCTTCTGTCGGCCATTGCGCAACTAGAACAAGTGGAAGAAGCCATTGTTTTTTAAAGAACATGAGTGTCCCCCCCCACCACCCCCCGATCGGCAGCGTCTCGATGCGGGGATACTTCGGCCCCCGGTTCATATGACCCTTAGAAGGCTCGTCATAGATTACTTTCTTTTTTCCCCCTCCTTTCTTTTATCTATATTTTCTACTTTTTTGAGTTAGTATTCGGCACCGGTAACGGCCGCTTGGTTCTTCACGCCCCTCTTGAGTTTTTTTTATCGCTTCGTCCCGCACATTACCCCCCCACAACAAGCACACACACCCACCCCGCCGCCCCGCCCCCCCCCCCCCCCCCCCCCCCCTCCCCCCCCCCCCCCCCCCCCCACCCACGTCCCCCTCCCCCAACAATCCCCCCCCCACCCCCCACCCCCCAAAACTCCCCCCCCCCCACCACCCACACACACGGAGGTAATCCAAGCTCCTTATTTTTTTCCCCTTTTCCCCCCCCACCCCCCACCCACCCCCACATACCCCCACACCCCCCCCCCCCCCCCCCCCCCCCCCCCCCCCCCCCCCCCCCCACCCCCCCTCCCCCCCCCCCCCCCCCCCCCCCCCCCCCCCCCCCCCCCCGAGCCCCCCCCCCCCCCCCCCCCCCCCCCCCCACCCCACCCCCCACCCCCCCCCCCCCCCCCCCCACACTTTGTCCCCCCCCCTCCACCCCCCCCCCCCCCCCCCCCCCCCACACCCCCCCCCCCCCCCCCCCCCCCCCCCCCCCCCACCCCCCCCCCCCCCCCCCCCCCCCCCCCCCCCCCCCCCCCCCCCCCCCCCCCCCCCCCCCCCCCCCCCCCCCCCCCCCCCCCCACCCCCCCCCCCCCCTCCCCCCCCCCCCCCCCCCCCCCCCCCCCCCCCCCCCCCCCCCCCCCCCCCCCCCCCCCCCCCCCCCCCCCCCCCCCCCCCCCCCCCCCCCCCCACCCCCCCCCCCCCCCCCCCCCCCCCCCTCCCCCCCCCCCCCCCCCCCCCCCCCCCGTCCCCCACCATCTGCACTTCCCTTCTCTCGTTAGTGCCACGTCTCACACAGAAAACTTTGTGCATGACCCTGCCCCCCTTGCCCCTCCCAGAAAGGTTCCCCCTCCTTCTGCTTTTGTCTACCTCCACTTTTGCGCTCTTTTCTTCTCCCCCTCTTCCTCCTTCTCCTCCGTCCTTACTCGTCTCATATTATCCGTTTTCCTTATCCCCCTGTTTCCCCCCCTTTTTTTTTTTTTTTCCTTTTTGTACCAGTTGACCGGTCCCCCCCATATCCTTTTTACCTCACTACCCCATATAAAGAACGTTATTCCAACGTATTTTGCTACATGAGTGACACAATTCTCTACTTCCCTTAAGTACTTTACCCCTTCCCCCGACCTTTTTTTTCGGAGAGAACAACACCCACCACCCCCCCCAGGTTACTATTAGTAGTCTCCCATAGTATTCTGAGCTATGGTCGTTATGACTTTACGTGACTGGTCACCCCGTTATGCTGGACCTTGCGTCTCACTTCCCATTCACTTGAGGTAGTGCTTCCATTCCGTGCCTTTTTTTTATAATTTTTACCTTCCCCTTCTTTTTCGTTTTTCAACGTTTTTTTTCAGTAATGCAACCCTCTAGCTCCAGACCATCAGTTTCAGATTTTACCTTTTTCCCCCCCCCACTCCCGAGCATTTTCCCCCTTTCCCCCCCCACTTTCAATCCCATTGCAGTCGAGTCTTCCTCCAGTTGGACTCGAAATCTTAGCGCACCCCCCCCGATTTTTTTTAGACCCCCCCCTTTCCCCCCCCCTCCCCCCCCCTCCCCTGTTTTTTCCTTTATGCCTCTAACTGACGACTTCGCCATGACTTCCAAGAAGCGTCTGTTCCTCCCCCCTCTTTTAGTCTGGTCCCCCCCCCTACCTCCATGTCGCTTGATATGTTGAGCCCCCCCAAGCCAAAGCCCTAGTCTCCCCCCCCTCTCTGCCCACCCCCCCCCCCCCCCCCCCCCCCCCACTCCATTCTGCCAGTTTTCCCTCAGAAGGCTCCCCCCGTCGCATTTCCCTCGAAAACCAAACTTTCCCTTTTTAAGGCCCCCCGCCGAACTAACAGCTGAAGGTATGTCACCACCCCCTTTTTTTTCCAAAGCGAATTTTTTTTCTACAGGCCCCCCCGATGTTTGCAAACCTTGCAGCTTTGCAAATCTTTCAACTGAATCTGAAGGCTCTTAGATGCGGTCCTTCCTGGTATTCACTTTCTCACCCTGCCCCTTGGACGAAAATAGGCACAGTACCCCCTGGCTCGTAGCCCACAACCCGCCTTCCCCCCCCCCTTTTCCTCACTCCACACCCCCCCTTTTGATTCCGATTACAGAATGATTTAGGAGTCGCAACTAACATTTTCTTTCCCTCCCCCCTCCACCTCCAATTATAATTCCCCCTACGTCATGAAAACGGTAGATTATACCTGACGTCCATATTTCTGCCCCCCCCTTCTGATAACTACCCCCTTTTCCCTTTTTCCTTTTTTTTATCTCCCCTCCCCCCCCCCACCTTTCGTCCCCCTGGAGTGTTTTTCCCATTGATTTGACTGTCCCCTGGAGCATGAGAATTTACCAATCGCATAGTCCTACATCCCCCCCCCCCTCGACAAAGAGATTAAGCTAGAACTAAATCATATTCATAAATCTTTTTTATTCTTGTTTCCCATCCCGCATAAACATCCCTTTCCTCTTCGCTGTCTTCCACCCCCCACAACCACTTTTTTTTGTAGGACTTTTTTTTTTTGTATCTCGAGTAACTAAACATAATTAACACCACTTCCGTATACTTCCTACTGCCCCTCTACTTCTTTCCCCCCCCCCCGGGGTAGACCTCCCAACTCGGACGCAGACCATCTACGTCACGCCGAACCCTTCCCTTTTCGTCAAGAACACCTCACACCCTGCATGTGTCCCCTCCCCCCCTCCCATTCCATTTTTTTCACACTGCCTTGCAGTAAAAAACCTTTATTTACTAGGACTTTCCTTTCCCCTTATTTTGTAAATTACTTTTCTTGTCCAAAGTATGGCGGTTAAGAATCCTATGTTCGCAGGGGTTCCCCCCTGAAACCTTAGGGGTCTCCGTACATTGTACTTTCCCCCTCCCATCGTATTTCTAAATCCAGAGATTGTATACATTTCTTGTTTTTTTTTTAGACACTTCTAATATTCTTATCGAAGCCGAAATGTTGTGGGACACGGAAAGGTGTTGGGTTGGTTTCTTTTTTGGGGGTGTTTTTTTTTTTGTTTTTTGGGGAGCCCCACCAAATACTGGACGTTGACACAACGATGACCCCAATACCGGCACGCCTCCCCCCCCCAAAACGCCTCTTTTTTCTTTTCTCTGGTCCTGTCTTTGTCGTTTTGGGATTGGTCGGGACAGCTTTAGCGACATTACATCCCCTTATGTTCCTCCCTATTAGTCGGCCGTGTTCCCTTCCCCATTCCCGTTTTCTTTTTTTCCCTGCCGGACTCGATGGCACCTTTTTCTTGAAGCCCCCTTTGCCGTAGTAGCGCTCCCCCCCCCCCCGCTTTGCACACCCTTTCCCGAAAGAATCAATTTCTTTGTAATTCTGACCGTTTGAAATTCGCGTCGGAGCAGACCGCGTTCCCATAACTTGGACGAAATGCCTTCTCCCCCCTGATCTCTTTTTTCCCTGCCCCCCTGGAAAAACCCATTTCTTCCTTGCAGAGCCCCCATAGAAATGTAGGACGCCCACAATTACCATGAAACGTACCCCTTCTTTTACACTACCGTGCACTTATGTACAAGTAGTATCAAGAAATTTGCCAACAACACAACAAGTTTTGACGAAAAATTCAATGTATAATCTTTTGGTTTTGTGGGTGGTGTGCTTTTGTGCGTTTGTTTGTAGGTGTGTGTGGTGGTGGGTATGGTTGTTGGGGAAGGTTTTTTTGTTTATTTTTTTTTTTTTTTTTTTTTTTTTTCGACCCGCACCACAACCAAACACAAACCACACACGTTCCTTTCCTTCACCCCAAACACCACAAACACCCCCCCCCCCCCCCCTGACCCCCCACAACACACAACCCGCCCACCCCCCTGAACATCTCCCCCCCCCCCCCCCCCATTCTTTCCCCCTTTTGCTTTTTCTTTTGCTTTGTTTTCACTCACACCCGAAGTACATCCGGGCAAGTTGATCTCTTTAGGTCCTGTCTCTCCTCCTTTTTGACATTTTGTTGCCTCAGCCTCACTGTTTTTCTCATTCCTCTCTACGTTACCTTTAATCATAGACACGTCGCACTTTCCTGTACCGCCCTCTTTCTTCCCTCCCCCACCCTCAGATTTACTTTTGTTGCCTTCTTCTCCCCCCCCACCCATTCATTTTTTGAGGCATCCGCCACCGGATTTTTTTCTTCCTGTTTTTTTCCCTTCTGTCTCCACTGACGCTCAATGTCAGTTTTGACCTGAACAGCACGATAGTTTTACCCCGCCGTCTAAGCCCCCCCTATACTTCCCGCCTCTCTTACCTCTTGATCCCCATCCTTATCTTTAAACTGCCATAATTGGCAGTCTGCGTTGTCACTAACAGATAGTCTATCAGATGAGCTACGAAAGTCTCTGGCCATTCTTCCCCTTTTTGTGCCCCCCCCGTCTCCATTGCTTATTTTTCAGTTGTTACGACCATTTGTTTTCAGACCCCCAAACCACAAACGTTTGGTTTTTGTTTGTCTACGAAGACGTGAGAAAAAACAAACCGCTCTTTCACGCTCCTCCACGCCCCCCCCCCCCCCCCCCCCCACCTCCGACAGCCCCCCCCACGACCCTTTCCCGCTCCACTTGTTGTTCGCGGCCCCCACACACGATTTTGGTCGTTCCCCCTCCACAGCACATCCATCGCTTCCTGCTGCTCGCCTCGCAGGCGCGTTGGCCCGATGGCCCCCCCCCTTTACCACACCCCCCCCCCACCCCCCCACCCCCCCCCCCCCCCCCCCCCCCCTCCCTCCCCCCCCCCCCCCCCGAATACCTATCAGAAGTTCCCGCCGTGACTGACCAGTCCCTATGTCTTTTTTTTTTTTTCCGAGTTTCCCCCTTTTCCCCACCGGGTGCTGCGTTCGTGCTGCTGATCCTTTTGCGTTTTTTTTTGGTGGGGGGTGGAAAGTTTGTGTTTCTTTTTTTTTTTTTTTTTTTTCCCCTACCGTGCCTCCCTCCTCGATTCCCCCTTCCCCGCTTCCCCGCCAGTCAGGCCCGCAGTGACGAGAAGCGCTTGGCGTTTGTGTGCTTTATTATTCTAATAATTCCCACCCCCTTTTTTTCCTTTACCTACAGGACCCTTCTATGTCTCTCCCCCCCTCCCCTTTGCCCAAACTCGTCCTCCCCTCTTAATCCTCGAGTTTGACTTGCGTCTCGCCTCCAGCGTAGCATTACTTGTAGAGATATTTGCCCCTCGTTTTACTTATTTTTTTTTCCGACCCCCTCCGTTGAGCCCCCCTTTATTTTTTCTCTCTCCCATTCTCCTTATGGACACGACCTTTCTCCCCCCGATTCCGACGCTGATCAAGCGGTATGCTGTGTCACATCGAAAGCATGTTCTTTTCTTCCGCAGCACTCCTTCCCTTTCCCTTCCCTCCTTTCCCCCTCTGCGTCTGCCTTTCTATAAGTTTGACGGTCGTCTCCCTTATCCATCATTCAGGAGCAGCCCCATTCTATTTCCCCCTTTATTCTGAGCACCTCCTTCTTGTGACTCCTCTGGCGACCCATTTTTCCCCTCCAACTCGATTGCACCCCAGATGTGACTGTCGCACTGCCGTGTTTTTTTTGCTGCTTTTTTTCCTTTTTTTTTCCTTTTACCCCCAGCTTGCTCCCCTCCCCCCCTCCTGCTACTGTCCAAGGATATGGGGTAACCTTCGGCCGACCCTCCCCCACCGTTGTTTGTCTTTTTCCCTTGCTTGAACGACTCACGCAAATGCTTTTGGTATGGACGTGTTATTCCTTTTAGAGTAGGACATGAGGAACAGAACATGTGCCTTCTCTTATTGATTCCCTGACCCCTTGCAGATTGTCCAGGTGATCCACACACCGACCCTCGGGGGTACCCATGAGTCCTCTTTGCGACCAGTGATGTTTTTTTTTTCTGGGTGCCGTGTCTTTCATTCCATTCGAGAACTGACAGCAGGTTCCTGCAGCTGCCCCCCTCCCCTCTGACCCATTTTTTTTTTTCCCCCCCTTTTTGTCCTATTGTTTTTTTTTTTTTTTTTTTATTTTTCCCAGATTTTTTTTTTTTTTTTTTCTTTTTTTTTGTTTTTTTTCCCCCCGTTATTTATTTCATATAGCACCCCACCTTCCTTTTACTTCTCCTTCCCAGAGCACACCCCCCCTCCACGACTTTGACAGCACTTGATCCCATATTCAATTGTCCTCCCCTTTCCCTTATTTTCCCTTTGACGATTCCTTCCTTGCGTGCTGTATAGTGACACCCTAAATGGTTCGATATTCACCATCGCCACGCCTCGGAACCTTTACTTTCCCCTTCTCTCCTTCCTTTTTTGGTTGCCTTTTTCCCTTGATCAGAAAAAGCCTTCTTAATATGTTGATGGAACCTACGGGACTTTCGTCCACACCTGCACTTGATTCCATGGATTCCTCTCCCGCTTTCTCCCCCCTCCGTCCCCTCTTCCCCTGCCTGACCCCCAAAATGACGATCATAAAGCAAGATCACCACTCGGAGAAGTCTGTCATTTCCCAAGAAGTTTTTCTTCCTCTTTCCCCACACCGCCATTTTGATCTGGCGCGCATCTTTTACCTCCCGTTTGTTTTTGAGCAAATAGTCCTTACCTTATTCCCCCCCCCCCCCCCCCTTTCTCCCCTCACAGCTTCATTTGGCCTGAAGAGACTTTATAGGCGCTTTGACGAACCCCCTCTTTTTTTTCGTGCATTGTTGGACCTCCCCCTCCCTACTCTTCGATGAGCCTTTTGATTTTTCTTCATGGCCCCCTCTTTTCCGTCTCATGTGACCTTTCTATTGTCTTGTGCGTCCTCAGGCTTTTTTCCATTTTTTCCTTGCTTCAAAAAGTACCGTCAGCCCGTTTTTATAGTTTATCCCCTTCCCTTCTGATTTTTAAGCGCCCAGTACGTCTTCTTTTTTAACTTTAACGTTCTACCTTCGCACAAAAAGAAACCACCCCCTGCTTGTTTCTTCCTTCCCTGCTATTTCTGTTTTTTCTACTTTGAGATGTCCCTTCCTTGTCTTTTCGTTGGCCCCCCATACTGAACCTGACTCTGTAATTTTGGTTTCCGGACATAAGGTTTTTCCCCTCCTTTTTCCCCCCCCCCCCCTTTTCGCGTTTTTTTCCTGCTATGTACTCATCCCGATGAGTAGGTTGATCATGGGCCGCCCGCCCACTCTTCAGTTTCATTAGTGACCCCTTTTCTGAGGGTTCTCCCGGCCTGTTGTGTTTTCAACTTTATCCAGATACTTTCAAAGCGGCACCAGCGAATCAGCGTGACCCCTCACTGAAAGACCCTTTCCCCCCCCCCCTATTTTCCGCCTCCTCTGATTCTTGCCTCGATTGAGCCTCGCATGAGACCGGTTTTTGCCAATTCAACCTCGAGAACTTTAGTCTGTGTCTTCCTTGTCTTTTGTTTTCTCAACCCCTGGGTAGTAAAAGAACCTCGCGACAAACGAGTAACGTTACCCCCTTCCCTTTTTCCCTTCCCGCAGCCCTCCTTTGGCCATGCTGTAAGGACTGGACCTTTCTTTCCTTTGGACTGTCTCCCCCCCCCCCACCCCCCTCCTGTTGTTTGCGGCGCCCTTCCCCCCCCCGACGCTTGTTTTTTTCTCTTCTGTACTCTTAAGTCACACCTCTTCAGCTTCAAGCGACATGGGCCGTGAAGTTCTTTATGACCCCTCCTACAGCAACCCCTTCTCTTCCCCCTCCCCCGTTTGACCAAATTCCCCCATACTCCGCTCTTCCGTGTGGCTGTGGTAGTTGAGGCCCTAAATCTATCGTTATGGTTATTAGAGTTTCCCAGGCTATTGATTCGTTCCCTCTATTTTCTTGCGGCGCCACCTTATAACTTGCTGTCCCTTTTTTCGTTACAATAGTCGAGTGTTTAAACCCCCCTGCCCGGTCGTGACCTTCTCAGATTCCTCTCCCTCTTTAGTTTTTAATGTCCGAACCCCTTTCCTGACTGAAAAGTATTATGCGGCTAGCTGTTCCCCCCTCCTTAGATAGACTCTCTCCCCCCCCTCCTCTGACCTTCCCCTCCCTCCCCCCCCACATCTAAGGGCCGTCCCCTTTCCCTTTTTCGCCCTCGGTGTTTTGTCTTTGCTAATTTTCGACACAGCCTCCTCGGCCCCACCGATCTACACGTGTTCTTTCCCCTTCTACCGACACAGACCATCCCCCCTAGCAGTGCACACCAATCCCTCACCTCTCCTCCCGATATTAAGTGGACGATGAGTACCCAAGTAACATTTGTAGCTTCTCCTTTACTTTTCCTATTTTGGGTAGATCTGCAATGACCCGCATAGCTCGGGCAGAGTGATTTCCCACTTTTTAGTTTTTTTTTTATCTTCTTACCCCCCCTGAGACGCATTGCTGGTTTTCATTCTCCCCCCCCTTTTCTTCTCAACGTGCGTACCCCTATTTCGCACATGCCGAACACACTTTTCCCGCGGGAACCCGAAGAGCCGCTTTTTTCTCTGTGCCTGCCCTCCTTTTTCCCTGGACCCTCTCTTCCGATTCCGAGAACATGATAGTTTCGCTGTCGACAAAGCACTTCCCCTCCTTGCCGTGCTTTGGATGTTGCCCCCTTTTTTGTATCATTGGCCTGTTCCGAGAAATATTTCTTCCTCTAAGCGTATTCTTTTTCAGCCATGCGTACCCTCTCAGCTGGCGATCTTTTCCGGTTAGTCCTTCCTCTTTCTTTTTTTTTTTTCTTCCAGTGCTGTATTCTGTCACCCTCCCTTATAGAGAGCTTAAAATTACCTGCCTCCTTTTTCCCCGTTTTTCCACTGCTTGTGGACAGTCTTTCCCAAGGACCGAAATGTTAACCGTAGGATCAGCCCTGTCCCTCCCTTCTCCCGGTTATTCTCGTTTTTTGCTTTTATCTCCGTCACCAGAACGCCCCTGCCCCAACCCGAACCACCTCTCTTTTTCCCCTCACTCCGTACCTCTTCTGTTAGCCGTTATGGGTTTTGACTAGGCATTGATATACTCCTCTTGTTATTTCTCACATTACCGAAAGACATGCACTAACAAACGAACCCTTCGATTCACAGTTTCCCCTCTTCCCCATGTCCCCTTCCTCTCTTCTAAGTGCCCCTTGTCGAACTACGGACTATCTCAAGAAAGTACTCCCCCCCCCCCTTCTCTGACCTTTTTCCTTCTAGCGACATGTATCCGAATGCTTAGTCGGTCAAACCATCGGCTGGAGCGAGTTCCGCTCCTTCTCCGTTTGCGCTATTTATTCATTCACTCCTTTGATTCCTGCCTAAGTCTCTCACCAATACCAGGACAAGTCCCCGAACGTTCATGTCGCCGTATCACTTCATTTCCTTCTCCCCCCCCCCACCCTGTCCCTTCTCGCTTGGATTTCTACAAAGTACAAATTCCCCTTATCGGATGTGCAGAGTCGGTAGATTGAAATGCGTCCTGATCCTTCTCTTTCTTCCTCAGCACTATGAATCCCCCGACATGGCGGTTTCGGATTGTTGCCATACAGTTTTCTTCCTTATCTCGCCTCCCCCTTTGATTGCGAAGTATCAGTTTTCCGGTCCTCCCTCTCTTCTTATATCGCCAGGCCAGGTCTTTTTCTTCATCTTTCCTTCCTTTGGAGAGGCTTCTGACTAAGCCCCAAACCTCCTGCTCAGGCATTGGGAAAGCGGGGTCGTTTTTCCCCTCTAGACTTTTTCTACCGAGGTATCACAGTTCACGGGAACGCCCAAGCCCCCTCTTCGATGTCGCCCCTAAGGATTCTTTGAAATGCCCGAACGAAGAAGTTTCGTTTTGAGCCCCCCCCTATGCCCTTCCACCTTAGCCCTCGGGAAGTTCAGAAATCGTCGTTTTTAAGCATGCACTTTTTTCTGCTCCCCCTTTTTCCCCTGTGCCCATGGCTGCTGGCCCCCTTTCCCTGCCATCGTCAGCTTAATGTGCTTTAGTTCCTCCTTCCCCCATGACCCCCTTCCTTTCAAAGCCACCCTCTTCCCAGACTTTCCGGCCCCATTGGAAGAGCTTTCCGTGTTCTTTCACATGACTCTTTTGCCCGCCCCGACTCCTTTTACCTCAACCCCTCGACTGTGCTTTTGGACGTCATTAGGTGACGATCAAGTTATTGCTCCAGGGAGGTTTTTTTCCCCTACTTCTCGTCTGATGACCCCGGTTGAGTGGCGGATTACTTACCTCGAACTCTACGCTCTCGCACCCCACCAGTACTTTCAGTACTAGTTCTTTTCGGTCCCTCTGTAATTTTTTTTCTGCCCTCTCGTGCTCATCGGTTTCCTTCTATCTTATCCCGGGTTGTTTGTGGGGCTGTCCCTTTCCTCCTGCCTTTCTGAAGCTCCAAGCTACGCTTCCATGCTTTTTCCTGTACCTCGCCCCGTTTTCTGAAGCGAAAGTTAATCTTCTATAGTGACCCCTTCCGGGCGCTGAGTCCGTGTCCCCCTCTCCCACAGCTGTTCTTTCATTTTCCTTCCGACTTGACTCAGTGCCTGAGTTTTCGGTCATCTTCCCTCAGCAGCCCCCCATCCTTTTTTGTTATGATCCTTTCCCCTGAATCTCTTCTGACATTCTCTGATGATTCTACTACTGGTAGTTGACCAAAAATTTATGCTCAGACACCCCCCTAATTTTTTCATCACGATTCGTTTCTTGCCCCTTCCTTAGTGCCTCCGAGAAGTGAGGATGATTGAAACTTAGGAATTAGGTATACCTCCAGTGCCGCTAAGCAGTTTTCACTCTGTCGGACTCCCAAGATCTTGTCTTTGGACTGTTCTTTTTTGGGCGTAAGTTTTGGTCCCCACCCCCGTTCAGTCCTTTGCGGGTAACTCGCATGGCCAGACGTGAGACAGAGTCTTACTTATATCCTTTTTTTCCCGTTCTTCACGTTCTTTCAGTCGGTCTATCACAAGTGTTTCCGTCCTACCAGTTTGTGGGGGTGTGTTCTGATAATTCCCGGCTCGTAATTACCCCGTGTTGCCCTCTAGTGGATGTTTACCTTTGCTGTGCCCGCTGAGCCCGAAAAGACTTGGAGGCATTTTACCTCCAAGACTCTCGATGAGAATTATTCCCCGCCGCCTTAGATTGCAAAATCATTCTTTTTGC